>JACCDP010884429.1_pt1 | contig 10537 bp, 10 predicted proteins | sample 7445841 | NCBI WGS metagenome assembly JACCDP01 (sample SAMN15323441, study PRJNA562643) | freshwater metagenome | isolation source: river surface water | place: USA:Blue River Watershed | collected 2017-08-17
GCTGTTCTTGCTGACGGTCGGTTGTTTAGCGGCAATGAGATCGGCATGAGCCTGAGTCAATACCAGGACGTCACGTAAGGCGGGTACAGAAGTCAGTAACCGCTCCAGCGTCGGATCGCTCAGCCCATACGATCGAGCCTCGATCCAGGATGATGACGTCAAGCACAGCCGAAGGCTGTGGATATTGTCTTTCACGGAGCCATAGCGCAACGTATGCGGGCCTGAGGAATTATTGGCGATCATGCCACCCAGCTTGCACATGTCTCCGCTCGATGGGTCGGGGCCAAACAGGAGCCCTTGCGCACTGAGCTGCTTGTTCAATTCCGCCAGAATGATACCCGGCTGAACACGAGCCCAGCGCTCCTCCCGATTCACTTCGAGGATTCGATTCATCCGTGACACATCGAGAATGATGCCGGCCCCGATGGCAGAACCGGTCAGATTCGTCCCCGCCGCTCGAGGCGTCAGTGGAATACCTCGTGACACGGCATAGCTGATCGTCGCAGCAATGTCCTCTTCCGACTCAACCAGAACAATGGCTTGTGGAGGGACGCGGTAGATGCTGGCGTCTACGGCATAGGCGGTGAGTGCGGGACCATCGTCCAAGACCTTCCCTGCTCCCAAGAGAGTGCGAAGATCCTTCGGGACCACACGACTTTTTGTCGGTTGGATCAATGATGGAGAAGAAGATGTCATAGGCCGTGACCCGTTCCTACCCAGGACAGTCTGTGGGTTCCCACCGTCGTTGTTCCTCGGCTCCGATTTCTCTTACAATACCCATCACCATGGATCGGCCGATTGTATTCATCACGCGTCTGCTGCCTCAGCCGGTGATGGCTGCCATCCCTCGACACTACCAGATGCTGGCTGAACCAGTCGATCGACCCGCGACTGCCGAGGAACTGCGGCACGGCTTTGCTCAGGCCGATGCCGTGATCTGTACGCTGGCAGACCGTATCGACGCCTCTCTGCTGGCCCACACGACCACGCTGAAAATCATCGCCAACTACGCCGTTGGGTACAACAATATCGATCTGCCTGCCGCGGCTGAGCGCGGCATCATCGTGACCAATACACCAGACGTGTTGACCGATGCCACCGCAGACCTGACATGGGCGCTGCTGTTGGCTGTCGCGCGGCGTGTCGCCGAAGGAGATGCCTGGGTTCGAACCGGCACGTGGACGGGATGGACTCCAACGCAAATGCTGGGTGCCGACATCACAGGAAAGACACTCGGCATTATCGGTATGGGCCGCATCGGCCAGGCTGTGGCGCAACGAGCCGCCGGTTTTCGGATGTCGGTACTCTATGCAGGCCGGTATGCTGTTGTACGTCCTCCGGGTCATTCCTGGACCTGGCAGCCGCTCGAGGCCGTGCTCACACACTCCGATTTCCTTTCGCTTCATGTTCCACTTACCGACACCACTCATCATCTGATCGGTCAGCGTGAACTCGCTCAGATGAAGCCGACGGCCGTTCTCATCAATACGTCACGAGGGCCGGTCATCGATGAAACGGCCTTACTGTCGGCACTCGAGGCACATACCATCGCCGGCGCCGGACTCGATGTCTACGAGCATGAACCGACGATCGCCCCTGCCCTGTCGTCACTGCCGAATGTCATCCTGCTTCCTCACCTCGGGTCGGCCACACTCGAGACACGTGTTCGGATGGGATTGATCTGTCTCGACAATATTGCAGCCGTGCTGGAAGGCCGATCGGCTCCGACTCGGGTGAACTGAGGGAGGAGAGAGAAACGGCGCGGCACCTTACGCCGCATACCGAAAACCAGCGTCCCCTCCTCCTTGCTTTCCCTTCAAGGCTGCCAGACGTTGGGGGACGTCATGGAAGGAAGGAATCGACTGAAAGGCATGCGCGGCCTTCTCCCACTGTTCTTCGGCTTCGTACAGTAAGCCCAGCTCATAGCGTATGGCTTGACCCTTCGCCCCTTCACAGCGTGGATCAGCCAAGACCGTCTCCAGCCCGCGGATGGCGAGGGCACCTTGACGCGCTTCCTTCAGGCAGACCGCCGTCATCAGTGCTGAATCGAGATAGAACGAATGGCTGTTCATCGAGATCTGGAATTCTTCCTTCGCCTCTTCGTACAGTCCCATATTCTTATAGGCCACCCCTAACGCATAGTGTGCCTCATAGTCTGGCGGTGGCCCGGTCGCTTCCTTCGCCGTTACCTGGGCAGTCGCGGATGGTATTTCTGGAGTAACCGGGTGGCCGGAGGGTGGATCAACAGCAGGCGTTGTTGGATGCGGGGCCGGTGACATCGCTTTGGCTTGCGACTGCTCTTCCTTCCGCACGGAGATTGGTGGCTCGCCGACCAAATGACTTTGATCTGGCCGCGAGGCCGATGGTGACGGAGGCAATGCAGGTGCCTCTAACTCATGGACCTCACGTACTTTTCGTGCCCCCTGATCCTTGACAAACGGATTCACATCGTCCGGTTCAGCTCCGGCAAGTGAAAATCCTTGGACCTCGTGAATCTGTCCATGAAGGCTGCTCGCCGAATCGTCACTCCCGTCAGCACCTGTCGATTTACCGCCCTGGCCGATAGAAGAGACACCGATTTGCCCCGCTTCTTGTTCAGACGCAGTCTGTACGGACTCGCTCGGCTGTGCCGTGGCACCTCCCCGTATTCTCGCTGCCAATCGATTTACGAATGCCTCATCGGTGGATAGAGATCTCACCTTTTCAAAGAGTTCTTCATGGAGGCTTTCCATTCCCGGCTCAGGATGTTCCAAGAGGAGCTCAACCGCCTTGGCATATTGGAGCGCTGCGCCCGAATGATCTCCTTTTTCTTCATAGAGCTCACCGTTCAGCTCCAGTAAGGGAACCGAGTTCGGCTCAACGGACAGAAATTCCTGAATCAGTGATTCGGCTAGACCTAGATCATGGGCTCGTAACGCCGCTCCCGCCAAGAATCGATATTCGCCCAGTGCGACTTGTACATCCCCTCGTTGCAAATGTAACCGAGCGAGGAGCTGACAGACTTGCGGATTGCCTGGTTCCCGCGTGAGCATCTGATTCAAGATCGCTTCTGCTCCGGCATATTGTTTCTCGTCGATACGCCGGATCGCTTCGGTCAGCAGGTCGAGCGGTTCCGATGACTTCTGCGCGGGCGCAGAAGAACCTGGCTTCACGGCATTGATCGATCCCGTCCCACCTTTCTTGATACTTTCGACAAACTGAGCCGCTTCACTATTCGCCGAATCGATCCTCAGTACGGCAAGATACGCATCCTTCGCCTCATCATATCGACCTTGCGCTGATCGCTCGCGGCCCAGCTGCAAATAGACTTTGGTCGCTTCATCCTGCTGGTTTTCCTGGACGCAAAGTTCGGCGACGCGCTGTTGTGCATTGAGGTTCGACGGATCCTGAATGACGATCTTCTTGTAGATTTCGAGCGCGTCTTTTCCTCGACGCTCCTTCAAGTAGTACTTTCCAAGCGTGAGGTAGTCCTGGACTGCGCTGCTGATGAGTCCGCGTTCCACGTTCAGATCGCCGAGGTGGCGATAGACTTCATACCGAGTGGGATCACACTTGAGGACTTTCTTAAAGGCGGCGATCGCTTTGAGTGTGGCACCCTCAGCCCGGAATGCCGATGCGGCCTGGAGGAAGGCTGTGGCCGCTTCCCCTGGGACGTTCCGCTTCAGATGTAGATCGCCAATGGAATTATGAATACTCCCGTCGCCCGGCATTTCCGTAGCCAGTTTCTTCCATTCGGCAATCGCCGCATCAAACTGTCCACGGGAAGCCAGGAGTTGAGCTTGTTGAAGAACGCGACTTCGATCCGGCGGCACAACCATTTCCTCCACAAACGGGACAGCCAAACGCTAACAGTCTCGCTGGGTTTTGTCTAGAAAATGGAAGAATCAGACGGGAGAATCGCTCGGTAGAAGAGACCGTCCCTCCTGTTCGGAGGACCGGCTCTCCTGCCGAGCATGATACGACGAGTCTATGTTAAGAGGCAGCGATCACTGCCTTGAGCACGTTGGCAGCTTGAGGTCCCTTGGCTCCTTGGACAATGTCAAACTCCACGTTTTCCCCTTCCTTCAGGGTCTTGAAGCCGTCCCCCTGCAACGCCGAGTAATGGACAAAGACGTCTTCTCCGCTATCCAGCCTGATAAACCCAAATCCCTTCCGATCATTGAACCACTTGACCGTTCCTTTTGTCTTCACTGAACCCCTCCTTTTGTCAACAACTACGAGCAGTTACGTAACGCCATCACGCACTTTTCATGGCTTGGCAATGTGAAAGATAAAGCTAGACAGGGGAAAAATTCGGTTGGTCGAATGGACGGGCACCTAAAGGAGTGATACATCGCTCACGGAACCCATCATTACAAAGGAAAGTCGCGGAGCATGTAACATAGGGCTGATAGCCTGTCAAGCGAATCTTCATCAAGCAAGATTTCTCCTGTGTTTACAAGGAAGAATGACTTCCCTATAGTGTGTGATATTTCCCCGATCCAGAGACTTTGTGATCCTACGAACTCTTCTCGACCGCTACATTTTCACGGAACTTCTGTCTCCATTTGGGCTCAGCCTTGGGGCGCTCTGTTTTGTAATGTTGACGAGAGAGCTCCTGCGTCTGGTCGAATTGCTCGTCTCCAAAGGGGTGGGATTCTGGGCGGTCTTGAAAGTGATTGCCATGCTGCTCCCCTCCGGTCTGGTGCTCACGCTGCCCATCGCAGGCCTGATCGCATCGATTACGGCATTCGGTCGATTATCATTCGATAAAGAACTGGTCGCCATGCGTGCGGCCGGACTCAGCCTGCTGCGTCTCTCACAGCCAGTCCTTCTCTTTGCCGTGTTCGTCTGTGCGCTCACCCTGGTGTTGTCCCAATGGGGACAACCATGGAGTTCGCTGAACCTCAAAAAAGTCGCCCTCAATCTGCTCAAAGACCAACTCGTCCTGGCCTTGGAGCAAGGCACCTTCAACGAACCCATTCCGCACATGATGATCTATGTTCCGGAAGGTGAACCAGACCATCCTCCTGACGGCATCTTTATTTCTGATGAACGTCTCCCCGATGAACCGCGCGTCATCGTGGCCCAGCAATATCATGTCTTCATGGATTCTGAACATGAGCATGTTGCCCTACGATTGCTCAACGGCACGATTCATAGCCGACCTCGAGAGGACGACCAATACCGACAGATTGCGTTCGCAAGCTACGACATCAAAATCAACCTGAATCTGAGCAGCTATTCGACCACTGAGGAACGTCCGTCCTATGACCAGATCATGGCACGCCTCGCAGAGACCGATGGCAAAGACGCCGGCGCGCTTCGGCGCCTGATGGAATATTACAAAGATCTGGCATTCCCGACCGCTTCCCTCGTATTCTGCTTACTCGGAGTGCCCGTCGGAATCGTGTCGAAGCGATCCGGTCGCGTCGGTGGATTTGCCGTCGGCGTGGGAATCATCATTGCCTTCTATATTCTCAATGTCGGCTGCGATTTCTTGGTGACCGCCTTAGTCCTTCATCCGTTCTTCGGTGCCTGGCTGCCGAATATCATTTTCATGGTGATTACTGGGGTGATGTTCGTACGGATGAGCAGGCAATAATTCCATGACGATCTTGTTTCGCTATATCCTTCGCGAATTCTCAAAAATCTTTGGAATGTGTTTTGCCGGCTTGGTGACCATCTATCTGGTGATCGATTTTTTCGAGAAGGTCCGTCGCTTTCTCCGGTATGAATCCGGCTTTCTTCCCATCCTGACGTACTTTGCTCTGAAAATTCCCTCCATTTCGTTTCAAGTGGCTCCATTTGCCATCCTGGTCGCCACGCTATTGACCCTTGGACTCCTCTCGCGCAGCAATGAAATTACCGCCATGCGCAGCTGTGGAATCAGTCTGTTCTGGATGTCATCTCCTTTCCTTCTCTTTGCCGGCGCCGTATCACTGGTGCTTTTCATTTTCAGCTCGACCGTGATTCCGCTGGCTTCTGAGAAAGCCGAAGAAATCCGAGTGATTCAAATCGAACAGAAACCGGCGCCCGTCACCATCCAGGCTACCCAGCCTTGGGCCCGTGTCAGCGCCAATGCGCTTATGAAAGTCCGTGAAATCGACGCCACCGGCATGATCGTGCGGGGAGTTCGCATTTTTTATTTCCGCCCTCCCTTTCAGCTCGAACGCATGACCGAGGCGGAGGAAGCCCGCTATACCTCGACTGGTTGGATGCTGTTGAATGGGCATCATCGTCGATTTCTTGAAGGCGACACCGCTGAGCTTGTCCAATTCACGGAACAGCTGATCAAGATCCCGCTTATCCCGGATGACTTCTCCAGCTCCCTCATCGGGAACTCGGACACGATGACGTTCCAAGAGATACGAAATTATCTTGAGCGTTTCCGACACGAAGGCTTTTCTTTTACCCGCTTGCTGACAGACTATTATGGTCGTGTCGCATTTCCTTTGGTCACAGTCGTGATGGTGATCGTCGGCATTGCCTTGAGTCTTCGACGAAGCGGCGTACGTGGAGGGAGCATGGCGATAGGAATCGGACAAGCATTCATTGTCGGGTTCTGCTACTGGACGACTCACTCCATCGCCATTGCGCTGGGACGAGGGGGAGCCTTGGCACCCGTGCTGGCCGGTTGGATGGCCAACGCACTCTTCCTGAGCTTCGGACTCTATCTGTTATTGAAGGTTCGCCATTGAACTACGGTTTCCTAGTTGACTGTATTCTGGTCTTCCGGTAAGAAAGGCGCCGGAGACACCTATTGAAGGAGGAACAAGCATGGCCTCGCGCGTAGTCATCACTGGTCTCGGAGTGGTGTCTCCTATTGGGATCGGCGTCAGTGAGTTTTGGAAATCGGCCCTTACGGGTCGGTCGGGAGTGACGGCTATCCCATCACTAGGATGGTTTCCCATGTCTGGATATCGCTCACAGGTGGCTGGCCAAGTCCACAACTTCGCACCGGAGCAATACTTGACGACCGCACAGGCCAGTCGCGTGGATCGGTACGCGCAGTTTTCTTTGGTCGCGGCCAAGGAGGCCCTGACCGATGCCGACCTGAGCATGGCAAAAGAAGCGCCGCACCGCGTCGGAGTGATCGTCGGAGCAGGCATGGGTGGAATGGTGATGGGCGAACGAGAAATCACCCAACTCTTTGAGACACAACGACCACATCGCGTGCATCCGAATTTCATTCCTACGATCACACTGAACTCCGCCTCCGGCATTGTCGCCATGGCCCATGGCGCCAAAGGGCCGAATCTCACCATCTCGACGGCGTGCTCCTCCAGTGCGCATGCGCTCGGCCAAGCGCTGCAATGCATTCGCACCGGTCAGGCCGACGTCGTCATCGCAGTCGGGGCCGATGCGAGCATTACACCCTTGGTCTTCGCCGGATTCTGCTCCTTACGTGCGCTCTCGAGTGAATTCAACACTGCTCCGGAGCGTGCCTCACGGCCCTTTGATCGGCGACGCGACGGCTTCGTGATGGGTGAAGGAGCGGCGGCTTTGATCGTCGAATCATGGGCACATGCCAAGAAGCGGAAAGCGAGAGTCTATGCCGAACTTGCAGGATACGCCGCCACCAGCGAAGCCTATCATATGGTCATTCCTCAAGAAGATGGCCAGGAAATCTGCACCACGATGAAAATCGGCCTGAAGTCGGCTGGCATCGGCCCGGATCAAGTGGACTATATTAATGCGCACGCGACTTCCACGACGATCGGCGATGCCGTAGAGACCAAGGCCATCAGGGCACTGTTTAAGAATCGAGCGGATAAGATCGCCATCAATGCCACAAAGTCACTTGTCGGCCACACTTTAGGCGCGGCGGGAGCGATCGGGGCAGTGGCAACGACCCTTGCCATTCACTCGGGACAGATCCATCCTACCGCGAACTACGAGGATCCGGACCCGGACTGCCGATTAGATGGGATCCGTCGAGCGGTCCAAGAGCGAAAGATCCGCTATGCGCTCTTAAACGCATTTGGATTCGGCAGCAACAATGCCACGGTTGTCTTTAAAAAATTTGTCGCCTAGCACACTATCGAACGATCATACGGCTCATTCACCCAGTTCAGCTGCGAAGAGCCTCATGCCACTCAAGGAGTACTCATAATGACTGAACGGATCAACCCCGAGATCACTGAAAAAATCGTCCATGCGCTGGCCAGTTATCTCAAACGAGACCCGGCATCAATTACCGAGGCTCACCATCTCCGAGATGATCTTGGCCTCGATTCGGTGGCCGTCATTGAGCTGCTCTTCGAGATCGAAGAACGATTTAAACTTCAGATTCCGGACCAGGACCTACCGGGTCTGAGCACGGTAGGCTCGGTCGCAGCCTACGTTCAGCGACGCCTCGCCGAACCTCGGGATCACTCAAAGTCTGAATCACCCAAACCCAAGACAGCGTCCACCAAGTCGGGATCAAAAAAATCGGCGCCGGCAAAGTCCTCTACCGCCAAATCGGCCTCAGCGAAACTAAAATCCACCCCCGCCAAGAAACCAAAAGCACTGTCTGCTCCCGCGTCGAAGACAAAGAAGAAAGTCGCAGCCCGATGAGCAAACCTCAACTGCCAATTCCTATCACGCTGGCTGAGATCCATCAGGTTGTTGGAGGTACGATCCATGGCAACAATCAGACTCAGATCGTGAGCCTCACGAGCCTCGGTCAGGCTGACCCACAGGCCCTCTCGTTTGTCACAAACGAGAAAATGGCAAAGGCAGCGACCAATGTTGCAGTCGCAGCGCTGTTGGTGCATCGGCATCAGCCGGATCTTGTGGTCCCGCAGATCGTCGTTGACAATCCCATGTTGGCCTTTGCGCAGATCGCGCAGAAATTTTTTGTTCGCACCCCGACTCCCCGCGGTATTGCCGAGCATGTCACACAAGGCTCGGACGTGCAGGTGGGAGCCGATCCCTCCATCTGGCCTTTTGTCACGCTGGGTGACCGGGTGAAGATCGGCGATCGGGTTACGCTCTACCCGGGAGTCTTCGTAGGATCCGATGTGACGATCGGAAACGATTGTACGTTATATCCCAATGTCGTGGTGCGCGAGGGCTGTTCACTGGGGGCTCGAGTGATCGTCCACAGTGGAACGGTTATTGGAGCAGACGGATTTGGATATGTGCAGCATCACGGTCGTCATCACAAAATCCCTCAACTCGGAGGCGTCACCATCGAAGACGATGTCGAGCTGGGAGCCAACGTGACGATCGACCGAGCCACATTCGGACGAACGCTAGTCAAGCAGGGCACGAAGGTGGATAATCTTGTCCAAATCGCCCACAACGTGACCGTGGGAGAACACTGCATTCTCGTCGCACAAGTGGGCATCGCCGGCAGCACCACGATCGGCCGTCATGTGATGATTGGTGGCCAAGCTGGACTTTCCGATCACCTGACCATCGGTGATCAAGTGCTGATTGCGGCACAATCTGGGGTCAATCGAAGTGTTGAATCGAATCAGATTGTCGGAGGCAGTCCTGCAATGCCGCGTGAAAAAGCGCTCAGAGTCCAAGGAGCCATTTTCCAGTTGCCTGAGTTGAAACAACTTGTGAGGGATTTGGAAGCGCGCGTGACGACGCTCGAAACAGGTCTACGCAAAGCTCCCGGGCATACTTCTCGAGCACGGAAGGCTCGTCCTAAAAAGAGATAAGACCTTCAGACCTTTACTTGTTCTATTGGGATCACCTTCCGCCATAAGAACAGCCTCGCCCAATAATAGCCGGCCCAAGGTAGAAAAATCGCAGGAACAACGTATACCTCCCCGTAGGCAAACGCGGCAATAGCGCTTCCTACAAGCAGCGTAATACCTGCAACATAACCGAATGGAACCAACTGCCGACCGGGATGCTCAAACTCCATGGGTTCTGATTTCTTCTTGAGCCTCCCCTTCTTTCTATCCAACGTTTGTCGCATCCGCGCCGCCAGAACCTCCGGGAATTCACGCAAGAGATATCGTTGATATAGGGTATGCCCCGCCCCCAATCCGATACCTGATACGAACAAACCGGAACTCTGATAAAAGGTATCCCACGTATAGGTGTCAGTCGCAAACCACTGATAGCCTAGCCCGCCGACCCCGCCAACTAAACAAATGAGGCCGAGAAAACCAGACGGCATGAGTATGTGTACCTTCACATAATCCTGAGCCTGTTGCGTCGTTTGTTGTGAGTGATGAACATTAATGAGTTTCGGCACGATGCTCCCTTCTTAATATCTCCAACACTGTATCTGATTAGTAGCGCATTATAGCGACCTCATTCGCGCTAGCAAAGTGGAGAACAATGGGTCCCGAAAATTGATTCAGGACTCACAAGCTTACGATAATCTGAGATATATTCGCGATACAAGACAGGGAAACGTTGTAAAAGACCTATGGCGGGAGGATCGCTTGAGGGTGTGGGCACATTCACATCTCAACTATCCCACTAGAGATGAGAACAGTACGTCAATCCGGTTGATGGTTTGATGGTTTCAACGCCGAAAGAGGAGGGATAACATCTACTTCAGGCGCGTTTGTCGCAGCACGACGGTTTGTCACCACGCCTTGCA
>JACCDP010045670.1_pt1 | contig 10536 bp, 28 predicted proteins | sample 7445841 | NCBI WGS metagenome assembly JACCDP01 (sample SAMN15323441, study PRJNA562643) | freshwater metagenome | isolation source: river surface water | place: USA:Blue River Watershed | collected 2017-08-17
CATCAAAAGCGCTTCCAACAAATCAGGCGCGGCGGCGATCAGGCGGGCGTTGGCTTCTGATGTTTCCAGACGCTTGCCGTCCATTGACAACGCGGTCACAAGTTCGCGTCCGCTGTTGACGTACAAGGAATAGCCGCTTCTGTCGTAGTTCCACGGCCCTGGTGTGTGTTTCATAGCTTCTCTTCTCATGTGTTCCCCCTTGCTCGTATGGCGGTGGCACAGTCTTTTCCATGCTTGTACCACTCAGGGCCACCATTAAATACATTCAATGCCGGATGCACCCCAAGCCCCTCACATACCTTCGCACACGCCTCGCGTTCATGCTTGGCAACTAAGGCAGCGAAGCGTGTTACAGAACCTAGTGGCTTTTCGTCAGATCCGTAAGCCAACCCAGCCTCCCGCGCCATGCGGATAATTTCTTCTGTGTTCATGTGTTTCCCCTTGCTCGAATGGCTTCGGCGCATAACTTCGGAAGACCCTTGGTGTAATACTTCCCAAAGGCTTCTTCCTTTTCATCGCATACTGCTGCACAAAAGTCCCGCTCTGCCTTTCGCCCCGCCTCGAAACCTTCATGCCATGCTGCATGTCTTTCCTCAACCCAGACGCGCTCCCTCTTTAGCGTTTGGCGCAGTTCATCAATCTCTTCTTGCATTCGCTCTTGGATCATGCGTTCGCTGATCATGCCGGTTTGATGATCGGGGTGCTCCTCGCACCTCTCTCTCCAAGTCTTAATGCGTTTCATTTATTTCCCCTTGCGTTTTTAATACGCTCTTCAATCTGCCAGTCCAACTCTTTCAGCAGGTCCTCGATCGTGTCGCCATGACCGGTCGCATAGCCGCGTTCGATCATCCATTTGGCCACTTTCTGCCGGTTGATAATGGTCGCAACCGCGGCCCAGGTCTGAGCGTCGTCCGCCTCGAGCTTGCCCATCAGACCCGTGCTTTCCAGGTACGACTTTGGCTTTTGGTGCAGGTTATGGTCGCCGCTCATGCTTGACTCCTTGCTCGAATAGCTGTGGCCAAGTGGCTACAGGTGTTCGCGTGTTCCATAACGATCCCGTCATGGTCTTCGACTTGCAGCGATATGCTGGTGAAGTTTTCGACCGCAATATCACAAAGCCTCGCGCAGGCCTCGCGCTCCCTGGCCACCGCCTCAGCGATAAGGCCTTTGATCCTGTCCTGCTCTTTTTGCCACTCTTCCCGCTGCTTTCTTTCTCGAGCCGCTTTCCACGCCTCGTTGTCTTTGTGCCGCCTGCGTAGCTGGCTGACGTACTGCTGCTTGTAGCCGGTCTTCTCGGCTATTTCCCTGGTCGTAAGACTAGGGTCCTTCACCATCTCGCGGACGGCGTTGTAAAGCTCGGTCGGGTCGTTCATATGCGCTCCTTGATCATTTTTTTAATCCGCTCGGCTTCCGTTTTCGGGATCTGTGCCGTGTCGATAATCCTGCATACCGAGTCCCTTTCCATGCTCAGCAGCAGGTTTGCAAACCGATCGAGGTCCTTCAGGTAGGCGATGTATGCCACGTCCTCGATCGTGTCTTTAAGGCCCGCTTCCGAGGCTAGAAGGCGCAGTCTTTTATCGTCCATCGTCGATCTCCACGGTGATTTTGTACTTGCGGCCATTCTCACCCTGGACGCGGACGATCTTCTTAGAACTTAGGTATGCACCCTCCGGCGTAAGGTCCAACTCGATACCGGAAGGGTCCTTCATGAGCCCGTTTGGGTCCCTTTCCAGGGACTCCAGAACGAGCGCGGCAATGTAGTCGCAGTAGATCATCATGGCAGTCAGAACGAAAAGTCGTGGTACTTCTCGCGCTCACCGAGGCGAAGGCCGCAGCCTTCCGACTTAACGAGACGATTGGTCTCGGGATTCACGAAGTGCTGGACCCACTGGCCGCTCTTCATCTTGCGGAAGATCCGCTTGCAGTTGTTGGGGTTTTGGGTGTACTCATAACGCTGGCTTTCGCTCATGCCGTTGGAGTCAACACGCTTGTAATCGTCGTCCTGTACGACGATGTAGCGCTTGGCCATGTTGACCTCGACAACCGTGCAGGGGTTGCGATCGGTCCAGGAAAGCAAGGTTGCTGGCATACCAACGTAGGGCGCTGGCTCACCGACTGTCATGCGGCTGTAGAGGCTGTTTACGAGACTTGCTGTTTGCATCATTTTCTCCTGTTTCTCACGGCGGAAGTGCCGTATGCGTATTAGAACTGGTTTTTATCCACCTGTCAACAAGGGGCCGAAGCCCCACTGGTTTTAAGCCCAAGCCTCATCGGCTAACTCACGAGCTTCAACAGCCAAATCGTCGTACTGACCGTAAGAGACATAAGCTTCCGATCCGTAAACTGGACGACCCTCTACCCAGCTATCAAAACCTACTGGCAACTTTCCGCCGCGTGCGCGATTTGTTAATGCAGCCGCAAGCTTCTCGGCCTTCTCCTCGCCATCTCTCTCGTATACGGTGGTAACTACATGAAACTCCCGGGTATCACCGAAATCATTAAAAGCACGAACATACCAAGCAAAGCCGTAACGCTCACCACGGGGATTTGAATAATCCGCTAACTCTGGATCGCGACCGACGACCACGACGTAGGACATTGCGTTGAAGCTGATTTCGTTTGCCTTGAAAGTTGCCATTTGGTTTCTCCTGTTTCTCACAGCGACTTGCTGTAGGTAGGATTACAGCACAGTTCTTTATCCGTTTGGCTCATTTCTTTTATCCAGCCGACGAACGGTACGTTGCGCCCGAAGAGCGCCGATCATCAGCGCTGCCTTGGCCTGCAGGTCCTGCTCGGTAATCCCGTAATGCTTGGGGAATCCCTTGGTGCCGAGGCCGTGGACGCCCGTCTTTCCTCTATGGTGCTCGGGACACAGGGGTATGGCCTCATAGTGCGTGGCCTTCCTGGCCATGCCCACCCCTGACCTGGGGTGGTGGATTTCCGCCGGAGTTCCAGGGGTGCCCAAGTGTGCGCAAAGAATGCAGCCGATCTCCGACAAGTCGTTGAGCCACTGCTTCTCGTCCTTGGTCATCGGATGGCCCTATGGACGCGCTGATTGCGGCCGCTATGGCCCTTTCTCCGTTCGCCGGTGTCTTCTATCCAGCCCTTGCGCATAAGCGGCGCTAAGCGCGGCGTAATGGTCGGAGCGGCGTCTGGCGCGAAGTGTCCAAGGATCCGATCCTTGATGCAGCCGCTTTGGCCGTAGGACTGGATAACCTCAAGCACCCTAGCCTCCAGCGCGTTCGGATCAAAGGACTTGGCGGCGTCCTGGCTCGTGTCGGGGTCAGTGGATCTTGCAAAGGCCAAGGACGACACGCCGAAGAGGTCCTGCTGCTTACTTGGCTGGCGCTTCTTGAGTGCTGCGTTCCATGCGGCCTGCCAGCAGTTGGCAAGGTTTTGTTCGGTAATGCTCGTGCCTTGAAACCACTCGCGGTAGGCGTCACGCATCGCGGGTGTATTGGCCCAGGTTCTCATAGCTGTTCTCCAGTTTTTGTTTGATGTTCAAAGGGATCTTGGGCAACGGTGCCCAAGCGATAAATACTCGGCTCCAGGTTCCAATGCAGGCGACTCCCGCGGGATTGAGCAGCAGCATCTTGGAGCCAAGCGGCGGCTGATCCTCTTCCGGGTCTCGCCAGGAGCACTCGCCTGCTACATGCCTCATAGCATTGCCCAGGCAAGCACGGCATAGATCAGCCCGAAGGCTGCACCACCTAAGACGAGGGTTGCTGTGTCTGATTTCATGTTCTCTCCTTGTTGAATGATGTTCCGCACTTACCGCAGTACCACCACGTCCAGCCAAAGCCGTTGTCGTGGAACCTTCCCTGGGTATGGCCTTCCTTCTCGCAGTCTTCGACCAATTGCTTTCGCGCTGGGTTGTAGACCTTGCGGTCGTACTCGCCCATAAGCTCCTTCATCTTGTCGTGCCGCGCTTTGTCGATCTCGTGCCTACGCGTCCATATGTTTTTATCCATTGCGCTAGTTCTTCTTGTAGTAGTAGGCCCAGGCTCCACGCTCCAGGCGCCGTTTGAATAGCAACGACTTGCTGATCAGGCCTCTTGCCTCGAGGACCCTCACCATCTTCAGGGCGTTTTGTGGCGTGCAACCGAACTGCAGGGCCAAGTCTTGCAGCGACTTCCGGTCACCAAGCGCCTCGAGGTACGCAAGCTGCGCGGGCGTTAAAGGCCTGGGTGCTACACGCTTGATGATCAGCTTGCCGAACCGCTTAACCGATTCCTCGAACTCAGGTCTTCCAGAGATCATGACGCCGCTTTTTTTTGCAAGCGACAAGACCTCATGCTTATCCATGATTGCGTTCCTTTAGCTTAGCTGCAATGGCTCCGGCGAAATGCCACTCTAAACCGTCTGCTGGCGTAATAATCTGACCACGCACTGAGTATTTGTGCCTTTGGTGCCGAATGGTTGCCAACCGCTCACATTCATCGATCTCCTCATCCGTCAGCCCCTGCCATTCACGCTTTGGTGGTGCGGTGTAGAGGGGCACTGTGTGATGCAGGTCAGGACCTGTCCGCACTCGCATGTCAAAGTTTTGTAGGTCGCTTGAATTGGCCCACGCCACCGGCTCTTGCACCGGCTCTGCTACGGCAGCGGCGACAAGGGCGGCGAAGCGTTCAATTTTCTGGCCGTAATCCCAATTCGGCGCAAAAAACCCCTCAAGCCCAGCCTCCCGCGCCATGCGGATGATGTCTTCTTTATCCATGATTCTTCTCCTCCAAAGCTTTCTCAATAAGCTCCGCCATAAGCGCTGTGTCTACACGCTCAATCCACGCCACAGGCTCTTCCTTGTAAATAGTGGCCGGGTCAATCCGCTTGCCATCAAGCATTACCCCCGTACCGCCCACGATTGCGTCCTTCATAGCCTGCTCTGTCTCTAATGCTTGGCGCAGGGCGTTAATGACGTATGCAGCACCGCTGTCCTTTTCATGCGGACCGTATTCTTCGACGTAATCCTCAAGCGCCTCAAGCGCCAGCTTCATAGCCCTCACGCTTGATCGTTGTCCAGCAGTTTCCATTCCTCGCCCTCCCTTACTGTTTTCTTGGCGTCGTTCATCCCGGCCTTCCAGCCTGCGATGAAGGCCATGTAAAAGTGTCCCTTGGTGTTTGGATTAAGGCCATGCAGCTTTGCAAAGGCCTCCCAGTCGGTCTGCATGCTCATATCGTCACCTTCCCTTCGGTCCTCATGTTGGCCTGCTCTGAGCGCCATACGTCGACCCTGGCCTGGGCAGCGATGAGCTTCCAACGGAGTTCCTCCTCGATCTCGACGGCCTGCCTGATGCCGTTCAAAAGCTCGATGTATTCCGGATGCGCGTAGGCGTCTCGCTCCTGGGCGTTGACGCTGTTCTCCATCGAGGTTTGCATGAGCAAAGCCTTCTTGGACTTGCGGAACTCCTCGAGGTAGATCCTCTGAGCTTTTGCATCGGCAAAGCGTTTGCCGTGCGTGATGATGTAGTCGATCGCTAAGTGCGGGTCGTGTTCAGTTTTCATAGATTCTCACTTTCACCATGCCTCCAACGGTTGTTCGGTAAACCCTTAAGTCATCAATCTGGCTGTCGTCTTCCCATATGCCTGCGTAGGTCAATGCGTCGAGCAGGCTCTTCAGAATGTTGTCCAGGTCGCGCTTGCGCTTATCGGGCGGCCAAGCCTCGATCTCGACCCTCAGGCGGCCGGTATGCAGCTTGCGCTTGGTAGCGGTAAGGCCCTGGACTGCGGTCCGGTACATCTGCCCTTCCTTTGAGATGTAGACCATGGCCGTGCCCCCTCGAGCGGTATGGCGCCAGTAGGTGTTAACCGTCGGCGGCCAGGGCAGGGAGACCTCAAAAGTCGGGGTTGAATCGGTAGGGGTTTGCACCGGCGGCCTCCGTAAATTGTTGGGATTGGGCGTGAAACCAAAGTCTTAGCCGTGGCTCCGACTCACCGTTTCGCTGCTTCTCGCACAAGAGCATGGCGTCAGGCTCGTCCATCTGGACGGGCTGACCAGCTTCCTGCAGGCGTTCTTTTTTCTTGTTGCGCCAGACCATCCAGACGTTATCGACTTGGTCAGCAATCGAGCCTGAGCCCTTCATGTCGACTTTCTGGGGGACCTGCTCGTCAGTTTGACCCTTGCGGATATGGTGAACGAGGTGAACATGAAGACCGGTATCGCGTGCAAGGTTCGTGCAGTCAGAGACGAAGTCCTTTTGGGCATTGAAGTCGTCTTCTCCGGCAACGCACTTCATGAGCGAGTCAATGAAGTAGTCCTGGATCTTGTACTGCGTTGCAGCAAAGTGCCCGACCCCGATGACTGCTTTGCGGTTGACCTCGCCCTGCTTGTCGTAGAACCAAAGCTTGTCGCCAACCCAGCGGGAGAATTCCTCGTACTGCTCGACCGTCGGGTTCCGTGAGTTGGTGAACTGTCGGACCATCCTGGTCAGGGTCGTGACCGGCTTCATCTCAAAGCTTGCAATCAAAGCCTTGCGGCCCTGGCCTATCAAGCTCAGCGCAATCCCGCCGGTAATCAGCGACTTTCCGGACCCGTTATTCCCGGCGTAGACCGTCACCTCGGAATTCCGGAAAGCAAACCGGTCCTTGAGCTTGCCCCAAGGCATGAGGATGGGCTTGGGAGGATCGGTTCTCAGTAGTTCGATGGCTTCGCTGATCACGTCCTTGGCAGGCTTGACCGTAACGGCCGCCTCCATCTGGTGATACCACTCCAGGTAATCGACTTCAGGCATCGGATTCATGCGTCCACCTCCGAGTCCCAAATCAGCGCAGGAGACGTTTCTTCGTAGGTGGCAATGATTCGGGCTGCACCACAGAGCTTGAGCGCCTCTACGGCCCTAAAAACCGCCTCAGAATCGATTCCCTGAACGTAAACCCTCAGGCCTCGAGCCCATCGGTAGTCGCGATCGGAGGGGGACGAGACCACGACCGGGATCGGCAGGGTCGGATCGGGGAGGCCGGAGAAGTCCACAAACACAGCGCGGGGCGGGACCTTTTTAAGCTGGCAAGCAATCACGAATTCTTGGCCCTTCATAGCGCACCTGCGAATTGGTCAAGAGGCTTCGGCCCTTTGTCCTTTAACCAGTCAGCCTCAAAGCCACGCCAGTTCTTCTCGGAGCAGAGCTTCAAGACATCCTCCAGGTTCATCTTGGCCTTGAGGGCTTCCATGATGATCTTGGCGAAGGCGGTCTTGGTAAGGGGTGCGTTATGAGCCTTGCGAACCCTCAGGAAGTCGGCCCAGATTTGATCGGACACTTCATCAGGCTTGCTTGCAAGCCCTTTATCTTTATTGGTTCTTGGTTCTTGGTTCTTGGTTGGGATCTGTTCCGCATCTGATTTCAGATCTGATTTCAGATCCTTTCCAGATCCCCATCTGATCTGATTCGCACGCTTTGCAGACGCTGCCTTGCCTTGATACTTGCGAATCTCCTCGTCAATCCTCTGATGCGTATGTGATTTCAGATCTGAATCGTATCTGAAATAGATCTGAACCAGACTCCGAACGCAATCCTCCTTGCCTCGTGCTCCGATCTTGAAAGCAAGGTTTGGAATATCGTCCGGGAGCGGCTTTTCCGTGTCGTAATACAACCAGATCAGGCGCAGGTAATAGTAGGACTCTTCGGGTGTTAAGGACGCGGTGTCCTTCAAAAAGTCCCCGATATGGTGGGGATAAAAGTGCATTTCATGACCTTCCATCAAAGGTAATCATCACTGAAACTGGGCGTAGGCAGGCGGGTGATGAGACCGCTTTTCCCTCCGTCGAGGTAGCCATGCCCTTTGGATGGTACTTAATGTGTTGTTGGTTTGCAATCAGTAAGTGCTTCCCGAACTGCGTCACTGATTGCGAAAACGATTACCTCAAGGTCCTTATAGCCACGGCGCTCGTACTCAAGCTTGCAGTTCATGATGAGCATGTTCATGACTGCAGCGTGCAGCACCAGTGCGGCAAAGTTCGGGTCGGTCGACTCCGAAAGATTCTCAACATTCTCAAGCGTGTGTTCGGTCAGCATCTCTGCGTAAGCGAAGATCTTCTCAAGTGCTTCGCCCATGGGCTCATTGCTCATACTTTCAGTGGCCATGCCACCCCCTTCTCGTGTAGACGCGGCATCAGCATCATGAGCCTGTGCAACGGGATCTTTCCTGTCTTGATGTAATGGTGGACCGTGCTCGGAGCCACCCCCAGGTACCGTGCAACTGCCCTGGTACCGCCTAGTGTTTTGATCATCTCTTTTGTGTCCATGGCGTTAGATTAACCGAACGGAACCCTTCGTGCAACCCGGGGTTGCGATGCCCTGATACCTCCTGTTATTTCCCTGTTAAACCCCTGTTACCCCCCTGTTATTCGCTAGTAACACGCTGGTTTTGGCCTCCATGCAACGGTTGCAGTAATGGATACCCGTAACCCAGGGTTGCGGCATCACTTGACAGGGGTGTTCGATATATCTAACATCTTCGGTACGGCGCATTGCCGTGAGAAAAGGAGAAACAGTGGAAGACGATTTCTGGTATCAGCAGCAAATGGAAGAACGTGAGCAACGATTGGAAGACGCTTACGAACGTGCCCGGGCAGGCCTTGCAGACGAGGAAGACTGGGCGGTTTTGCGTTATGAACTTGGACTACGAAAGGAAAGAAATGTTACTGAAAGCTGAAGCAAACACCGGTTTTACACCAACACCCCCAGGCGTCTACATGGGACGCTGCTACCGGATCATTGATCTTGGTACGCAAGAAACGACTTGGCAGGGCAAGATCAAACACCAGCGCAAGGTCCTGCTGTCCTGGGAGATCCATGGCGAGGACGATACTGGCAAACCCCTTTTAACGGACGATGGCAGGCCTTTGATGGCCAGCAAGCGGTTTACTGCCAGCCTCGGCGAAAAAGCGGCTCTACGGGCCTTCCTTGAGTCCTGGAGGGGCAAACCCTTTAGCGACGCTGAACTCAACGGCTTTGCTATCAAGTCGCTGCTTGGCCAGTGGGGCATGATCAACATCACCCAAGAGAGCCGGGATGGCAAGACGTATTCGAACGTCGCGACCGTCATGCCGCTACCGCCAGCGCTTCGCAAGGTCCTGCCTGCTGGCCATAACGCCCTCGGGATCTTTTCGATGGACCAGTTCGAGCCCAACATGATGGATCTCTTCAACAGCTTCGGGAAGAACCTGCAGGACACCATCAAGGCCTCGCCTGAGTGGGCTGCTTTGCACGAGCTTCCCGCTAAGCAAGCCACGTCGCTTGATGATACTGACGACGATATACCTTTCTAGAATTTGTAACAGTTAAGGAAAACACATGGAAAACTCAAGACCCATGACCTTTGGCGAGAAGGCCGTCGGACTGACCTTTAATCCCAGCGGCGACCCGACGGTCGAGGCGATCAAGCGCAAGTGCGTCGATCTAATTGATGACCTCGACTCGCTGCGCAATCACGCCGATACCACGCCCGAGATCAAGCGCATGCTTGGCATTGCCATCACTGACCTTCAGACCGCGCAAATGTGGGCCGTCAAAGCCGTGACCTGGAGGTACCGAGATGAGCACAAGTAACGCAGGCACCATCCCGGAGTTTCAAGGCCCAACGATCAACTACCCTGGTGGGCCTGTCCAGTTCACGAAGGGAGGAGAAAAAGACCCCTGGAAACACCGCTCTGCTGGGATGCGTTGTCAGACCTGTATCTGGTTCGTACTCAAAGAGTTGACCACAGGAAAGTCGAGCGTTGGCCGTTGTCGCCGTCACGCTCCAACAATGAACGGCTACCCGGTGGTTTACATGACCGACTGGTGTGGCGATCACAGAATTGATGAAAACAAGGTGTAAACATGGAAAACAAAATCACCCAAGCCGGTAACCGCATGGCCGAGAAGTACCTCATGCCGACCTATCACAAGGGCGACTTCATCGCCGTGCCAAGTTGGGAAAAGGCTGGCGTTTACGTCCTTCCTGGCAACGTGAATACAACCGCCGAAGAGCTTGTGACCAACGGGTTTACCCCGAAGCAGACGCCGCTTTGGTCACGATTCTGGATGGAAATTAGGTGCGTTCCAGTCGTTCAGAATCAATAAGCCATGATCATCAACACCCGCACGGCCGAGTCCGGCCACTGGTATACCAGGGAGGGGAAGCCTGCGTACACAATTGTCGGCAGTAACGGCAAGGTACGCAATACAACCCTCAGGGACGCCAAGAAACTCAAGCTGCTGCCCTCAGTCACGAGCGTGATGTCGGTGGCTGCAAAGCCTGGATTGGAGGCCTGGAAGCAGCAGCAGTTGCTTCTAGCGTCTCTTACCCTGCCCAAACGAGAAGACGAAAGCCTCGAGGCGTATGCCAAGCGGGTTATCGAAGACTCAAGACAGCAGGCCAGGGATGCAGCCGACCGCGGAACGGCCATTCACGCTGAGATACAGGCCTTCTACGAGGGCGATCTCGAGAAGATGAATGTTCCCTATGTGCGCAAGGCTGTTGGCGCCATACAGGGCCATTTTGGGGACCGGACGTGGATCTCTGAGGCGTCATTTGCTGCAAGCCATGGCTACGGCGGGA
>JACCDP010784414.1_pt1 | contig 10536 bp, 13 predicted proteins | sample 7445841 | NCBI WGS metagenome assembly JACCDP01 (sample SAMN15323441, study PRJNA562643) | freshwater metagenome | isolation source: river surface water | place: USA:Blue River Watershed | collected 2017-08-17
ATGAATACTAACCTTGTAGCTGGCTTAAATACTCTACAGAAAGTTGATGAAAGCCTTTCTCAATCATCTCAAGATCCTTTACAAGCAGGACAGCAAAACGCTGGTTCTCAAACTGCTTATGAGATTTCTAGACTAGAACAGAATGCTCAAACGACTTTAGGCTTGTTTATTAAGATGATTGGACAATTTGTTAAAGACTATGGCAAGTTGGTGCTTGGAGACATTTTACAATACCAGACAGTGGCTAATACTGATAAGATTGTTGATAGCAAATTGGCTTATAAGGTTTTCTTGTTAAACGATAAGGGTACGGGCAGTGGTAAGAAAGTTGAGTTCACAATGGATTACAACAAAGAAATGAGCCCTGATGAGATAATGGAAGAAAGCTATAACACCCTAAACGAAGAAGATGACAAGGGCGGTGATGTAGAGATTTATAAGGTTAATCCTAAGCTGTTCAGGGATATGAAGTACACAGTTGTTATTTCGCCTGACATTCTTAACCCTAGAAGCGAAGATTTAGAGCGTGCTTATGGCCTAGAGCTTTACGACAGAGGCATTCAAAATCCTATTATTGACCAAGAAGAGCTAACTAAAGACTTCTTACTGGGAATGAACCCTATTTCAAAGAAAGACCCTGAGAAATACATCAAAGAACAACAGTCAGAAAATCCTTTAGATCAGGCAATGCAATTAAATAAACCTAATCAATCACCTATGGCAGCTGCTATGGGTAAAACTCCACTACCTCAGGGTATGGGTAATGTTCAAATATAATATGACTATTCAATTATCAGTAGAAAACTGGGTATCTTTGCCTCAAGACACTCGAGATAAGTTAAGAGAGGTATTTAATGTTAGACGTTCTACAATGGCTTCTGTTGTTGGTGGTAGATTAATGTGTGATGGGTCTACTTATGAAGATTTGGGGGTTATTACTGTCGAGGCTATGCAATCATTTCTAGGATCAAAAGATAAAAACTTTCAAGACTTAATCGCTAAATGCATTGCCAAAGTTAATGGCGAGGAGGTTAAGGAAGAAGTGAAAGAAATGGTTAAAGAAGTTGTAGAGGTTGTCGGTTCAGTAGAAGAAAAGCCAAAAAGAGGCAGAAAGAAAGCTTAATAACTAAAATAAAACGCTATGCAAAGTAAAATTAACAAAAAGTTCTTAAAAGAGCGTGCCCAGAAAGTAAAACAGCTCCGGTTGGCTTGTAAAAATGATTTATATCCTATTTTGGTTGAGTCAGGACAAGACATAGAATCAATTAAGTCTTTACTAGAAATCTTAGGAGTAGTAGTTCAGCAGGCTTTTATGAACTTAAGGAAAGAAACCACTATCGGCGATTTAAAGATTCAGTCTTACGTTGATAAAAAAGCTCCTGATGCTAACACCCACATTAAAGCCTTAAATGTTTTAAATGATTATTCAGTAGCAGACGCAATGGAAATGATAAGTGGCTTTCCAACAGCAATTGATAACATCATTAAGGGCGAGAATAAGCAAAGAAAGTTCAGCGAGTTAGAAATTGACTGGGATAAAGTATGATAAGGTGGCTAAAAAATAAGTTAGTTTCTTACCTCTATTGTGTACCTGATGTAAATAAAATAATCACTTCAAGAAAAGTGGGAATGAATGCTTACGGAGAACCTTTCTATAAGATGTATTTAAACGGTGAGCAGTTAAGTGATGTAGAGGAATTGGAGCTACTAAAAGAAACTAAGTGGTTTGAACAGGGCAAGATTTGGGAGATATTAAAAGCTAACACAGTTGAAGCGGCTCAAAAGACAATGTTTGATAGAGCTAAGACAACAGACGATTTAATGTTTGGCAAGGGGATTTTATATGCTGTAAATTTACAAGAGAATATACTTAAAGTCATCAAAAATACTAAACGCTAAGATGACTTATTCTACTCATAGTTTTGACTTAGCGTTATCTGTGAGTAGAGTTGGTTAGTGGGCGAAGCCGAAGTGCCCAAAAAAAAGGCTTTTAAAAATAACAACAATATGGACGAAGAAAACAAACCAGTTGAAAACAACGAGGAAGCTGGAAACCTCGAAGGAGTTGAAAAAAAAGAGGCTGAAGCTCCAAAGCCTGATTACGAAGCCATTTTGCAGAACGAAGTCGCTTTAAGACTCAAAGCTGAGGAGGAGCGAGAGAATTATAAGCGTGGACTTTTAAAAGCAAAAGGCAAAATTGAAGACGATACAGATGATGAGCCTACTGTTGGTGAACTTGTTAAACAAGAAATTGCCCGTGGTATGGAAGAAATCAAAAGCAACCTGGCAAAGGCTTCTGTATCATCTATTCTATCGCAAATGACAACCGATCAAGGCGAAAAGAATCTTATTAAATACTACTATGACAATAGAATTGTCAAAAGCGGTGTTGATGAAGAGGCTATTCGAAGAGATTTGGAAGACGCCAGAGCAATGGCTAACAAGCACAAGCTCAATTCTGCGGTAGAAGAAATAAAGATTGCCAAAGAAAATAAACAACAAATGAGTAATAACTCCTCTGGCTCATCTAATAGTGGCAACGAGAAAGAAACTCGCTTCTTTTCTAAGGAGCAAGAAGAACATCTACGACAAGTCGCAAGACAAATCGGTGTTGACCCTGAGAAGTTTATTGAGGAATCTAAAACTCGTTTAAAAAACTTAAAGAAATAATTTTATGGCACTGAATGATATTACTTTATTCAGCACCCCTGCATTCGGTTATCCTGGTGATGATGAATATGTAGTTGCTGCCTCTGCCACCACCATTAAGGCTGGTGAGCCAGTTGCTAAGGCTTTGGGTGGTGCAGTTGTAACCCCTATGGCTACTAACAAGCCTGTAGTTGCAACTGACTACTTAGCTGGCATTGCATCTTCTACCTCTACCAATACCGCTTCTGCTGATGGTGTTGTTAAGGTTACTAAATTGGTACCTGGTTTAACCTGGTTGATTGCTCCAAATGCAGCAGCTTCCTGGGATACTCAAGCTGAATATGATGCCTTGGTTGGTGATCGTGTTTTGATTGACTTAACCAGCACTTCTTATACTATTTTGGCTACTGACGGAGCTACTTATGGCTGCGTGATTATGCCTTTAGATATTAAGAAGACTCCTGGCAAAGTTCGCTTTGCTTTCCGTGAAGGTGTTAGCTATTTAGCTTAAACCTAATTTAAACGCTAAGGATTAAACGCTAAGACTTAAAAATAAAGTTTAATTCTTAACACTATGTGGAGTGAAGCACAAAATCTGGCGATAGTACAAACAGAATTAGATTCCGTATTCTACCAAAATTTTGATTACGATTCTAAGGATCCAATGATTGCTACCGCCCAAGATGGAGCGTTGTTTAAACCAATGCAAACAACTCACGCTGCCTACATTGAAGAGATTTATGCTGGTACTGGCTTATTTAAAAAAGTTGGTGAAACCCAGACTATTCCTACTTCAACTCCTAAGGTAGCAAACAAATTAACTACTTACATTGCTGACTTTGCTGATTCGATTGAAATCAGCAAAAATCTGTTCGATAGACTACTAAAAAGCTGGTGCATAGCTTAATTGTCGAACTAAAATGGGGATAAACGGGGAAACTCCTTTACAAAGGACAATCCCGTAGCAAGCATAGAGTTAAACGCTTTATGAAGCTCGAACGACTAGGATGTGAAACTCACAAGAGAATATAATCATCCCACGAAACCCCCACACCGAAAGGTGAAGATATAGTCTCATCAATAGCGAAAAATAATCTTGACAAAACATTTATTTGATGATATGATGTCTATATATGAAAGACATCAAACATCAAAAACATCTCGAAGCCTGTAAGAGGTATAGAGAAAATCACAGAGAGAAATATTTAGAATCTTCTCTTAATCACGCTAAAAGAAAAAAAGAAGCCAACCCTGAAGAATACCTAAGACTAATGAGGGATAGAGCAAAAAGTTATAGGCTTAATAATCTTGAAGAGTATAAGGCAAAAGAGAAAGAACAATCTAGAATATATCGTCTCAATAATCGTGAAAAATATCTTCAGAGACAAAGAGAGTATAGAAAAAACAATCCCGAAAAATTCAAGGAATATTACGAAAAAAGAAAAGAAAAGCAGAAAGAATATTCAAGAATAAGAAAGATTGAAAAATACGGAATAACTGAAGAGATTTACAATCAAATGTTTAAAAATCAAGAAGGTAAGTGTGCAATCTGTAAAACTCAGTTTAAAGACACTCCTAATATTGACCATAATCACGAAACGGGAAAAGTAAGAGGATTATTATGTAGCCCTTGCAACATTGTCCTCGGTCATACAGAAAAGTCTTTAAAAAACAATCCTAATCTATTTGAAGAGATTACAGAATACCTAAAATAACGAAGCACTAAGTTATTGGAAGTCAAGATAAAGAACTTGACAATATAAAAGAAAAATTGGACAATATGCACGGCGTTTGGGCAAGAACTGTAGCTCAATTTGCTAAAAATGCTCGTATTACTCAAGATGATAACGCTTTCAAATGGTTTCGTAATGCTTTTACAACCTCTTTGACTGCTGATGGTTCTGCTTTCATCGCTTCTCACACCTTAATTGGTGGTGGCACTCAATCAAATTTGATCTCTGGTGCTTTAACTAACGATACCTTAAATACTGCTATTGTTAGATTGCGAGAAATGAAAAACCAAGCTGGCGTAATTATGGGCGATGTACCAAAAATCTTGTTGGTACCACCTGCGTTATTCCAAAAAGCTATTCAGTTGACCGAATCTGCTTTGGTTGCTGACAATGCTAATAATGCTATCAATGTATGGCGATCTGCTTATGGTATGGTTGTTAAAACCTCTCCGTACTTGGGTGCTGCTGCTGGTGGCTCTGATACTGCTTGGTTCTTGTTATCAGATAATCATAGCGTTACTCGCTTGGTTAGACAGGGTGTCCAAACAGCTTTACGCTCTTGGGAATACTCAAACAACAGAACCTACTTGTATCAAGCTAACTTCAGAGAAGAAGTTTATAGCCCTGATTACATTGGTTGTGTTGGTTCTACTGGCTTATAATTAACTAATCTACTTTTATGGATAACATTCTTGCTAAAGTTGCTACTGTACTAGCTGTTGTTGCCTTGATTGTTTCTTTTGCAGGATTAGTTAAGAAAAGCGACAACGTTGGTATCTCGTCTGACGCTACTAAGTTTGTTGGAGATGTTGATGTGACTGGAGAATTAAGAGCTGCTACCTTAACTGGTACTTCAGCCATTTCGGCTGCCACTGTATCGGCTACTGGTTTGACAAGCGTTATTTCTTCTGTGTCCTCAACTCTTAATGTTGGTGGCTCAGGCACAAAAACTGGTTGTATCATTCTTGGTTCTGCTACTGGAAACGGCGTTATGTACTTAACTGCAGTCACTACGACTGGAGCTGGTACTGTAACCGTAACTTCTACTAAACCTGGAATTTGTTATTAGTTTTTTTGAGAGGAGTGGCAATTCCACTCCTCGACTAAGTAACTAATTAAAACTATGAAAAAAGAAATTTTACTTACAGCAGTTGCCATTATAATCCTTGGCGTAGCTTACGTGTCTTTTTTTGGACAGTCTTCAAAGACGGGGGCTTACTCTTACGCTGCTAACGAGCTTGGTCGTTCAGTAAATACCACCTCAACTAGCGTAACCACTAGGGTATTGGTTTTAGCTGCTAACGCTGATAGAAAGTTCGCCTTAATCCAAAACGGAGCAGTGGCTACTAATCTGTATTTTGATACAGCTTCTACTACTCAAGCGGTTTATTTGGCTGCTAACGCCAATTACACTATTAGTTTGGATAACCTTTATATTGGAAATATTTACGCTTCATCAACAGCTGGCGCATCTGTCGTCAACATAAGCTATAAATAGTATGTCTTATTCGGTCTTAAATTTAAAAGCCGATTTATCTGGTATTTTGCACGGAACTTCGCTAAATAAGGTTCAAAACCTTAATGGTGTTATTAATCGTTCAGCTCGCCAGTTAATTGAAGATGTTGATCCTCAAGAAACAAAAAGAATTACACAATTAATTCCTATTTTTAACTCTGTCTATGACTACGCCTGCCCAACAGACCTAAAAGGTAACAGAATTATTGATATTAGGCCGCAAGTCAATAGACACTACAATGATTTTGTAGCTCAAAGATATAATCAAGACTTTGATGCCGCTAAATTAGGCTGGAATAGCAATTTTACAATCAATTTTGATCAGTTCGTCAAGAGTCTAAGAATAAATATTCCCTCAGTTGATGCTGGGACTATTGCTAATGGCTTAGATTCAGTTAATGACAATGGTGTTTTTACTGGGACTGGTGATGCTTCTAACTTAGAAACAGACAATATCAATTACGCGTCTGGAAATGGCTCAATAAGGTTTGATTTGGCTGCCTCTGGCTCATTTGGCTCAATTACAACCTCAACAATGTCGGCAGTAGATTTAACAGACTTCTTGAACACCGGCTCAGCATTCTTGTGGGTGTATTTGCCAACCGCCTCTGTTTTTACTACCGTTGCTCTAAAGTGGGGATCAGATTCCTCAAATTACTATACTAGAGCGGTTGCCACAACTCAGCAGGGTAATGCTTTTGAGGACGGCTGGAATCTTTTACAGTTTGAGTGGGATGGCTCTACGACCAGCGGCACGCCAAATGTGGCCAATATTGATTATGTTGATGTTGGCTTTAATTATGATGGTACAGCTCAGACTGCTGTTAGGGCTTGCTCTTTAGCTTTTAGAAATCCTACTCCTTATCAGATTGAGTACTACTCTAAATATCTATTCAGAGATAATTTAACCGGTGCTTTCCAAGAAACTGTTACCAGCGATGCTAATTTAGTTAATTTAGATACCGAGGCTTGCAACTTACTCCTATATCAATTAGCAATTCAAACAGCTCAACAAGTCCAAGGTTATAATGCTACTAATTTTGACTACCAATTCTTTGTAAATTCCTACACTAACGGCATAGATAGATATAAAAGACTTTATAAGAGTGAAGTAATCAAGCCTAGAAGCAATTATTATAATCGCAGACCATTTAACTAATGCCAAAGAATAACCTAAAAACTAACGATTTATCAGAGTTCTCTTTAATTCAAGGATTTGAGAGAGGTTATAGAAACAGAGAGGATAAAACTATCCTTCCTGCTGGTATTTTAGTTGAAGGCTCTCAAAATGTTTTAACTAACACCTATAGAAGACTTGGAATTAGAAAAGGCTACACATTAGATGGGGCAGCCTCTTCTTTGATTGCTGGTATTAACTCTTCTTATGATTACCAGATGGCTACTGGTACAGTTCAACACTTAAGAGCTGGTTTTTTAACTTCTGCTGGTAATGACGGCAAACTACAGTACCGCTATGTTAGCGGTACAACTGTTACTTGGAGAGACTTAATGACTGCCTTGACGACTTCTAAAATTCGCTTCACTAACTACTGGGACACCACTAAAACTCAGTCTAGAATGCTATTTGTTAAGGGTGATAGCAATATTTATGAGTGGTCTGGTGGTGTAACTACTTTTGCCTCCGCTACTACTAACACAATTACTAAGCAAGGTGCTGAGTTTTGGGGCGAAATTGGCTTTGATACTACTGGAAAAGTTGTTATTAATGGCGTTGAATATACTTATACTGGCGGAACTGGCTCAGTCACTCTAACTGGCGTAACTCCTGATCCTACTGCGGTTACCATTACTGCTGGTGATGTTGTTCATCAGCAAGTTGTTACGCATACCAACGCCTCAATGACACTACCCTTAGATAAAAATGACTTAATTGCTACTTTTAGGAATCAAGTAGTAGTTGGCGATGAGGACAGTAATTCGGTTTATATTTCCAAGCAAAATAACTTTACTGATTACACCCACGCTACTCCTAGAGTTGTGGGAGAGGGTATGGATTTATATTTAGATGCACCACCAACCGCTTTTATTCCTCAAGAAGACTCAATGTATATCTCTTGTGGTAAGGATTATTGGTACCAAACCTCTACTCAGTTAAGTTCAGACTTGTCAAAAGAGTCTTTGACTATAACTAGATTAAAAACAGCCTCAAATCAGGCTGCTATTTCACAGGAAGCAGTAGGAAAAGACAAAAATAATGTAGTATTTGTCACTTTTGAGCCAACTTTAAGCACCATTGGTCGTGTTCAAGCAATTTTAGGCACACCTCAGGCAGTTGATATTTCTTTTCCTATAATCAATGACTTTAATTCTTACGACTTTACCGATAGTTCTGTTCAATATCATAAGAATTTTATCTATGTTTCTGTGCCAAAAGAGCAGATAGTACTTGTTTATAACCAAACAAACCCTGAATCACCATATTGGGAGGCTCCACAGTTAATGCCTATTGGCAGGTTTTCTATTATTGATGGTGAATTATACGGACACTCTTACTTAACTTCTGAAACCTATAAGCTATTCGATGGTTATAACGACAATGGTAGAGCTATTGAAGCTAAGGCGTTGTTTTCTTTTATGAACTTTGGTAATCGAGCGAGAAGCAAGGGCTTTAATTCTTGGTATGTTGAGGGTTATATTACTTCTAATACCACCCTAACTCTAGGTATTCAGTATGATATTGATGGTTGTGCTACAGTTAAAGAATACGATTTAGATGGTACCTCAAGATTTGTTTGTACCCTCCCTAATAACGCTGGCTTAGGCAAAGAGAGCTTAGGTAAAAATCCTTTAGGCGGCTCTATTCTTTCAACTTTTAGCACTCCTGTATTACCTCCTAAGTTTAGGTGGATAAAAACAATGCCTATTGAGCCTTACTTTTATGAAGTTCAATGTGGTTTTTCTAGTAATGGCGTAGATCAGCAATGGGAGATTTTGGCTACTGGACCTCACATTACTCAAACATCCGACCTTAATACAGATATTTCAGACTAATTATATAATATATGGCAGATAATCAACGTTTCGTCCAAGCTCAGAGCTTCACTTTGGCGGGAGCAGGAGCAACAATAGGCGACACAACAATAACGCTAACCTCATTTCAGCTTCAAGGCGTAGATTTAGCAATGACTGACTTTGGCACTAAAGGCTGGGGAACACTTGAACCAGGCAATGGCGACAATGAAGAGCAAATCTCTTTTACAGGAGTAACTCAAAACGCCAATGGCACCGCTACCTTAACTGGTGTAAAGAATGTAGGCCTTAAAGCTCCTTATACTGAAACTTCTGGCATTTTAACTTCTCACGCTGGCGGTGTTAAATTTGTTATTTCAAATACTGCAGGCTTTTATGACGCCTTAACTGGTAAGAATAACGACGAAACAATTACTGGCACTTGGACTTTCACAACTCCAAACTTCCCAGCAATGAACGACAATACAGCTCCTATTTCGGGACTACAACTGGTTACAAAGAATTATGTAGATAACCGTTCTGGTTATTGGGAGGCGCCAGTAGCTAATTATGCCGCCTTACCTACAGGGACAAATGACGGTGAAACTCGTGTCACACTAGACGATTCTAAGGTTTATGTTTGGAATGGTGCATCTTGGGTATTAGCAGGTTCAGGTGGTGGAGCTGGCACAATTTATGTTGATTATTTCATCGGTTCACAGTCAACTGGTGGCGACCTTAAAACATTTACCCTAACTTCTGGATCCTTTCCTGCTGATAAATACTTAACTGTTTATAGAAATGGTGCTTTAATGGCTAATGGTTCTTCTGCTGATTACACAACAACTGGTGGTAATGCTGCAGTATTTAATTACGAAGTATTATCTGATGATGTAATCACACTAAGAGTTGAGTCCATTGATTTTTATAACCCAGCTTGGACTGATGTGACTGATAACATTTTGCCTGATGTAAATAACACACATACTATTGGGTCTGCCTCGAAAAGTTTTGCGAGTATAGCAATTGCTGACGTTGTTGGTGGCAATACCCCCGTTGGCTCAGTGTTGATGTATTCCTCTGATACTGCCCCCACTGGATGGTTGCTTTGCGATGGTGCCTCTGTTTTAAGAGCTTCTTACCCTGCGTTATTTGCCGTTATAGGAACAACTTATGGCTCTGCTGATGGCACCCACTTTAATACACCCGATATGCGAGGCAGAGTCCCTGTTGGCTATGGAGCCGGAACCGGTGGTGGAGCAAGTGGAACAGGCGCTCCTACTGGCGGATCGGCACTTACAGCCAGAGCAATGGGTGCTTGGACTGGCGAAGAAACTCACGCTTTAACTGAAGCTGAACTAGCTGCCCACACTCACGGAAGCACAATTAATTCAGTATTAAATGCTGGTGGTCCGGCAGGTCCATTTGGTGCTGGAAATACACATACTGTATCTTATGGAACAACTAGTGGCTCGGCTGGCTCAGGAACTGCTCATAATACTGTTCAACCAGTTATGACGCTTAACTTCATAATAAAAACCTAAATATGAAAAAACTAATATTCACCCTAGCGATACTACTCGCTACTCAGCCCCTGATTGCTTCTGCAAGTCTTTATTCATACTACAAAGAACTAGGACAAAACCTACCTAGTCTAGCAGACAGGGC
>JACCDP011166814.1_pt1 | contig 10535 bp, 13 predicted proteins | sample 7445841 | NCBI WGS metagenome assembly JACCDP01 (sample SAMN15323441, study PRJNA562643) | freshwater metagenome | isolation source: river surface water | place: USA:Blue River Watershed | collected 2017-08-17
GGAAATGCCTCAAGAGGGCGAATCCTATGTGATTGGTGCAGACGTCGCTGAAGGCTTGGGGCATGGTGACTACAGTTCAGCCCATGTAATTTCTGCGGACACAGGGATCGTTGTTGCCCATTGGCATGGGCATATTGACCCAGACCTGTTCGGTGAGGATGTGCTGATTTCTTTGGGCTATTTTTACAATCATGCTTTGATCGGTGTTGAATCCAACAACCATGGTCTAACAACCTTGAAGTCTTTGGCCAGGGTTGGTTACCGGAACCTGTACAAACAGCGTAAAATGAACCATACGAACCCCAAGGTTTCCGATTCTTTGGGGTGGCGTACCACATCGGTTTCTAAGCCCTTGGCCATTGATGAGCTGAATGCGGCTCTCAGGGATCATGCTTTGTCTTTGTTTGATTCTTTGACGGTGGCTGAGCTAAAGACCTTTATTCGTGAGGCGAATGGGAAAATGCATGGTTCTCCGCATGATGACCGGGTTATGTCTTTGGGGATCGCTAACCAGATGTTGAAGTATGTTTGGCTTCCTGAGTACAGGAATGATTTGGAGCCTAGAAAGAACTCTTTGGATTGGTGGGCACGCCACATTGTCAAGAATATGCCTGATAAGCCGGCGAAAATCGGGTCGTTTAACGTCGCTGAGTAACGAAATCCCCTATTATCGATGAAAACTTTCCGTTGTTTAGAGTGTTTGACCGAGTTTGATGCAGACGAACTCCCTAGAAGGGGTTCTGTTTGCTTTAAGTGCCATGTTAAGTCAATTCGTCTAGGTTTTACTCATGGCCAGGAAGACTTTCACGGACCAACCATCAAGGAACGTCAACATAAAATTGTTGAGGACGCCAAGATTAATGGTTATAACGCCGAGCCTGTGACGAATTGGATGTGATGTGGAAGCTATCTGGGTACCGATTGCGGTCGCTGTTATATCAGGTCCGCTGGTCGTGGTACTTCAGAAACTACGCAAAGAAAACACCTCACAGCACGAACAAGGTCAAATCCTGTTAAGGATGCTTGGTTCCAAGGTAGATAAGATCGGAAGCAAATTAGACAACCATATTGGTTGGCACGAAGGACAAGACGATGGCAAGAATCTCTAACCAGGAACTTATTACCCGTTACCGGGAAAAGATTGAACAGTCACGTCGTTGGCGTCGTGAAGACAACTACGACAAAACCTGGAAGCGCATGATCGACATGTATCGTGGCAAGCACTTCCTGAACAGCTCCGATGAAGACCGAATGCTAATCAATGATGCATTCGCAACTATCAACGTCATCTGGCCAAGCGTGTCGGTGAACCATCCGAAGATTACGGTTAACGCACGCCGTTATGAAGACGCCCCGAAGGCGATTGTGACCGAAGAGGTTGTGAACTATTGGTGGAGGCACTATGAGTGACAGAACGAGTTCCGTCGTGCAGTCAAGGACATGCTTATTGTCGGTCACGGCTGGTTGAAGACTGGTTATCGTTTTGTTGAAAAGACCGAAGGCGAAGAGTACGATACAGCTGATGAGCTTGCAGCACCGGAATCAATCACGGAATCGGAAATCATTATCACCGAGGACCGTCCATTTGTTGAGCGTATTAGCCCATTTGATGTTTTTGTTGATGCCGATGCGACGTCGATTTCCGACATGCGGTGGATCGCACAGCGAATCCGCCGACCGTTAACAGACGTCAAGAAAGACAAGCGTTACAACTCTCAGGCACGCAAAGAGGCCTCTCCTTCGCACTACACGAAGTGGGGCCAGGATGGCAACATGCCACGCCGTAGCGAAAAAGCTGAAGATGGTTATGTAGAAATCTGGGAGTTTTACGACATTGATCGTGGAACGATCTCCATCTTCTGCGACGGGAGCGACAAGTTCCTGGTCACACCAAGTGAGATCCCATTTGCTTTCGGTCATCCGTTTGTCATGCTTAGGAACTATGAGATTCCAGAACACTTCTACCCGATGGGTGAACTGGAAGCCATTGAGCCACTCCAGATGGAACTCAACGAGACACGTACCCAGATGATGAACCACCGTAAGCGGTTTTCCCGTAAGTGGCTGTACAAGGAGTCGGCGTTTGATGCCGAGGGTCGCAGTGCGCTCGAGTCCGATGAGGACAACGTGCTGGTTCCAGTTATTTCAGAAGAAGGATTGGGTGGCGTGGTTGCGCCGATGCCTGCGGTCATCAGCCCACCAGAGTTCTACAACCAGTCATCGCTCATTACGAACGACATTGACCGCATTTCTGGAATCTCTGAGTACGCCCGAGGCGCCCTCCCTGAGATCCGCCGTACGGCCACAGAAGCCGGCATCATTCAAGATGCTGCCAACGCTAGAGCGTCGGACAAGCTGGCGATCATTGAGAAGGCGATTGCCGATGCGGCACGCCGACTGGTGATGCTGGCACAACAGTACATGACCGGTGAGCAGGCTGTCCGTGTGGCAGGCAAGGACGCCACCAATGTTTGGGTGGACTTTGACCGAGACTACATCCAAGGCGAGTTTGACTTTGAAGTTGAGGGCGGCTCAACCCAGCCAGTCAACGAATCTTTCCGCCGACAGATGGCACTTCAGGTTGTGGACGCAATGGCTCCATTTGCTCAGGCAGGCATTCTGGACATGGCGAAGCTGGCGACTTATGTGCTTCAGCAGGGTTTTGGTATCAAGTCTGCTGCTGGATTCATTATGGCTCCGCCACCTCCAGCACCTGAACCGGCTCCGGCACCGGTTCCTCCGATGCCTGAGGCACTGCCACCAGCACCTGGTGGTATGCCGATGGACCCAGCGATGCTGGCCCAAATGATGCCCGAGGGGATGCCACAGCCACCAGTTATGTAACGAACTTCCTTATGGTGTAGAGCAACCCATGGAGGACTCAAGTGAGTGACATAGTTAGCAATGAAGTCGAGACCGAATCGGCCCCTGTAGTTGAACAGCAAGTTCAGCCGGAGGGACAACCGCAGGAAGTTACAGATGTAGTTGAAACTCTGACAGAAGAGCAGATTGATCTTCTTCCTGTTGATGAGTTCGGTGACAAGTATGTGACCGTTACCGTTGCAGGTGAAGAGATAAAAGTTCCTTTGAAGGAGGCGCTTTCTGGCTACCAGCGTCAGGCGGATTATACCCGTAAGACGCAGGAGTTAAGTGAGCAAAAGCGACAGCTTCAATTTGGTGCTGCTTTGCAAGAAGCCTTGCAGAACAACCCCAAGGAGACGCTGGAACTGCTTTCTAAGCATTACGGAATCAACGAGCAATCCGTCCCTGATGAGACGGAACTTGATTTGGATCCGGTGGAGAAGCAGTTCCGACAGTTGGAACAGCGAGTCCAAGCGTTTGAGCAAGCTCAGGCGATGGAGGAGTTGGAACGTACTATCGAAACGCTTCAGAACCGATATGGCTCTGATTTCGACGCTAATGAAGTTGTTTCCAAGGCCCTGTTCATGGGAACCTCCGATTTAGAGGCGGTCTACAAGCAAATCGCTTTTGACAGAGTGTACGAGGATGCGCAGTCAATTCGCCAAATTCGTGAGAAGGCAGCGAAAGAAACTGAACAGATTACTGGTGCCAAGCGTCAAGCGGCGGTTGTCTCTGGAGGCTCCACGGCGAGTTCGGCAGATGTATCGGCAAAACCCATTTCATCTATCCGAGATGCTTTTGAATCCGCAAAGCGGATCCACAGCGTTTAGGACCAAACTCTAAGGAGAAAACAACATGCCAGGTAACGCCAACTTTGATGCGTTGCTCAGCACTACGCTGGCAAACTATCGTGCACAGCTCACGGACAACGTGTTCACTGCACGCCCACTGACCTACTTCCTCATGGACAAGGGTCGCATTCGTATGGTTGACGGTGGAACGAAGATCGTTGAACCGTTGATCTACGGTCAGAACGGCACCGTTGCATCGTACAGCGGTTACGACACCATCTCGCTGACTGCCCAGGATGGCATGTCCGCTGCCGAGTACGACTGGAAGCAGTACGCTGCATCCATCGCAATCTCCGGTATCGAAGAGGCGAAGAACAACGGCGAAGCCGCAATCATCAACCTCCTTGAGGCGAAGATCATGCAGGCTGAAGAGTCAATGCGTGAAGGTTTCAACCAGATGTTCTTCGGTGACGGCACCGGCAACTCTGGCAAGAACTGGAACGGTCTTGGAAACCTCGTTGAGTCCGGCAACACCGTTGGTGGAATCAACTCGGCAGCCGGCCAGGGCAACGACTTCTGGCGTTCGTACGAGGAAAACACCGCAGGTGCTTTGACCCTCGCACAGATGGCCACCGCCTACAACAGCGTGTCGGTTGGTAACGACCATCCAGACATGATCCTCACGACTCAGACCCTGTTTGAGAAGTACGAGGCTCTGTTGCAGCCGCAGCTCCGCTACACGGACACCAAGACCGCAGATGCTGGATTCCAGAACCTGCTGTTCAAGGCTGCTCCTGTTGCGTACGATGTGCACTGCACCGCAGGTGTTGTGTACTTCCTCAACAGCAAGTACCTCACGCTTGTCGGTCACTCGGGCAAGTGGTTCCAGCAGACGGATTTCGTCCGCCCAGAGAACCTCGATGCTCGCTACGCACTCATCATGTGCTACGGCAACCTCACGGTCCGCAACCGTGCGAAGCAGGGTAAGCTCACCGCAAAGACCGCCTAACGGTCCTAGGGGTGTTAAGATTGGGGAGGGGGGAAACCCCCTCCCTGATTCCTGAAAGGAAATCAGAAATGCCAAAGTATTATCGGATACTAGACAATGGAGTAGAAAAGCCAATGGCAATGAGCAAGAGTAAGAAGACCGGTCCAGGTAAGGCAAACTTCAAGCCAGGAGGCTCGTACTCTTCGGGTCGTGCAATTCCTCTTGGAATTCCAGGTGCGAAGAAGAAGGTTCAGGGCAAGGCTGTGGCTGGTAAGGCACAGCAGATGCGGAAGGCTGACAAGGCTGATGCCTCCAAGCGTCGTATCAGTGGCACGACTCGTGGCGGTCGCTCCAAGTATTAATCAGTAGGTCTGTTGCCTTCCCTCAGGCCACACTGGGGGAAGGTAACAAATAGGGCTATTGGTTGATGATGAAAAACGCTCAACCAGCCCATTCGCTTTACGGTGCACCCGTTTCGGGACAACGCCTCGCATATACAGAGAATGCGAAGATTGCGGCACCATCCGGCCCCTATGTGGGCCGTAATCGTTGCATTGGCAACGATGATACCTGTGAGGGCCCAAAGGCTAAGGGAACTGATTACTGTGTGGGGCATCTGCGTTCACAAGGGCTGGCTAAGTGATTACCCTGGCGACTTTGAGGGCGCAGGTTCGTTCAATGGCGGATTTGGACGAAACAGATCTTCCAGATTCTGTTATTGACCAGTTTGCCCGTGAAGGCTTTCAGCGTATTTATGCTCTTGAGCGACGTTGGCCGTATCTTCAAGAAACGTATACATTCAACACGGTGGCGAACCAGCGAGCATACTCAATATCAACCATTGGGGATATTCGGGAAATCATTTCAGTTGTAGACACTAGCCCGTCCGGAAACCGTTTTACACTCATTGACTACAATAACGCCGAAGAGGTCTGGCTGGGAAATACCGACACGCCAAGCCGACCGTACTTTTACTCTTTTTGGGACGGGCAGATCCACCTGTGGCCGAAACCGGATACTGTGTATCCGATTACGGTTAGAGCGTACCGCAACCCGACATATACCTGGTTGAGCAATACGGCTTTGAACATTGATATGGATGAATGGTTTCATGCTTTGTTGCCATACTTTGTTTTGGCACGTGTGTATCAGCGTCAAGAAGACATGGAACTTAGCACTATGTATATGCGCTCCTTTGAAGAAGGAGTCGCATTTGCACGACGAGACTTGATGAAAGCATCAAGCGCACAGCCCGTTATTATGTCCGGTGGGAAGCGTTACCCAACTATGCGTCGCTGGTTGCAGACGCTGGGAGCGACTCTTGGACAATGAGCGCAGTATCCGTTGAGCGTTACGATGACTTTACTGGTGGCCTGAACCTTCGAGCCGATCAGTTTCAGTTGGCTCGCAATGAGTCGCCAGACATGTTGAATGTGGAAATTGATCCACGTGGCGGATTGTTCACTAGGGGTGCAATGCGTGAGATTAACACGACCGCCGTTAGCGGTTCTTGGACTCCTCAAAAGCTTTTTGCTTTCCAAGGTGAAACGCCAACGATTATGTTGAGCACCCAGTCAAAGATATATAAGTCGACTGGAACGAACTTCACCACTCTTCAATACTCTGCCGGCAATGATGTTGCGCCCACAACTGGGCATGGTGGATGCTTCGCTCAATGGGGTAAAACACTTTATCTAGCGATGGGGACAGCTGGCAACGGTGGGTACCGTTGGGCTACTGCCGATACATACGCTACTGCTTTGACTGCGAGTGGTGTTAACCCCAACCCGTGGCAAGCTTACAATACTCCCACTGGTGGCAAGTTGCCTACAGCTGAGCATCTCGCTGTGCATGCAAATAAGTTGTTTGCAGCCAATACGACTGAGAATGCGATTCGTTATCCGAATCGTGTGAGATGGTCGCATGAAAACCTTCCTGAAGATTGGATGCAAGATGACTATATTGACTTTGAGGGTGGAAGCGATGGCGTAACCGCTATTGCACCGATTAATGGTCAGCTTGTTGTTTTCAAATCAAGTTCAATCTATGTTGTTTATGGTTACGACTCAACAGATTTCCAGGTTGTTGAACTCACTTCTCAACTTGGCGCTGTTTCACATGAGCATGTTGCTGTAGCCGAAAACGGAGTTTACTTCTACTCCCACCAAAGAGGATTGTATTTCTATAACGGCACCCAAGTTGTCGACTTGACCGACAATCTTAAGGGCATGTTTGACCAGGGGTATGTCAACAATTCCGAAATTGACAACATCCATCTTTCATACATCAACCGTCGTGTTTGGTTGAGTCTTCCATACTCCAAAACCACTAGTGTTAATTACCCAAGTGTTTGTTTTGTTTACGATCCAAGCATTGGCCGAGGAGCGTGGGTTGCGCATTCTATTGCGGATGGCTATGCACCAATTGGTGGATGCAACTTTAGAAAGTCTGATGGATCATACATGTATTTGATGATTCACCCCAACATTCCCAGGGTTCTTCAGGTTGATGTTTATTCAGAGGAGAAAGATCTGCTGGCTGGAGTTGAAACAGGATTCTCCAGCTACTACCGCACGGGCTGGGTTGACGGTCGTATGTACTCAATGAAGAAAATGTTCAGGCGCCCAGATGTTGTTGTCAAGCAGGTTGACAGTGCACGCACCATCAATGTCAAAGTGTTTCACAACTTTGAAGAAGCAGACGGAAACGAAAGAAAAAGTTTCAACATTTCTTTGGGGCCTTCCGCAAGCGGAATGCTCTGGGGAGAGGGTAGATGGGGTGTTGGTTATTGGGGTGTTGCCGCAGCAGGAGCCCAAGTTCTCCGGGGATCCAATCTTGGATTGGCACGGTCAGTGCAGTTGCTGTTCACTGGACCTGTTGGTTTCTTTTGGGGAATTGACAGCATCGCATACAAGTTCAATACCAGAAAGGTATCAGGATAATGGCTATTACAATTCCACACTCGTTTGTTAACGGAACCATTGCTGAAGCATCGGAAGTTAACGCAAACTTTGATGCAATCGAAAACTATGTAAATGGTTTGTCGGATGGAACCAACATTGATGCTTCTGCAATTATTGCAGCAAAGATCGCAACCAATGCTGTTACCACAACCAAGATTGCTGACGGATCAGTGACCTATGCAAAGCTTGATTCCGCAGGTGTTCCTTCGGAACTTGGGCAGCATGATCAGATTGTTTTGGGGAATCAGATTTTCGGATGATGTACGATATCCAAATCCCCGCTTTGACGACTTTGCAGTCGTCTGATGCTCGAGCGATTAGAACTATTGTTGCCTCGCTTGTGGCCGAAATCTCTCGTCTCAATAAAGAGATTGAAGAAATCAAAGATCAGATGAAGCGACGCAATGACAACCGAGAAAGGCCGAACTATGGCTTACGACGCTAGCGTATTTGAAGCACGTCGGCGTGCGGCAATGCAGAACATTGCTGCACCGTCCGCAATGAATGTGTATGACCAGTTCATTTCACAGCAACGTGGTCAACGCAACCTTTCTGAATTACAACGACAGTACAACGAGGGTGCACCAAAGGTTGTGTCGTCATATGGTCGCCGTGGCCTGTTGGCCCCGTCTGTGCGTAGCGGAGCTTTCCGCAAAGCAATGGCCGAGTATTCACGCAAGCGTGTACAGGATACTGCTGAGTTGCAGCGTGAACTTGATATGTCTGCTGCTGCGGCAGAGTTGCAGAACCGTCAATTGCGTTCACAATATGCGCAGGATTTGCAGGATCTTGAAACGGATAAGGCACGTCAGATTCGGGAAGACGCTTTGGCGCTTCTTCGTTTGAGAGCAGGAGCATAACATGGCAGAGAACCAGAGAACCCCGGGTCGTAGCGCATACAAGGCGAATCGTATTAAGGTTTTCCCTACGTCGGTGCCAGATCGTGTCACAAATGCTGATGATGGTTTTGTGCCTGTTGGAAAAGTTGTTGATCCTACCGATACACAACTTTCGGATTTTCGTAGAGGTTCGGCAGATCGATCCGAAAAATACACAAATATCGGGTATTACGGGGCGGATATTTCCGCAATGAACCCTGCCCAGCGTACCGCATATCTTCAGAGTCGTGGCATTGACACTAACCCTGAACAAAATGTGAACATTGATATTGCCGGCGCACTTGGTCTTGGCGGTGGTGGTTCAGGTGGTGGTGGCCTGTCTGCATCCGACAAGCTTGCATTGCAGAAGTGGCAGTATGAGAAAGCTCAGGACGCTGAAGAAAAAGCACGTCAGCAACGCTCGTACGATCTCATGATTCAGCAACTTCAGGATGGTTCGTACCGTGGAGATGTGGACGCAGCTTTGGCAAGGATCGGCAAAATGGATGCCGCATCAAAGACTGGTATTGAATCGATTTACGGCAATGTTTTAAAGAACATTGGTGCCGGATATGATACGGCATCGGGTTTGACAACCGGTGCATACAATGCGCTCACAGACTATTTGAACCGAAACCCAAACAATGCATTCGCTGGTTTGACCCAGCAGGTGACAGCGCCCCAGGATCAGATGGCTCAGATGCTTGGTGCGTATGGTGTGTCGGCACCTGAGGTGGCGGCACAAATTCAGGCTGAACAACTTGCTGGGCAGCAGGGTGCTGGTGCGTTTAATACGCTTGCAGACTTCCTTGGAAGTGCATCCCGTCAAGCCGATCTGTCACGTTTGGCTGAGGCTCAGGCTGCTGCGGCGTTTGCTGGCACCCAGTTGGGTCAGGAGCGTGCGGCATACCAGTCGCAGGCTGCCCGGTCACGTCAGGATGCTTTGACTGCTTTGGCTGAGCGTACCGCTCAAGCCCAGTTCGATCAGGAACAGGCTGCCGAAGCACAGCGACAGGCCATTGTAAATGCCCTTATTGCTGCTGGAGTGAACCCCAATCCGCCCAAGGCTCCGGCTGCCCCGGTTGCCCCAACCCCGTTGACCAAGGATCAGGTTGCCGCATTCCAGCGTCAGCGTCTGGGCCTGGACTTCTAACGGTAACGATTTAGGTATTTGGTATGGATCCAAAGGTTTTAGCACAGATTGCCCAAATGTTTAGGGCAAACAAGCTTGGCGACCCCTCTAGTGCCGCCTTTGACCCCGTTCTCGCCTTGCTGACCGGAACCTATGTGCCCAAGCAACAGTTCACTGAGGAACAGCTTTTTGAGCGTCTTGCGCCCACGATGCTGTATGCCGCTGCTGAAGGTGCTAATTCGCCTAGGGCGATTGCGGCTAGCCGTATCAAGGCTGGTGAGGCGCCTTGGTCAATTGAGAATGACCAGGAACTTCGTGGAAACATCTCCCCGAAGGATTGGTCAAGGTTCGTTTCTGATCTTGCCAAGGAATCGCCGGCTGTTCGTGCAAAGATGCTTGATCTCAGTTTGGAGCAGGACCCGTTTGAAAAGCAGGGTCTTCGTGGACTAGATGCAGAGTTCACCCCACAGGATGCATATAAGTATGCGCCGAAGCAGTTTGCAAAAATCTTTGAAGGCTTGGAAGAAGCACAAGCAGCTGAAGATGCGAAGCTGAAGAACATTCGAGCCGAGTTCGGCGGCGATGTTGTTTTGACAAAGCGTAGCGACATTTTGAGGAAACTGACCGACATGGAGAAAACGAACCCTGCGGTGATTAAGCGTGCACGTGAGTTCAGTCCAACGAACTGGAAGAAAGAACTTGCCAAGTTCGCTAAGTTCTCTGCTGAAAGCAAGATGAAGAGCGGTGACTTTGACACCCTTGTGGACGTAGGTCAGACTGCGGCACAGAAGTCTTACCTTGCCCAGAAAGAGGCCGTGGAGGCCCGTAGGGCTGGTACGGCATCAAACAAGATGGCTCAAGCAGCAAAACTGGCTGAGGGCATTACAGGTGCTCTTACATCGGCTGGACTTCGCCCGACGA
>JACCDP011189606.1_pt1 | contig 10535 bp, 7 predicted proteins | sample 7445841 | NCBI WGS metagenome assembly JACCDP01 (sample SAMN15323441, study PRJNA562643) | freshwater metagenome | isolation source: river surface water | place: USA:Blue River Watershed | collected 2017-08-17
GCATTCTTTATCTCTGGTAATGGTTCAACACTAGCCACTGCAAAATTATATTCCAATGGTGTTATCATTGGTAACAACAGCGTTGTAGCTGCACCAGTTGTTTATCTTGCCAACACCACTGGTAATTCAGAACTAACTGTTTCATCAATCAATTTTGCTGGTAATAGTTCTACACTAGCTAATGTCACTCTAAGTGGCAATGGTCTAAACATTGGTAACACGACTAGTTCTGCTGCTCCTGTTATCCATATAGCTAACACTACAGAAACACTTGATGTTGGTGTTAACTATATCCAGATGGCTGGTAACAATACTACATTAGGTCCAGTCCTAATCAATGGTAATGGTGCATCATTTGGTGATATCTCTGGTTCTGCTGCACCAGTAATTAGCGTTGCTAATACAACTGGCAATGTTACTATCCAGACATATCAAATTAAGGTAAGCAATTCTTCACAGACCGTTCTAACTGCTAATACGACTAAGGTTGTATTCACTGGCGCTAACATTGATGCATTCTCTGCTGATCTAAAGGTCAACAATTCTACAATTTCTAAAGACCTTGTAGTAAATGGTAATACCGTACTTGGTAGTGATACTAATGATCGACTAATAGTTCCTTCATTAATCAGCGGCAACCTACATCCATCAGCTAATCAGCTTTTCCTATTAGGTAATAACGATCTAAGATGGGCAGAAGGTCACTTTGCTAACGTACATTCTAATACTGGTTACTTTGATGGTGATGTTCAGATCGGTGGTAATCTTGAAGTATTCGGTAACGTTACTACCACTAACGTAACATCAGTTATTGTTTCTGATCCAATGATCTATCTTGCTGGCAATAACTATGTCAGTGATCTTGTAGATATTGGTTTTGCTGGTAACTATTTCGATGGTACAACAGAACGTCATACAGGTCTATTCCGTGATGCTTCTGATGGTGGTGTCTATAAGCTATTCACTAACTCAGAACAAGAACTAAGCGGTAACAACCTAGTTAACACTGCTGCTAATGGTTATACTCTTGCTATTCTAGAGACTTATCTAGCTTCTGCTGGTCTAACATCAAATGCTACATCAGTATACATTACTGCAAATAGCACTCTAAATGTTCAGATCGTTGCTAACACTCTTACCCTTTCTACTGCACTTGCTGGTACTGAAGGTGGTACAGGTTACAAAGATACCATTGATCAAGCAATTCTAGTTGGTAATACAACTAATGGATATGACAGACTAACCCTTGGTGTTAGTGGTTATGTTCTACAGTCAAATGGTTCAGCTTTGGTTTATGATATTCTTGACGGTGGTTCATTCTAAAACTTGAGGTTATATTATGGAAAATGATGAAAGCAATAAAGAAAGTCAATACTTAAATCTATATGTTCAAAAACAAGAAGTTATCCTTCAGGAATATATTAGAAAAAGTATTGACTTAGATATCAGATCTTTAATTCTATCTAATGCTGTTAAAGAAATTTCAGCCAAGTATGAAGAAGCACAAGATCAGATTAGAACTTTAAATGGTACGATGGATCAAGCCGTAAAAGGTTTAGATGCTCTTACTGTTGATAAACAAATGTTTGAGGAGAGAATTTCTCAATATGAGAATCGAATCAAACAGCTTGAAAAGGAAAACAGTGAGGTAACGGTTCAAAAGAACCAGATTGGTAATGAATTAGCTTCTTTAAAAGAAACTGTTGATGGTTATAAGAAATCTTCTGAAGAATCTAGAAGAGAATTACAAAGACAGACTGAAGAGCTAAATAATGTTTATAGAGAAATGGAAGAGTTAAGAGCAATAAAAGGTTCTGATACTAAAAAAGCGGCTAAACGAATAACGCCTGTTGATGAATTTTAACCTCAGTAAATACTGAGTTTTAGGAGAGCCATATGGCCAATACTATCTTCAAACTGCGCCGTTCATCGGTCGCAGGTAAAGTGCCAAACACATCTTCGCTATCAATTGGCGAATTGGCTATTAACCTTTCCGATAGAAAGCTATACTCTTCTGACGGCTCTCAGATCTTTGAAACTGGTGCCAACCTCACCAATCTTAATGTTTCTTCCAACGCCACAATAAATGTTCTAAGCGTAACATCAAACTCCACAGTTAATAATGTTATCATTACTGGTGCTATCTATGCCAATGGTGAATTTGGTACTGAAGGTCAAGTCCTAACAACAAACGGAACTGCTGTATATTGGGGTGTTGGTGGTGGCGGTGGTATATTAGACGCCAGACAACAATATGTTGGTGATGGTGTTACAAACACTTACACTGTAACTGGTGGATATAGAGCCGGAAGTTTATCAGTTTATATTAATGGTGTACTTCAAAGAAACGGCACAGATACTGATGTTCTAGATGGTGGTACTTTCAGCTTCACAACTCCACCATCTAATGGAGCTTTAATTGATGTTGTTGGTGTCAGTACATTATATGCCAACAATGTTAATTCTGAAGTAAATCAACAATTTACGGCTAACGGCACAGCAAACAGTTTTACTATTAGTGGTGGTTATCTACCACACAAAGTTATGGTATATCTAAACGGTGTAAAGCAGGTAGAAGGAACAGACGTTGATATTAGTTCTGGTAGCACTGTTGATTTCTTAGTAACTCCCGGTAACGGATATAGTGTTGATGTATTTGGTTTCAATACTGTAGTTTTATCAGCATCTGCAAATCTAGATGCACAATATGTTTGGACAAACACCCATACATTCTCAAACAATGTAACCTTTTCAAAAGGTATATCAGCCAATGGTGGATTTGGTTCTGCTGGACAAGTATTACATTCTAATGGGTCTGGGCTTTATTGGGCAACTGATGCTGACTATTCTACTAATACAGACGCTCAGTATACATGGACTAATACTCATACCTTTGTTCAGACTATTAATGGTACTGCAAATTCATCTTTATATATTGGTTCTTTACCAGCAGCTAACGTAGTCTCCGATGCACAGTTACAAGCCAATCTATTACTATATCAAACTTCAGCAGGAATGGTTGGTAATGTTGCTGCTCTAACAGCTAATAACACCCAATACGTTGGTTCTGTTGCGTCGTCTAACGTAGTCTCTAATGCACAGCTTCAGGCAAATTTAACTAATTATCAGACAACTGCTGATCTTGCTAGTAATGTTGTAACTCTAACTTCTAACAGCACTAACTATGTTGGTACCGTATCTGCGGCTAATGTTGTTTCTAACGGTCAACTACAATCTAATCTAGCTAACTATCAGACAAGTGCAGGACTATCTGATAATGTAGCTACACTAACATCTAACAGCACTAACTATGTTGGATCAGTCTCTGCCGCAAATGTTGTATCCAATGCACAGCTTCAGGCAAACGTTTCAACATTACAAGGTGAAATTACATCTAATGCCGCTACTGCCTATACTAATGCTGTAGCTTATTCTGATAGCAAGTCATATGTAAATTCTTCACAGCTATCCAGTAATCTATCTAACTATGCTGCATTATCAGGAGCAACCTTTACCGGAAACGTTGTTGCAAATAATTTAAATACAACATATGATCTTAATGTTGGTAGAAATCTTTTCGTATCTGGTAATCTTACTATTGGTTCTAACGTAAACGTTATTGGTGCTAATAATCTATCAGTAGTAGATAATATGATCTACTTAAATGCCAATAGCACTGTCACAAACCCAGACCTTGGATTTGCTGGAAATTATAATGATGGATCATATCATCATACTGGTTTCTTCAGAGATCATTCATCAGGAACGTGGAAGGTTTTCGATAATTATGATCCTGAACCAGATGCTAGTCCTTATATTGACCAGACTAATACATCTTTCCATTTAGCTAATTTCCAAGCCAACACAATTTACATTGGTAATACTAGTGTCTATGCAACAATAAATCTAAGCAGCTTCACTGGAACGTCCAATAATACATTGTATGTTGGCAGTGTTATAGCATCTAACGTTGTATCTAATGCTCAATTAATTGCCAATCTAGCTAACTATCAGACCACTGCTGGATTAGCCAGTAACGTTGTAACTCTAACTGCTAATAATGCCAATAATCTTCTTGGATATACATGGGCATCACCTGGTGCAATAGGGTCGGTAACAGCTAACACTGGTACATTTACGAACGTATCTGTTAATACCACTGTTAGCGTTGGAAATTCAACAGTTAATTCAACTGTTAATACATCAGTATTGCAAATTTCTAATACTACAGGAACAGCAAACATTACTCCAACAGAAATCTTCTTAGGGAACTCTTCAGTGAATTGCGTTATAAATAGTACGTCAGTGTATGTTAATGGCGTAGATTATAATCCAACCACAGCCCTAGCAATAGCAGTCGCATTAAGTTAAGGAACTCTAGAAAATGCCAGCAGCTTTTAAAAACTATCAAAGTAGGGCAGTGGGAACATCCAACACTCAGGTTGGATCATATACAGTTCCTTCATCAACTAACGCCATGTTGTTGACCCTATCAGTTTCTAATATTACTACATCACCAGTAACTGCCAATGTCTATCATAACAATGGAACTAATAATACTTCCGTTGTTTCTTTAGCACCAATTCCTGTTGGTGGTTCTCTGGAAATTAATAAGATCGCTCTTCAAACCGGTCACTCAATATATGTTGTATCCAACACTGCAAGTAGTGTTGACGCTGTGATGTCAATCATGGAGCTAACCTAATTGTCAGGATACATTGGTCCAAAATCAGCAGATGTTCCAGTAGGAACTATTAGTACAGTAGGAACTGTTAGCGCCAATTCTCTTGTTGTTGGTACTAATAATGTAACTATTGGTAATGCTGTTTATGTAGCTTCTAATGGTAATGTTGGAATTGGTACATCAGCGCCAGCATCCACGTTAGAAATTGGTAATGGGTTTGTTGTTATATCTGGGACACCAAACTATACTAATAATTTTATAACTCAAACTGGCGCACCCTCTGCAGTCAATGCTTCTATAAGCATTCATACAAACTCTACGTTAACTTCAAATTCTACAACGACAAGTTTTTATAACATATTAGCAACACCAAAACTTAATTCTAATGGTGTTGGTTCGCTTGTAGCAGGTGTTTGGTCTGTACCAAGAATCCATAGTTCGGTTGCGACTGAATCAGTAACCAGTTATGGGGTTCTCGGATTAGCATATAGAAATTCCAATAATGATGTTACTACTGGAACAGTAAATTTATATGGTGGCATATTCCAAACTGGTCATAATAATGCGTCTAATACGTCACAAAGTTATACAAGTAGTTCGTCTTATGGTGTCGTTGCTACTTCCGTAAACCAAAATGGAAGTATTAGTAATATGTACGGTTCATCGTATAATGTTGCTATAGCAACTAATGCAAATCGTACAGCCAATGCAACAACAGCTTACGGATTTTATACTACAGCAACAGTCGGTGCAACATCAGGAACTGGTACTGGTACACTAACCAACTATTATGATGCTTACCTTGGCGGCGTTACCGTTAATTCTACAGGCACCGTAACCAACAAATACGGTATCTATCAGGTAAAGACAGACCACATCAATTATTTTGGTGGTAAAGTTGGTATCGGAACTTCAACACCATCATACAAATTACATGTAAACACAGGTGCTTCTGGTGGTTTTGCTCTTTTTGAAGGATCATCGAGAAAGTTATTTCTTGAGGACTCAGGTGACTCAGTAAGACTTTCAACCGAAGGCACAGGACCATTGACATTACGTGCTGCTGGATCTGGTGGAAATCATTTAGTCATTGACAGTTCTGGTCGTGTCACCATGCCAAATCAACCATCTTTCTTATCATCTGGTGGTGGGCAGGGTACATTAACTACAAATACAAATACAGTATTGTCTCTTAATTACTCAGTAACAAATGTTGGTAGTCATTATAATACATCGACTTCTGCATTTACTGCTCCTATTGCTGGATTATATAAATTTTATTTTCAAATTTATACTCAAAATGGTGCAAATGTTAAATCTATTGCGTGGAGAAAAAACGGTAGTGAAATTAGTTTTGGAGGAGACACTGCAATATCATTTCAAGGTGGAACTAATATTTCAGACGTTACCATTTCTGGTTCTGTTATTTTGAGTTTAGCAGCAAATGATTATATTCAGATTGGAGTAAGAAATCTAGGATCTGCTAATTTAACATGGTATGCTGGTCACTCTTGGTGGTATGGATATCTAATAGGTTAAGGACAATAAATGACAGTAACAAAATCATTATCAACAGCATTAATTGATGGTACTGGGGCTATAACACCAGCCAACGTTACTGTGTCAACCAATACCATGACTGTTGGTACAGCAATGTATGTTGTTGCTAATGGTAATGTGGGTGTTGGATTATCAAATCCATCAGCAAAACTTGATATCTATAGTAATATTAATAACCTATCATCTAACCTAAACGTAATAGATGCTGCCACCGCAAGAATATGGAATGCTAATGTTGGTGGAATTGGTGTATCAACAAAACTAAATTTTGGTGTTGCTGGTATTGGTTCTTCTGTTATTTCTGGATATTATGCTGCTTTTAATGGTAGTAATGATATCGGAACAGGATTGATATTTGGCACACAGACAAATACTGCTGGTGGTACTGTTGAGCGTATGCGTATTAATAATTCTGGTAATGTCGGTATTGGTAATTCCTCTCCTAGTGAAAGATTGGTTGTACAGAGTACTGGTGGGCAGATTGGAACATTTTACAATCCAAGCTCTAATGTTAATTCTTGGGTTGGTATTTCTACAGCAACAGGTTCATCTACTTACGGTGTTGACACCGACAATAACGCCTATACTTATACTGGACCCGGATCTGGTATAAAATTTTTCACTGGTGGCGCTAATGAGCGTATGCGTATTGCTTCGGATGGATCTATAGGTCTGGCTGTTGTTCCATCTTCATTATATAAAGTAATGATAGCTGGTGAATCTAGAGGTTTCCAGATTCAAGCCTCTACCAACCAAACAATATCAAGATACGATGATAACAGTCTAGCATGTTCTTTAAAATTAAGAAATCTAGCAATGACTGCAAACGCCCATGGTATTGGTGTGTTTTTTGAGCTTTCTAGAGATGGTGCAAACGCTTATAATGCTGGTTATATCGCATCAATAAGTGAAGATATTTATAGTTCTACTGCCTCAACACAAGATAGTTCTCTAGTTTTTGCCACAACACAAAATGGTGGAACAACACAAAGAATGACGCTAGATAGTGTTGGACGTGTTACTGTGCCACAACAACCCTATTGTAGAGTTGTTTCTAGTGCTGGTAATGTCACTATAGTCAGCGGAAACCAAGTAGTTCCTTATAACAGTGCACTTTCAAATATTGGAAGTTATTTCAATACTTCTACATATAGATTTACAATGCCTGTAACTGGTAAATATCTTGTTACTGCATCTATCGAAGTAAACGGGGGAAGTGCCCAATATTATAATCTATACGTTAGAGTAAACGGCTCTGGGCAATTCGGCACATTCCAAACTGGTTCTGGCGCAGCATATCAACAGTTTAGTACAAATGGTGTGGTTTACGGAAATGCTACTGATTATATAGATGTTGCTCTTTTTGCTGTTTCTGGTAGTGGAACTTTAGAATGTTCGGGTGATACTAGATGTTCATTATCAATCACTTTACTAAGCTAATTTTAACTATAAAATAAATTATATAAGGAATAAGAATGTCAGGATACTTAGGACAAACACCAGGTCAGGGTCAGATCCAATACTTCACGTTCTTAGCAACGGCTGGTCAAACTACATTCTCTGGTATTGACTCTAACAGCTATGTCCTAAACTATTCTGTTGGATTCTGTGATGTATTCCTGAATGGTCGCCGTCTAACTCCAACATCTGACTATACCGCTCTTGATGGTTCAACTATTGTTCTACAGTCAGCAGCATCTGTTAATGATGTTATCTTTGTAGCTTCTGCTTCTACATTTGATGCAGCAGATTGGGTAACTAATTCTGTAAATTATGTTTATACCGCCACTGCTGGTCAGACTACTTTTACTGGTTTAGATAATAATAGTCAAACATTATCCTTTGTTAATGGAACTATTCTAGTTTCAGTTAATGGTCTTCATTTACCACAGTCAGATTATACTGCCACTAATGGTTCAACAGTTGTATTGAATAGTGGTGTTAATGCTGGTGATATTGTTCAGATCTTCTCTCTAAGAACATTAAATCCAGTTAATATATTCACCCAAACTGAGAGTGACGCTAGGTATTTAAAATTAACTGGTGGTACAGTATCAGGTAATATTACTGTTGGTAATAGCACTGTTAACACTCAAATCACTGCTGGTAATATTGCTCTTAATGGTTCTACTTTATTAATTGGTAACTCAACATCAAATGTTGTTATTACAGGAACTACTCTTACTATTTCTAATAGCACTTCCAACGTTTCTTTTGGAACTGGCCCTGCTTCTATTAATGCTATTTCTACCAATACATTTACTATTGGTACTGCTGCTTACGTTATTGCTAATGGTAATTTTGGTTTAGGTAACTCTTCGCCAGCCACTATGCTAGTATTACAAGGAAGTGCTGGTTCCGGTAAAGATACAACCATTAGCTTAATTAATAATACAGCATCAACAGGAAGAAGCTATTATATTATTTCTGGAGATGGTGGTCCTTTTAGAATTTATGATGCTACTGCTGCAGCAGACCGTATGCGTATTACGGCTAATGGTTATATTGGTATTGGTAATACCGCTCCAACATATATTTTAGATGTTACTGATCCAACACTAACTTCAATTACTGCTGGTCGTTGTTTTTCTCCAGCTAATAGCGCTGGATATTCTGCGACATATTTTAGATCAGAAAAAGGCAACGGGTATGGTGGTGGACTTGGTGGATGGATCAATCAGGGTGTTAACTCTGGACTTGTTCTTACAACACAAAGTGCTGGTACACTTACAGAAAGATTATGGATTGATAACTCTGGTCAAGTTGGTATTGGTAATTCAACACCAACAGCAAAACTACAAGTTCAAGCATTAGGCACAGGTACATATGATAAAGATTTTATCATAGAAAATGCCAATGCGTCTGGTCAGGCCATGCTTTCTTTCACTTATGCAGGAACAGTTAAGTCCAGAATACGTACAGATTATGCTGGTGGTCTTGTAATTACTGGTATGGGTGAGCAATATTACGGTTTAGATAGCTCTTTATCAACAGGTATTAACCATCGTTTCTATGCAAATTCATCCACAGCCACTGCTATTATTCTTGGTAATGGTAATATGGGAATTGGCACTACTTCTCCATCTAAAAAATTACATATTTTTGCTTCTGGTTCTGTTAGTGAAGCACCTCAATTATTATTAGAAGGTGGAACAAACGGTTATGGTGCTGGTATTACATTCCAATCAAGAACATCATCTGGTGGTACTCTTGTTGAAATGGCAAGAGTTGTTGCTGATGGTGATAGTCCATGGAATACTACAGCGTCAACTCAAGATGCTAGACTAAGTTTCTGGACAACTCTAGATGGAACTGCTTATGAAAGAATGCGAATTACTAGTTCTGGTTATCTTAGTGTTAATAACGGTATTACTTTTCCTGATGGTGTAACTCAAACTGTTGCCGCTGGATATCCAACATATACTCTTTACACTTCTTATTCTGTTAACACATGGTATCAAGCACCGGTAAACTTGGTAGTTACAGTTTCTATGCGTGGTTCTTATATGAACGGCTTAACTGTATATGCTGGTATAAACACATCAACTTATTACAATATTTCAGAATTTGGTGATGATATTAATAGTAACACCAAATCAAGTGGTATGACATTCCTAATTAAAAAAGGTTCGTATTTTTACTTTGGTAGCCCAACGCCTTACAGTTATGCGTTCGAAAATCTTTGGCTATATAGTTTTGCTTTATCATAAGAGGATAGATACATGAGAATTGTAGTTTATAATAATGACGGCAAAGGACCAATTCAAGCCCCTGTTATGATATGGGAAGAACACGAAGGTCAAACTGCTGAAGAGATCGTTTCTATGATAGATCCTTCGCTTAAACCTGTTATTATGGAAAGAGAATCTCTTCCCACATATCAAGAGTTTTTTATGGCTTGGGAGTTTAATAATGGTTCAGTTGATATTAACATAGAAAAAGCTAAAGACATAACCAAACAAAGATTGCGTATGGAAAGAACCCCACTATTAGCTGAATTGGATGTTCAATTCCAAAGAGCTTTAGAAGACGGTTCTGATACTAAAGATATTGTTGATAAAAAGAAAGCTCTTAGAGATGTAACATTACATCCAGATCTTTTAAATGCAACAACTCCTGAAGAGTTGAAATCTCTTACTTTAGATAATTTAATATAATCAAGGAATAAAAAAATGCCAAAATATACAATTAATTACACAACTACTGAAGACAAGGCTATGCAATATGCGGCTGCTTCTGTTGATGATTGGATTCAAAATGCAGCACACGAAAGAGCAAGAATTGCTATTGA
>JACCDP010214905.1_pt1 | contig 10532 bp, 14 predicted proteins | sample 7445841 | NCBI WGS metagenome assembly JACCDP01 (sample SAMN15323441, study PRJNA562643) | freshwater metagenome | isolation source: river surface water | place: USA:Blue River Watershed | collected 2017-08-17
ATGGTGAAACGAGTCCGAGAATACTTTTTTTTCTCCTCTTATTCTTCTCTAGTACTACATAATAATATATAACCAGCCTACGTAGAGCTGATGATATAAGGACTGTTGTGTCCAGGCCGATTTGACCAAACGTGACGATTAACAGCCTTCATCATTGGAGAAATCGAGGGCGAATGAGAGTGAACGAGGGTAACAAAAATGTTGCTGCTGCTGCGCCGTCTCTATTAACAAAACGAAACGGATATCACGTGACTCGCTAGTAGAGCACTCGTCTCGAGTGTTACTCTGCTGTTTGTTGTTTGTTGCTGCGTTTATTGATGTAGGTTGTTTGCTCTACGCAGAATGATGTGTGTGCGTCTGTGTATATCGTCGAGTTAGAGCCATCATCACTCCATCATTACCGTCATCGACATATAGGTAGAGAACTTGGATGAGTGAGTCTTTACAAAGCGCGCGGTTAGCAACTCGTCCTCGTCGTCTGCTCAGACTGGAAGATAATAATGGATACGTCAAGAACTTGCCGTTTATTAAAAGAAGAAAAAAAAGGAGAGAAGATCATCGTATTATATCATAGACTCGGGGCATCATGGGAGACATGAGAGACACAATTTTTCCTCGTGTTCTCAAATGAACCAATCAGTTCTGTTGATACTGATACCTCGGTAGCGGACCAAATTGAGCTGGGTTGGGAAGAGGGAGGGGAGGAGGACATACGAATATTGCTGATGAAAGAAGACAGGGGAGTTGAAAGCAAAAGAATCAGATGAAAAGGTGATTGACTGTGTACAAACGCTGAGATGGTAGCCGTAAGGTAAGCGGAAACCGTCACCTGGAAACCTAATTGACGATCTTATTCGTGAATAACCCAGGAGCAGTGAGAGCGATCTTCTGTGTGCTGCTTCTTTCTAAGAGCCGCCTAGAGTGTGTTACTGTGTGAGTATCTTTACTAGTACCATAACTTCGGTGCATCTGAAAAGCAAAGAAGAACCGAGAGCACCAAAGGGCTCCCCTCTTTGTTGGCGGATAATTTCATTCCTTCCGATGTGCTAGCGGAAGAAAACGGACAACATATGCAAAGATGATTTGGACATGTTACACAAGTGTATACGTATACTTGGAAAACTAACTACGTTGCCCAACTGAAAAGTATTGATCGCGTCAACAGTTTTTCGGTCGGTCAAAATTCTATTTATTGAACGATGAACGATTATAATAGAATAAGTTCGCTAACAAGTTTCCAAATCCCATCATCATTTATTTCGTTCCTTCTCTCCATGGATTTTTTTTTTAATCCGATGAGAGAGAAGAAGAAGAAAAGGATGATAAACGCGACTATTGATGCTGCTGGTGGGAGTTGGACAAACGAGTGATGACGCAAAACAAAAGGCCAACGAATCGAATGGAATTGAAAGCTCAACTGATGAAGACGAACAAAAAGAAATTGGCGACGCTGTCGCCATGACGATCTGATGACGTTCTGTCGATCGATTCTTCCTCCGACGAGTTCCAGCTCGACTCCTTCAAATCTCGATGAAAAAGCTGTGCCCCCCATCTTTCAGCCAATGGTTCTTTGTGCAAGCCCTGGCCAACAAGACTTAGTGCCGGGCACGTTGATCCACCACGAGATGTACAGTGGCAGCAGCAGCGGCAGCACCAGAGCCTTGAAAAGTATATAAAATGTGCTGTGCGCTCCGTTGAGCGGCAGCCGGACTGCTCGACCTACATATACGGAAACACGTCCGTCCGTCAGTCCGTTCCGGGCGTCAGGGCGCAACCATCTCGATGGGCAAACATCCGAGTTAGTCTTGACGTTCTTTTATTCCTTCCCTTTCCCTCTGATATTCTTTCTAGCTATAGTCCTTTTTACCCGAGAGGACTTTGGCTTTCTCAATAGTCAAAAGAATTGGGAGAGAGATGGAGAAAAATTCCGCCGGATTGATCCGATTCTTTTTTCATTCCAGACTGCAGCGAAGAGGGCATTCGAAATCGATCGAATCGATGTCCTCCACTCTAAATGTGTCTATGAATGTTCAGTAATATATACTACACTATCGCAGCCTAATATACTAGCAAGATTCAATGTTTCTTTCATTCGTCTGCTGTCGTATCAAATCTATTACGTACGTATCGGCGAATCAGGTTGATCGAATCCTGAGGGGGGAAAAGTTATTTGAAGAAAAAGGAAACAACTGACGAGAGGCCTTGTCTCTGTGGAACACTACTATTACATGACGGCCTTAACCGAAAACGTGCAGAACGTCGGCACGTTGGTTTAAGAAATATAGTAAAGTAAACATTACAGGAGTACAACAATCAACAAAGTTATGGTCAACCGCAACAAGGGATTTCTTAATGAATTGTTGTTCCTTTTATTTGTATTTTGGTCATCAACCATGCTTGTCTACGTACGTATATTTGGCTGACTATGTACCATTAAGCATGAAGGTAAGCTTTTCTCCTCCTTCTTCTTCTTCTTCCTCTTAGCGGATTCCAACACAAAGGGAGTTCCCGAGCTCCTGGGAGCGCATCATCCATCATCAACTTTAGCCAAAGTTTTTCGGGAAGAGAGATGGGAGACTTTCTTCCTATTATTCTTTCTCTCGTGTGGACCAAGTGTGTCGCCCGCCATGAGAACGTCGTAACAGTAAAAAGCGGTGGGCGACGGATGAAAAGAGGGCGAGTTTGGTACTATATAGAGCAGAGCAGGGCTCGATGTATTGATTGCGACATTTTCTCGGTTCCAATGACGCCACTAACATCCAAGTGCTCAGGTGGGTATAGTATCGTCCTTCGTGAACGTGTTAGTTCGCCCATTATAGAACGCCAATAGAAAACAAAATTTCAACACGTTGGTAAATGCTAGGGAATCAAAGGAAGATGGTAAATTGTGATAGTTTACATGTCTTTTATATTCAGATTTCTTTATTTTTCAATTTTTTTTTTCTTTGTTCAATGGATTTTGAGTCCGGCTCTTGTGTTTCCGGTCCATTCTAGGCTTCCCCGGTGCGCGCGTGCTATTGAAAAGGGTCTCGGCCCTCCACCGCACTTTTGTGTATACATAAAGAGATAGCGCTCTCTTTTTCCACTGTGTGTGTGTGTGTATGTGTGTCACCGGAGAACACTATCTCCCCCTTCCTAACCAATACTACTCTGTTGCTTTTTTTTTCTTTCCCTTTTTTTCTCTCACTGTTCCCTGGGTGACGTTCATCGATTTCACTCTAGCGGATTACTAACGCACGCCTTTACTGTACGTGTCTTTCCTTCTTGCTGTCATGTCTAACATTTTTATTTCCCTTTTTCTCTTATTTTTACTCTAGCGCGCACGCAATCGATGACAAAAAAAGAAAAGTTTGGCTTGCTTGGCCTATTTCCTCTTTTTCTTTGTGACATTTCTTGTGCCATTGTCTCTATCGGGTCATCAGATACCCCCTTCTATCGCCCTCTCCTCTATTGCGTATATATATATATATATAGAATCCGTCAGGGCTGGATCGCAAGAGGGGAGAAGGACGTAAAATATCAGGTTTTCTCTTTTCCTGGACACTTTGTCGATCACAGGGACAAGAAACCAGAAACGATACAAGTACGGTGGCAAGTGCCGTAAGGTGGAATCAGTTACTGAACTACGTACATACATTGGCTGATAGCATTTTGAGCGAAAGACGTAAATGGAAATCGGATAGTACCATGACAGGCCCAGGACTGTTGTACCGTATACTATCTTCGATGACCGGTGAAATGATTCTCACTGAGCTCGTCATGATGGGCGTCGCCCTAATTTTCATTATCGATCAATTTGAGGCATTTGGTTCGTTAGCGAGAAACGGGAAAGGAGAAAATCGAGGAAGAGGGAAACAAAGAGAGGATCTGCTCGACATGATTACGTTAGCATTTAATGTCGCTTTTATCTTTCTTCTCCTTCTTCTTCACCCTTTTTTTCGCTCGCTCTCTCTCGTTCTCTTCTATTATACACATACACTGCTGCGTATGGAAGCTCCTCGTTCTCGCCCATTTTCTCCCTCGCTATGTTGGTCTCTCTCGGCTTTCGGCCAATCGATATAGGGAAAAGACTGGACTTATCTCGATCGTTGGGCGTCGTTATATCGGCGTCACAGCCAAAAAGAGAATAGAAAGAGAGAAAAAGAGAGAAAGAAAGAAAGAAAAAAGAAGAGAAAGAAAAGAAAGAGAGGAAAGATATGAAAGGCGTCACTGATTCAGTGATCGGCGGTAGCGAAGGCGGTCGCCAACAATGGGGCGCCAGCGCCCGCGCGTGCGGCAAAACAGGCAAGGTCTTTCTCTTTGCCGCTCCATTATCGTCTATCCCGATCCATCATCGCGACTGCCTCACGTCTGTCCGAAGTGGAGGGCGGCCACGGCTCTTTCGATTTTCGAATTGGTCCAGCCACTACCTTCTACTGCTCTTGGAGCACTTAGGAGTATGTATTCGGTGGTTGATGGACTCTAGGTTGAAGGTGAGGGACCAAGGACCTCTGTTTAATCCATGAAGGTGCTGCTCCCCATTCCATCATGTCAGTGAACGACTATAGAGAGAGGAACATGTCCGAGTCAGGAGGAGAAATCCATTCAAGTGGCTGCTAGGAAAACAAAGAACACCCATTAAATAGTCAACGATTCCCTTTCTTATTCTTGCCTCTGTTTTCTCTTGCACGTATATCCTGACGCCTCTTCCAATGGCCTTTCGTGCGACCTTTCCAATCCATGTTTTTATCAAGGGGAGGAAATGATGTCAAAAATTTACGGCCCGAAGGCCTACATTCGCCTACATTGGTGCATACTTGTGTATGTACATACCGTACAATCTAATTCACCGGTGAACGGGGAAGAGCAACAGTACGTCGCAAATTGAACCTTCATGTCTGATGTCTGATGATGCGCCCATATAGGACCATTCTTCAAAGTAATGCAGAGGGAACTCTTTTATTAGTCCATTTCCCCCTTCTTAAATATACGTATTCCATTTACAAAAAGCCAATAGATTTTAACTTCACTCTGTGAGAAACGGAAAATGTCGTTAATCAAAAGATCGGGAGTAGTAGCCAAGGCATCGCCGGTAGTCTGAAACCGTATTTTAAACGTTAAGTAGACAGACACGTAGTATATCTGACAAGAGGCTGAAAAGTTTTTTTTTTTTTTTTTAATCACTGCTTAGAGCCAGAGGGTGTTTAGGAGGAGGAAACGGGAGAACGGGTCGTATATGAAGATGTATACAGTATGGCATAAGGGGAGCCAGGTTTCGTCTACAAACTTTGTATGTGTGCGTATAAAACGATAAAAGGAGGTCTGAGATGGAGGTGCTGAATGATCACATAAAATCCAAACGGCGCGACAGGAAGGAGAAAGACCCCTTGTCCCCTCGTCCGTCCTCTTCTCCAACGCGAAGCAATCACCATTAATCAGGACGGTCCGAGAGGGAGACGTTTCCCTTTCGAGTAAATGGAAAGTGAAAAGGAAAACAGGGGAATCGAAAAAGAAAGAAAACCGAAAACCAAGAGAAAGATAATCTGCAGAACAAACTCAGCCATGTTAAAACGGAAGAAAGAAAAGATTCAGAAGAAGAAATCCGACTTTCAACTCCTTCATACCAACCCGCCCCATTTCGTTCCTTCTATTCACTTCCCCGATCATCCTCGTAGTTCGAATGGTTCGATTGACTCACCTTATCAGGCATCGGCGTTCCGTCCGGCAATCTAGTTTCTCAAAGGTTCAATCGAGATGCTGGCCAAAAAAAAAGTCGGCCTCCTCTTCTTTCGCTGGCGCGCTATAATCCAAGTAAAGCGAAATGCGATCGATTTGAATCTTCCCTTAATTTTTTCTTCTTCTTCCTTTCCTTAGCGTGTCGCTTGATCGCATCGCGCCTTTTTTGGCTACATTCCCTCAATAGATTCCCTTCGTCCATGAGAAGGAAATACAAAGTCGATAGGAAACTCTATATGGCGAAAAAATGGGATAGAGTTTAATACGACCAAAATAATCGCGAGTTCACGCTTCCGTCTGACATTTTCAGTTGCGGCAAGAAACTTGATAGTACGGTGCTTTCTTTTATTCTTCAGTGGGTATACTCAAAGCGACTTACTCAATCCTCCTATTCGCATACTTTTAAAAGCGGAAAACGTATTCAGAACCACACACATCGGCCCCTTCTCTTACATGTAGGCAAACAAGTTTATTCGCCCCAGTGGTGCACTTCATCGAATTTCTTCAATTGGATCTTCATGACTGTTGAGTTTCCTTGGGTACGCATCCATCATAGCGACGACGACTAGTCATCTTGGCTTAAGTAACCGTGTTGCCGAAGCTGCTTCACAGCACTTAATCGAGCTTACGATCCCATTCTCTAGGGCAACTCCTTCGCAACACAATTACAATTCCTCCAGCCGAGCTCTCGTTACACTCGAGAGCCACCATACGGACCAAGCGGCCTTGTCGATAAATTCTGCCGTGCGAAATTGAAAGGATCCGAGACTCTATTTATCTTTGCTCAATTTTTTGTTCACTGACACATCTGAAGTTACCCTGGTGAAATGAGGTGCGGTCTGAAATTCTCGGAACTTTCCGCATACAAGACTTTTTCTTACTCGTTTTACGCTGACCGGGCAGCCTTGTGATTATAGGCTGCCGCCGTTTGATTGATCCGTTTATCTGAATTGAACGCGCTGACGTATTCTACGGTATTCTTTGAAACGAGTTGTGGGTGAGCTTAATCTAACATCTAACCTACATCTAGTTAAATAAGTCGTTCAATCCAACACGCGATACATAAACAAAGTTTTTGAATGCAACGGACAATCCCAACTCTTTTTTTTAACGCTCGAATGATTTAGCGCGTGCTTTCAATTGCCCAGTTCAGGAATTTACACCAGGGACTTCGACGTGTACATACATATGCAAGCATTTCAACTACGCTTGACCGAGTTCGATAACGTGGCTCGTAGAAATATCCAGGGACTTCCATCACTCTCGGTTGGCCAGCGGCAGCACTATCCCTTCACATTGCCTCGTAAAACAAATGAAATAAAACATCCGCGTATGGTTATACCCCGTCAAGTCCATGAACATGAAGACACGTTATACTAGACAGTCATCATTGATCCGCAGAATTTTAGGGCGTGTTAACTTAGAGACGTAAATTATGAGACAGTCAGAATTCTTTATTGAAGGTCTTCCTCAAGGAATACGTCGCATGGCCAACAGCGACAACAAAAAAATTCCGTCCTTCATAGGTCACGTTGCACGCACCTACGACTTAGTAAACACCGTTCACCTTCTCCTCTTACCGCCCTTCTTTTGTTTGGTCTTAAGGGTCGGCTTCTTTTGTTTTTGCTGAAGTTTTATCCGTATTTCCTTGTTACCACGAAGACGAGCCTTCTCCTTCATCTTGCGAGCCTTCTCGATCTGTTCAGGCCGCTTAACCTCGTCACGCACACGCTGTCCTCCCTGTTTAACCTCGGCCCAAGCCTTGACCATTGCTGGATGGTTCTTGGGTAGCCCGCTATGCCGGCCTGTAAAAAAAAAAACGTAAAGAAACTCAGTCATCAAGTCCGTGTTCAAACAATCGTAATGCATGACAGGAAGTGAAACAAGCAATACCTTCGAGATTCATTCCCATAGGAACGCCACGTCTCTGATAACCACCGTCAAAACGCGATGATGTTTTACGACGACTACTCTTTTCATCATCACCAGAATCATCGCTGGCTCCATCGTTTTGATCGACCTTGGACTTGTCCTTCCATCTCTCATAGCGATCAGTCTTGTAAGTAGCCGGGATCCAAACACCCGATTCTGTGCGAATTTTGCGCTTCTTCACATCCTCCTAATTAAAAAAAATATCGAATGATAAATTTCCTCAGTTCAACTGGACGACTGTCCAAAACCGACCTGTCCAATAAACTTCTTCTTCTTACGATCCCATTTCATCAGACTTCTCTGTTTACGGAGTTCCTGGTCGTCATCACCAGTCAAATCCAAGACGGCATCAGCGGCGGCCCGTCCAAAATCAGAACCCAATGCCAATCTAACCATAAATTATGTTAAATACAGAGCGACACGAGAAACAAAAATTTAGATTGGCCTACCCTGATTCTGTCTGGTGATCTTTTGCCTCGTAACGGATATAATTTTCTTCGTCTCTTAATGGTTGGGATTGAGTTTTCCTTTTTTTTGCCTCCGGAATAAAAGGCTTGCGACTGGTACGTTTCTTTTGGGCAATCACAGTGCTAAAAGCGTCCTGAACCATCTCTTCGTCGGCTTCTTCTTGGGGAACAGCGGTAGGTCGATCACCCTCCTCAGTTTCGTCAAAAGGTTCTGTGTCAGTTTTCTCATCAGCTTTCTTTTGTTTGATGATGATTCTCTGATGTTTAATTCGTTTTTCCAGCATTACTTTAGCTTTGACGGAATTGGCTGTAACGCCAATTTCAAATATCGTCTATAAATGGAAGTTAACAAAATTAACAATGACACTGCAATGGAAATAGATACAGTTAAGGACACTTACGTGATGTGGACGGTAACTTTTCATCTTTTCCAGCAAGTTCAGTCTATCACTTTCAAGCTCAGTGCTCTCCGATACAAAAACAGGATGAGGACCCAAGAGTTCCAGTTTAACCTCTTTTGACTTCTTAACGGACTCGTGTGACGGAGGTGGACAAGAACGTTTGTACTGCTTGTAGGCTGAAGTGTAGACCTTAATCATGTTGTGGAGCTCTACTGACTCTTGATGCCAGAGTTGCATTGCACTACTCCCATCATCTATTACGCTTTGACCAACGCGGCCGAGATAGCCATCCCAGTCTTCACCTTTCGGAAGCCCGTCTTGAGGAATCTGTTTAACAGGTCTTCCCAGAAAAAGATGTAAATCTACTAGTGCTGGCATCTCATCTAGAGCAACCAAAGAGAATGCGGTACCAGAGCGTCCAGCACGAGCAACGCGTCCTTAAATGATCATAAAGAGTCATTTACTACTACAACTAGTTATGATGGATTCAAAGTAAATTCTTACCAACTCTGTGGACAAACAGTTTGGCTTTGGCAGGGAAATTGTAGTTGATGACGTTATCTAGAAGTGGAATATCAATACCACGAGCAGCCACGTCCGTAGTTATCATCACGTGCGTTTGTTTCGTTTGAAATTTAGCGGCATGGATTTTACGGGCTGCTTGATCTAAACTTGAATAGATGTATGTGTTGGAGATGCCGGCTTTGTCGAGTAACTAGAACATCAGTTAAAATTAATAGTCAATGGGACAGAAACCATCTAGGTTTTTTCAACTAATTACCAAATGCAAATATTCCACGTGATGCATCGTAGCCGCAAAAACGAGCGTAAGTTCGTCCGATTTGATGGCATTTCGTAGTAAGTGAAGAAGAACTGATGCTTTTGATTCAGCCGGGCAAAATACAAATGCTAATTTCAATGCTTCTGGCAACTTTGAATCAACATCCAATCTGTTTTAAATTTGATAAAAAATAGAAATTTATATTAACATAAAAAAGGGCGATTAGAGCTAATGTATGCAGCACCTGACAAGAACAGGATCAGTTAATCCTGCTTTGGTGAAATCAACAAGTAATTTCGGTAGAGTAGCCGAAAAAAGAAGTGTCTGTCGCAGTTCTGGCAGACGATTCAAAATTTCTAATAACTGTTCTCCAAATCCCATCTCAAAAAGTCGGTCCGCTTCATCAAACACTACATACTCAATTTCCTATACAGGAAATAAAACACACTAGATAACATTGTCAGAAACAATAATTAAAACCACATCATACCTTCAGCTTTAGTTCCATTTCTACACAGAGATGGGCAAATCTTCCTGGAGTAGCAATAATGATGTCTGGTATTTCATGCATTGCAGCAAACTGGGCTTCCATAGAGTCTCCTCCAAGAATAGTAGCTGCTTTTAGTCCAGTGTATTTTCCTAGTTCTCGAGTGAATTTCAATGTTTGCAATGCCAATTCTCGAGTGGGGGACATAATGAGGGCTCTTGTTCCAATCGTAGAGTGTTCTTGGAGTCTTTCAAATAAAGGGATTAAGAAACAAGCTGTTTTGCCACTGCCTGTTCTTGCCATGGCCACAACATCTTTCTTCTCCATAATCAATGGAATGCACTACACAATAAAACAAAAGAGCTAAGTTAGAAGATATGACAGCAAAGTGCAACATTATTATAACATACTTTTCTTTGAATTGGTGTGGGTATTTTGTAACCACATTTCATTACTCCACGGTAAACATTATAGCTGAGGCCCATAGACTGAAATCCACCAGACTTTTTCTTTTTGCGATTTTGCTCTTGGACTAAGGCACGTGTGTCTAGTTCAGCTTCCGATTGATATCCCCCATCTCCGAAACCCTCAAGTTCAGGCATTTTTGTAGAAACACAATGTAATTTGCCGTCGACACTTCACATGAGTTAGTGCTTGATATTGAGTTTGTAACACGAGTTTGGAGCAACGTGTTAAAGCAGACGATTGTATGCGTGTTCCCAATAAGGAAGGGAAGCATTGTGAAGCAG
>JACCDP011294666.1_pt1 | contig 10531 bp, 15 predicted proteins | sample 7445841 | NCBI WGS metagenome assembly JACCDP01 (sample SAMN15323441, study PRJNA562643) | freshwater metagenome | isolation source: river surface water | place: USA:Blue River Watershed | collected 2017-08-17
CATTTCACAGACCTGAACTTTGGAATGCAGTCTCGGTAAAATTGATTTATAACGACAGAGAAGTTTTTGATCTTGGTTCTATACAGAAAGATCACTGGTGTTTAACAAGAATTGATAAGTTTGAAAACGCTCAAAAGCTGATTGTCATTTTAAATGATAAAATAAGAAACATATTTCATTTTGACTCTTTGAATAGAGAATTGTTCAAAGAGATAAGTTTTAGAAAGGAATTTAACAGATGAATATGACAACCGTTGAGTATCTACGCACAAGTGTCGAAGAAGATAAAGTATTTTTCAAATACGAAGGAGAAAAAGAAGAAGAAGTTGAGATAGTCTTATCATGGAAAGGTTTAACAGCGTACCGAGGAGACTTAACGCTTAGTACAAATCCAGATTTAATATACTACATACATTCTCTAGGCTTTTTTCAAAAAATAGATGAATTTGTTATTGATTTTATATTTACCGACAGGGTAGAAAGAATTCCTGTTGTTATTAATCAGAATGAAAATAATTTTAAACCTGTTCATTACAAAACAATCGGTACAGATGTTGCATATTGGACTTATAAGGAAATTTTCATAGATAGAATTTATCTAGGTTCGAAAGTTAAAGTAGACAGAGGCGATTTAGTTGTTGATATTGGATCCAATTACGGGTTTTTTGCTTCTCAGGCCAAACAAATGGGAGCGAGAAGTATTGTATGTTATGAACCTTCTCTTCGCCTTCAAGAATCTTTACAGTATAATCTTAGAAATGATCTTGCAATTATCAATCAACTGGGAGTTTCTGGTGAAAGTTCGACATCTAAATTTAAAGAAGATCTTATATCGAGTGCAAGTGGTGGAATATCTCAAGATGAAGGATATGAAATTAATATCATTGGGATAAATGAATTGATTGATTCTGTTGAAATGCAGATTGATTTTTTAAAAATCGACTGCGAAGGTCAAGAAGTTGGAATTTTTGAAAAAATTCAATCAGATAGAATCGGCAAAGTTAAGAAAATCGTAGTTGAATATCACGAAGAAGACACAGAACAATTAATAGTCAATAAGTTATTATTGGAGAACTTTGTTATTGAGGAAATAAAAAATAAAGTAATCTATGCATACAATCCTAAACTCTATAAAACTCCAAAAAAGGTTGCTTTGATTAGTACTTTCTGTGATACTAAAGAAAAGAAAGACGTCTTAAGAGAGACTGTACAAAGAGTGAAAGATCAGGGTATTGATGTGATGGCCATAGGACCTAGAGAAATTCATATCCCTAACGATATTATTGAACTTTGTGATTTTTTCTTCTACACAAAAGAAAATCCACTTCTTAAATGGCCATACCGAGCATATACTCACTGGTTTGAATTTCAAACTCCTCGTGGAGTTACTACTATGCACAGAGGTTTAGCTGATTATGGGTGGGCTGCTCTTTATCAAGCAAAAAAGCTTTCTCAAATTGCATTGACCTTTGATTATGATATTTTTTATCATATGATTTATGATCTTGAAATAGATGAAGTAGTACAAGAAGAGTTAAAAAAATTTAATGTGAATATCATTCACCCAAGAAGAGACCCTCATCACCCAGAGACTCTATGGGAAGCAACTCTACACTTTATGGTTTTTGATAGAAAAACAATGATAGATGTTGAAAGAGAAATCACACTTGAAAACTATCAAGAAACGAACGGAGTAGCAGAAGGTGAAGTTGTAAAATGGAAATCAAAGTTTCCAATACAAACTTCAGAACACCCAGTCAAAGATAGAATTTTTTACTGGGAAAATTATGACTTTTTTGATTATTCTCCACATTCAGATTTTAAAATGTTTTTTAGTAAGAATGAAAACACATCTGTGTGGTTAGGATATGAAAATGCATATGAAGAATTCTTATCTGATAACTTTAAACTTGTGTTTTACGGTTTTGATAAATTGAATCAAATCAAAGTTGTAATAAATGAAGAAAAATTTATCATAGAACCTGAAGCTTGGAAAATAGAAGAATTTCCTATAAGCTCTCAAAACGTTCAAAGATTTATTATTACATACAATGGAATAACAACAGATCTCTCAGATCTTTATGATAGAGAAATGCGCAATTTAATATACTACAATCATCGATGAAAAATTTAGAAGAATTTGAATGGGGAATAATGGAAGGTTATGACCTCAAAGATATTTTAATCAGAGAGCTTTTTGAAGAGCAGATTTACAATAGACACTTTCCCGTAAATGAAGGTGATATTGTAGTAGATGTAGGAGCAAGTGTCGGTCCTTTTATCTGGACTATTATGGATAAAAATCCAAAACATGTCTATGCATTTGAACCATCTGACGCTGAATATCCAACTCTTGTTAGAAATACTCGAGGCTGGCCGGTGACTACTATTAACAAAGCCATGTGGCCTGGTGATGGATTTACAAGTGTCGGAGATATCTATTTTACAGGTTCTTATTTCGAAACGATGAAGTTCTCCACCTTTAGAAAGCTGTATGCAATAGATCATATCAATTTTCTAAAAACTGATTGCGAAGGCGGAGAATATGAAATTTTTAGTGATGAGAATATAGAATTCCTAAAAAGCAGTGTAGATGTTATTGTTGGAGAGTGGCATTTAGAAACTCCAGAGAGAAAAGAAAGTTTTAGAAAGTTCAGAGATGTATATCTCCCTAGATTTAAAGATGTATTTGTCTATTCGGTAGATGGAGCTGATATTAAATGGGATCTCTATAACGAACATTTTCTACAGTACTACAAGCAAGTGATTATACATATAGACAATAGATTGGATATATAAAAAAATTCCAACAAAATGTCTCAAAGAAGTAGAAGTTTTTTAAAACAAAGATTTGAAACCGGTGATAAGCCATTAGCTGATGATTATTCAGACTGGCTAGATTCAAACCTTATTAAAGGTGAAGATTCGGTAGGAGATCTAGCAGACGTAGATCTTGATGGTATTCAAGTAGGTGATATTCCGCAGTGGGACGGTACGAAGTTCATTCCTTCTAATATTGCAGGAACTTCAGGATCTTCTGGAACTTCTGGAACTTCTGGGACAAATGGTACTTCTGGTACAAACGGAACTTCTGGTACGAATGGTTCATCTGGGACAAGCGGAGCAGCAGGCGTTCCAGGAACTTCAGGTTCGAGTGGAACGAGCGGAAACGGAACGAGCGGATCTTCTGGATCCTCGGGAACTAGCGGATCTACGCAGTCATATAATAACATATTCAAGCAGATTTATGACGCAGGAGCTGCAGTTGGGATGCAGAGCATCAATGATCCAGCCGGACCATATACAATTCAATACGTGGCAGATCCATCGGTAGGTGGTTTGATGTATTGGGCAGTTTTAGACAATGCAAGCAATATTGTCTTGAAGCTTTGGCCAATAGTTCCTTAAACTTTTCTCTTTTTCAATATATAAATTACATAGAGCCCTTCTGGTGTTTGTCTTGGGTTTAACCACCCTAGAGTAGCTTTTAAAAGCTACAAAAAGATTAACAAAAAAGAAAAACTATGACAACAAATAACACATCTGCGCATATTGCGCTAAACAGAAATCGTCTTCGTTCGTACGAAAAATCAGTCTATCTAAAAGATGGAAGCAATTTTGAAATCGAACTATTTAACGGTGAAACTGTAAATGTTCTCGCCAAAATTTGGATCAATGGCCATCCAATTAGCAATTCAGGTCTACTCTTAAAGCCAGGTCAAAGATTCTTTCTCGACAGATTTATTGACTCGAACAATAAGTTTCTTTTTGAGACTTATAAAGTAGATGCAACTATTGAGACAGCTTCTGCAATCGCTAATAATGGACTGATCAAAGTTGAGTTCTACAAAGAATCTCAATTTACTGTTCCTAAATGGTCTACAGGTATCGATTGGACATGGAGACCGAATTACACATATTACGGATCTGGAAATCCATACACAATTCCAGTAAGTTCAGTTAATAATGTAAGCTTTGTAAACACTTCTTCAAACACAGTTAATGGTTTAAGTGGCGAAATTTCATTTACATCTTCGATGGTGGATGGAATGGTAGGAAGTAATGGACCTGCTGGTGAGCCTGTTGAACCAGGTCTGATTGAAACGGGAAGAGTAGAAAAAGGCGATTCTTCTACTCAATCTTTCGAGTCAACCGTTGGACAATATGAGTACATTTCGTTCAAGACTTGTGAATGGAAGATTTTACCTGAATCTTCTAAACCAGTAGAAGTTTCTAAAATTAGAAATTACTGTTCAGAATGCGGAACTCGCATTAAAAAACAAACTTGGAAATTCTGCCCTAGCTGCGGAGAAAAATTAGACTAAACAAAACAGAAGGGCTCTTTTTTGTTTTCAAAACTATTTATTATAATTAGCTATATGCCTCAACTTATTAAAATACACCCAGACGGAAGAGAAGAATTCAAAGAATCTGGTAGCCGAATAGAAGCTATTTCCTGGAATGAAGACGGCACGTTTAAAGAAATTGTAGATTATAAACCAGTAGTAGGATGCTCTCTCCTCTTAGGTTCTGTAACAGCTAGAAGTTATTCAGCTCAAGACTATTGGTTAACTACTAAAGTTACTGAAATCTTGGAAGAACGCAGAGATGAAAAAGGCTTATTGGAATTTGTAAGATTTAAGACCGGAAATTCAGTATATGAAATAAGATCATGAAAGTATCTAGACCAAAAACTGAGAAATGGCACAACTACGAAGAAGGCGATTGTGGATCTCCTATCGATAGACATGGAAAACATTTGAGCTATTTCAAGAAAGGTTTTTGGAAAAAATATGATCGTAAAAGATGGTTTAGAAACTTGTTGAAGAAATTAGAATGAAAGTTATATTTTTAGATCATGACGGAGTTATCTGTCTATCTAGCGAATGGGGCGGCAGATTCAAAAAACAGAAGAAGAATGGTGAGCAATTGCCCACTAGAGAAATGCCAGTTGAATATCGATTCGACAATTTCAATCAAAAAGCTGTTAAAATACTTAATCAAATCATTGAGAAAACTGGAGCTGAAATAGTTACATCATCAGATTGGAAGCGATGGGCAAACCTTGAAGAGATGGGAGAGTACTACGAATCCAAAGGAATCATTAAGAAACCAATTGCTCTTACTACCGACTTAGGACAATGTACATGGTATAATGGCATGACATGGATCTGGTCACCGCAATGGGACTTAGAAATGACTCGAGTAATTGAAATAAAACAATACTTACATGATCATCCTGAAATCACACACTGGGTTGCAGTCGATGATCTAGACATGGGCAAGAACGGAGAATCTTGGAAAGACTGGGGTTTAGATAATTTTGTACTTACTCCAAGCAGTTCAGAAGGGATTAAACAGTCTGGAGTTAAAGATAAAATTCTAAAATACTTAACATGAGAGAAAATCCAAAAGTTACCTGTGGATGCCAAGTTCCGAAGGGATGGGGAGAAGAGCTGATAATTGAAAATAACGAACTTTATTGCGGTAAGCTTTTGATTTTTAAAAAGGGTTGTAAATTTTCAATGCATTATCACATGATCAAGGACGAAACTTGGTACGTAGATAAGGGAGAATTTATTTACAGATGGATAAATACCGAAACAGCAGAAACTGTTGAAACAAGATTAAAACCTGGAGACGTAGTTAGACAAAGACCTGGACAACCCCATCAACTAGAAGCTCTAGAAGATGGAGTAGTTTTTGAAGTTTCAACTCAACATTTTGATTCAGATTCATATAGAGTCTGGAAAGGTGATACTCAAAATAAATAAAATGAAACTATACGAAGTACCCAGAAACACAAACATTAGAATCTTAGAAGAAACGCAAGTTCCAATAGGTTCTAAAAAACCACCAACCGAACTTATGTTTCATCATGTAGATGGAATGTATTCTTTATGTAGTGATGAAAATGGTAACATTGTACACATTGCAGCTTGGACTGAAGTAGAAATTATAGAAAAAGAATGAAAAACATAATCACAATAGGAGATGTTCACGGTCTTTCCTTTTGGAAAGAATTTATATTCGGGACTGAATATGAGAAATGGAGAGCAACAATAGATCACGGAGCAACCGAAGATAAATCTCTACTCAAATATGAAAAAATCATATTTATTGGAGACTATTTCGACTCATTCACAGTCGGAAATGCTGAGATGAAACAAAACATCTTGGATATTATTCATCTCAAAAAGGCTCTAGGTGACAAAGTAGTTCTTCTTATTGGGAACCATGACATTCACTACATCGATAGAAATTATAGATGTAGCGGATTTAGACCTGAGATGTGGTATGACTTCAATGATATTATGAGAGAGAACAGAAATCTCTTTCAGGCTGCATATCAATATGAAGATATCCTGTGGTCACATGCAGGTTTAACTGCGGGTAGCTGGAGACTTTATTCTAAATACTTAGAAGAGATAGGTACTGAATATCCAGATTATGCAGAAGCTCTAAATGCTCTCTATGAAATGCATTACGAACCTTTATTCTATGCTGGATATGGAAGAGGTGGATATAGTTCTAATCCTGGAATTTTCTGGGCAGATAGAAGAGAGCTTTTAAAAGATCCAGAGCAGATAAGTCAGATCGTAGGTCATACTCCAGTATCTGATATTGAAACACATGCAGTAGGAACACATAAAACCGATCACAATCAAACAATTACTCATATCGCATTCATTGACTGTTGTGAAAGAGGGTCTCGTATTCCTTATGTGTTAGAATTTAAAAATGTACACAAAAGACCTCTTAAAAAGATGAGGTATGATAAATAATAAAATATGAAAAACATCTGGTTTGACAGGCTTTTACACATATTAGCTGGGATAACACTTGGGTACTTATTATTCTAATGAATGAAGAATTGTTCAATATGGCCAAAGGGCAGGAAAGGGAGTCTGCAAAGGAACAGGGTTTCTTTGACGGTAGATTTCGCACTAAAGTCATAAAGGACAAGAAAAAGGAAGACGCCAAGAAAAAATCAAGAAAAAAGCTGAGAATTTGGGATTTTAAATAACTTTCTCGCAAGCCATCAAGATAAATAAAAAAAATCTTTGGTGGTAGAAGATGAAAAAGCAAAGCCAGTATTGGCTATTTAAAAAAACAAATTCTTAATGAAAAAATTTCTCAGCGCACTGGCAGCGTCAGTGCTTCTTTTTGTTTCGAATTCCGTATCTGCACAAACTGGTCCTCCAGCTCCAGCGACTGGAATTTACGCCTTAATTGATACCACATATCAAGTAGGTACATTCACACAAGGAGTTTCTCATGCTAAAGTAACTCTTAAAAATTCAACTTCATCAAAATACACAGGGGTTCAATTCCGTGTATTTTATGACAAAAACGCATTCTCTAATGCAACGGTAGCCCTAATCGGTTCTACTACAAACCTAGACTTACAGTATTTAACAAACACTGCGAATGGGTATGTGACTATCTCTCTAGTATATACTGGTAGTAGTTCAAGTTACACAATAGGAGACGGTGAAAGATTTGATATTACATTTACTCACGTAACTGGATCTTCTTTCTTTGGATTGACTTCTATCTCAAACTTAACTTGGACAGGTACACAAACATACTCACAATATGCAGCTGCACAATCAGGGCTTGATACCACACTGGCTCTTTATAGCTACGGAGGTCAATGGGAACAACCAGAACTCAACTTCCATGGTACATTTACTAACGTAACAGGTACTGCTGCTAAGAATTTAACTCTAGCACTAGAGAAAAAAGTAAAAACTGGATCCACTTGGTCTCAACATGCAACTTATACCACAAACTTGCAGGGTAAATTCTCATTTACTGAAATCATTGATACCACATATTACGATGTACGTTTAGCTATCAAGGGAGATACAATGGGCGTTGGAAACGTAATTTCAACAGCCGATGCGCAATTGATTAATCAATGGATTCTAGGTGGATCAACTCCATCTGGATGGGATTTCTATACCGGCGATGTTAACGAATCAGATAACCTAACAATTACAGACGCATACGGTGTATTTGGTAGAATTTCTGGAAGATTTACTTCTTGGCCAAACAACGTTAAAGATGTTAAGTTCTTTACAGTATCTGAATACAACACTATCACTGGTACTCCTGCAACTAACTATACATCAACTATTGCAGGTGTAACCAACTTCTATTTCAATATTCTCCCAGGACAGCCTGATTCAGTTACTTACTACGTTCTTGTACCTGGTGATGCTAACGGTACTGGTTATCACATGGCTCGTATGACTCCTATTACTATTCTACCACAGCCGGATCCTAATTATCCATCAGCAATGGAAAATGTAATTGATATGAGTGTAGAGTATGATTTTCCAACAAAGACTATGGAAGTAAGTATGCCAAGTATTAAAGTAAGCGAAGGAAACTTGGTAGAAATTCCAGTTACTGTTAAAACTAATGGTGAGAATATTTCTTCTTTACAATTAGGGATGCTGTATGATGAGCAACTTTTAGAGTTTAAGGAACTTAAAAACTCTGATAAATCAATGTTCTGGATGTCAGCTATTAACCCTACAGGAGGAATTGTTGAATGGGCAGGATATGACCCTTCAGCTGATAAGAAATACATGATACCCGACAACTACAATATATTCACCCTGAAGTTTATTGCCAAGAAACCTCAGGGTGAATGGCAATCTTCTCCTCTATATACAAGTAGAAAGTTTGCAGGTGACAATATTTCAAAGGATATGACAATTTATCCAACAAATGGAATTTTAATTGTAGCAAAAATGGCGATGATCGATAATCAAACTGATCAAACTGTTGTATATCCTAACCCAACAACTGGAGAATTCTACGTTAATTTTACCGTAGAAAATTCAGGACCTGTAAAATTATATGTAGTAAACACTCAAGGAGCAATTCAACATATAATCTTGGAGAAAGAAATGCCAGCTGGCAAATACACTTACTATTCAAATATTCAGACATTAGCATCTGGGCTCTATATAGCAACTATACAGTCTCAGAACAAATCGGAAGGTTTGAAAGTAATCAAACAATAACAAAAAAACAACTATAAATTATGTCAGAAGAAACAAACGAACAGGACGGTACTTGGTCAGGTTTAAAGAAAACTATCATCGGAACAATATCTACGGCGATATTAGCCGGTGGTACATGGTTCACTACTACACTATTTGGTGGCGGAGATGAAGAGAAGAAAGAAGAGCCTAAAACTGAACAGGCTGCACCAGTTATCAACTTAAACGTGGATAATTCTTCTCAGAACAACTCTTCAAATAATGGAGGTGGAACTACTACAGTAATTAAAGAAAGAACTGTAGAAAAACCAGCTAAGAAAGAAGAGCCAAAGGAAAAGAGCGAAAGCACTGACGCTCCTTGGTAAAAAAAGAAAACAAATATGTCAATAAAAAATTCACTTAAACAAATCATGGGATTCGGTAAAGAAGATTTCGTAAAAGTAGAAGAAAAGAATCGTTTCTACTACATGCTTCAACAGATGCAAGCAAATCGTTGGAGAATAACCGCAATAGTATTAGGACTATTCTTCTTTATTATTGCTGGTATTAATTCAGCAGTATTCTTTGGTGTAGAAATCAAAGAAGATTGGAAGGAAATGCTTCTTATTCTTTTAGGTGCCTTTGTTGGTAACTTGAACAAAGTAGTTGATTACTGGTTCAATTCAGAAGACAGAGACAAAATGTTAATTCAAAAAGTTGACGAAGAAGATGGCATTGCATTGTCTAATGTTGCATCTACGGGTTCAGAAGTTGTAGAATAATGAAAAAGCTAACTTTTATATTAGCAACTCTTTTTATATCTTTGCAAGGTATTGCTCAAGTCGGTAGTATTAAGACTGAGCAATACCAAGCTGAGTTTGAAAAGAAAATGTCTATTGATTCAGTACCTGAATACACAGACAGTATTAAGATACCAATTCAGATATTAAAAATTGGAATCAATGAAGAGCTCTATGAGATGTACCCAGAACTGAAAGATAAAAGAGTTGGTTTAGGTGTAACAAATATAGTTCTTGAATATCTCGAATATACAAACAGATTTGTTTTCACTGAAGACAAACTTGAGATTAAGGAGAGAATGGTCCAACAATTCAAAGCTTCAGACAAGGGATTTACTGAAAACAAGGTAGATGGTAGAGGTAAAGTAAAACTCGCAGAATACTTTGTGTACATTGAAGTATATGACTTTTCTGTATCTGATGACGAAGTAGTTAAAATAGACGGTAAGTCACAAACTACTCAAATTACTAGATTAGGTTTACAGGTAAAATTTGTAGATGCTGAAACTGGAGAGATCATTATGGGATCTGGACTTGGCGAAGCAAAAACTGTAAAAACTGTATCTATTCTTGATGGAATAGATGATTCCGAAATTAAATTCAACCAATCGCACATTGGTATAACTACAAAAAAATCATTAGAGACCGCTTCAGCTAGAATCGTTCAGAGAATGATTAAAAAAGGAATTTTTAAGTCGTAAATGTATGCTAGATTCCTGTTACTCGCTTCAG
>JACCDP010282406.1_pt1 | contig 10530 bp, 10 predicted proteins | sample 7445841 | NCBI WGS metagenome assembly JACCDP01 (sample SAMN15323441, study PRJNA562643) | freshwater metagenome | isolation source: river surface water | place: USA:Blue River Watershed | collected 2017-08-17
CGGCGCCGAGGATGGCGCCGACCGCGCGCATCGCTAAGCACGAGCGCCCTTACGTGTGCCGCGGGCAGGCGCGACCGCGCGCGCCGTGTGTGCGCAGGCACGCCGACGAGCGCGGCTCTTTTCTTTTTATCGTCGCACCTCCGGTATCGCACCTCCGGTGCGACGGCACGCTGATGGGTTACACGCCTTCCTCCTCCCTAACCAGCTCGCGGAGCTCGGGCGTCGAGAGGAAGGCGGACGGAAAAGGGCGCCCCCCGCATACATGCGCGACCCGCCGCATTTAGACCGACGCGCGCGGCCAGCACCGACCGAAATGCAAAATAGTCTCAATACCTCCGGCGCGTGCGCCGCGACGGCGCAGAAGTGCGTGTGCTGGTGGAAGAGCCCATCCGAGTGCGCCGCAGCGGCTCACAACTGCGTGTGCTGGGCCGCGTTCCGCGGTGCTCTGACCACGTGCGCCGCGGACAAGCACGACTGCGTCTGCTCCAGGTCGGTGGGCCCTTCCGGGTGCTTGTCCGCGGCGCACTTCTGCGTCTGCTGGGGCGTGCGCCACGGCAGCGTGGACACGTGCGTCGCAACAACTCACGACTGCGTTTGCATCTCGGTGGGCCCTTCTGGGTGCTTGTCCGCGGCGGCGAAGCACTTCTGCGTCTGCAGGGACGTGCGCCGCGGCGTCGTGGGCACGTGCGCCGCAACAACTCCCGGCTGTATCTGCAGCTCGGTGCGCCCATCCGGGTGCTTGTCCGCGGACGACGAGCACTTCTGCATCTGCAGGCGCGTGTGCCACGACGGCAAGGTGTACAGGTACGCCGCAGTTGAGCACGACTGAGCGCGTCGTTATCGATCGCGTAGGACACTCCGACGAGCGCGGCCGGGCCTGACAGGCTAGCCGAAAAGAGGCAGCGCCGCGTGGCTCTTTTTATCGTCATCGCACCTCTCCGATGCGGCAGAAACGGCGATGGGCGACGACGCGCTGAGAGGTTACAACGTCACCCTCCTTTGCCAGCTCGGGGCGTCGAGGAAGACCGCAGAGAGCGGCGGTCCGGCCCTCAGCGCCGTCGTCGGCCTTTCTTACCGGCTCGGGCTATACGTGGCCAGGGGCGTCAGGGCCCGGACCGTCGCCAGCCTCGGCTTGGCAGCAGAGGGCGTCCGGACCTCAGCGGCTTCGCCGACCTCCCATAGGCCGAGATTGCGCGGACGGTGACCGCCGCGGAGGCAGGCCGGCGAGGCAGAGAAAATGTGCGCCGGTCGGAGGAGCCACGAGTAGCAGCACCTGCCAGCTCGGGCGACACGCGACCCGCCGCATTTAGACCGACGCGCGCGGCCAGCACCGACCGAAATGCAAAATAGTCTCGATACCTCCGGCGCGCGCGCCGCGATGGCGCAGAAGTGCGTGTGCTGGTGGAAGAGCCCATCCGAGTGCGCCGCAGCGGCTCACTACTGCGTGTGCTGGGCCGCGTTCCGCGGTGCTCTGACCACGTGCGCCGCGGACAAGCACGACTGTGTATGCAGGAGGAGGAGCCCATCCGAGTGCGTCGCGACGACCCACCACTGCGTGTGCTGGTTCGTGGTCCGCGGCAAACTGCCCGCATGCGCCGCGACGACACACGAGTGCGTGTGCTTGTACATGTACCGCGGCGATTCGACCACGTGCGCCGCAGACAAGCATGAATGCGCGTGCGGGAGGAGCCCATCCGAGTGCGCCGCGACGGCGCACAGATGCGTGTGCTGGGGCGTGGTCCGCGGCGAAGTGCCCACGTGCATCGCGCCGGCACACATGTGCGTGTGTGCGAATAGTCCATCCAAGTGCGCCGCGACGACACACAAGTGCGTGTGCGAGGACCACGGTTCGACCACGTGTTTGTCCGCAGGCAAGCATGAATGCGTGTGCTGGGACATGGTCCGTGGCGAAGCGACCACGTGCGCCGCGACGGCACATATGTGCGTGTGTGCAACTAGCCCATCCAAGTGCGCTGCAGACAAGCATGAATGCGCTGCAGACAAGCAAGAATGCGCTACAGACAAGCATGAATGCGCTGCAGACAAGCAAGAATGCGCTGCAGACAAGCATGAATGCGCGTGCGGGAATAGCCCATCATCCAAGTGCGCCGCGACGGTGCACAGATGTGTGTGTGGGGACGCGGTCTGCGGCGATTTGACCGCGTGCGTCGCGACGGCACACGTGTGCGTGTGTGCAACTAGCCCGTCCAAGTGCGCCGCGACGACACACAAGTGCGTGTGCTGGGGCGTGGCCCGCTGTGCTTTGACCGCGTGCGCCGCGGACAATCACGGCTGCGTATGCAGGAGAAACCCTTCCAAGTGTGTCGCGATGGCACACGAGTGCGTGTGCCGGAGCTCAGACAGCGGCAAACCGCCCTCGTGCATCGCAGACAAGCACGAATGCGCGTGCGCGAAGAACCTATCCTATGGGTGCTTGGCCACGACGGCGCACCTGTGTATATGCGGCCCTTTAGCCAATTATTTTAAGAAGCCGTGCATCGCAGACAAGCATAATTGCGCGTGTTGGGAGAGCCGATCCTGCGCCGCGACGGCGCACAAATGCACGTGCTGGCTGGTGGAGGTTCACAACGTTCCGATCACGTGCTTGTCCGCGGACGACAAGCACGCCTGCATCTGCCAACATAGCTCATCCAAGTGCGCCGCGGTCAAGCATGTCTGCGTGTGCTGGTGGGTCTTGATCCGCGGCGGTCTGACCACGTGCTTGTCCGCGGACAAACACAAGTGCGTCTGCTCGAAGAACCCATCCGGGTGCGCCGCGACAGCGCACTTGTGCATCTGCTGGCAGAGCTCATTCAAGTGCACTGTGTCGACACACGACTGCGCGTGCTGGTACGTGGCCAACGGCGAAGCGCCCGCGTGCTTGTCCGTGGACAAGCACATCTGCGTGTGCTTGTACGTGCTCCGCGGCGAAGCGCCCGCATGCTTGTCCGCGGACAAACACGAGTGCGTCTGCTGCGAGAACCCACTCAAGTGCACCTCGACCAAGCACAACTGCGCCTGCTGCGATAAGAGCCCTTCCGAGTGCATCGCGGACATTCACGAGTGCCCGAGGATAAGTTCTGTCGATATGTTCGCCGAGCGCGTCTGCACGTGCTGGGACGACGAGGTCCGCGGCACACTGCCCGCGTGCGACGCCCCGGCGCGCCGGTGCAGATGCTGGCTCACCGCCGACTCAGCGGCGGTCTGCCCAGGGACGTCACATGTGTGCGTGTGCCGCGACTGGGGGCCTGAGCTCTGCCGCCGGGGCGGCCCCGCGAGCCGCCACGTGGGCGCGCGGTCGTAGAGCCTGTCATGAGCCTTTTTTCCCGCCCGGGCATTTACGCAAAATCGGGCGAACCCGCGGGCAACGTATTTGAAGCAAGCCCTGAAGGGCACCCTTCCTCTGATGTCGTCGGAGTGTACTTGCTCCGGCGCAGGGCCGCGCACCTGCGTTTGCGCGGGCCACGGCGGACCCTCAAACTGCGCCACGCCCACGCATCGCTGTACGTGCCGCGACAGCCAAGAGCGTTGCCGCGGAAGCACGCACGAATGCGTGTGCATATTCATCGTCGACGGCTCCAGAGTATGCCGCGGGGCCGTGCACGTGTGCAGCTGCGGGGTCGACGCCCTCGGCGACTGCGAGGCCAAGGTCCACGAGTGCGTCTGCTACACGCTCGCCCCGTGCCTCGGAGCGAAACACGTGTGCGTGTGCAGGACGCGGGGCTCCGAGACGTGCCGAGGGGAAGCGCACGAATGCGTGTGCTATGGGGGCGACCCCAAGGGGTGCCGAGGGGAAGAAGCGCACAAATGCGTGTGCTATAAGGTCGGCCCCAAGGGGTGCCGAGGGGAAGAAGCGCACGAATGCGTGTGCTATAAGGGCGACCCCAAGGGGTGCCGCTGCACCTGCGAGCACTACTGCTCATGTTGTGAGGTAGGCCCCGAAAGTTGTCGCATCGGCGAAGGCGGGCGTCGCCGCGTAGATCGCACGTGCAAGGAAAACGGCCCCGTACCCTGCCGATCAACGTCGTGGCACTTCTGCGCGTCCCTGTCGGAGAGGTCTGAGACCTGCCGGGTAGTCCGCCATAATTGCTCTTGCTTAAAATTCGGCTGGCGATCTTGTAGGGTCTGGGGCGAACACGACAACATGCTGACCGAGGCCAGGGGCGTCAGAGCTCTGGTAGTCTCCAGCTACGGCTCGGCGCCGAGCGCGGAACTCGTCGGCAGTCCAGTCCTCAGCGGTTTCGCCAGCCTCCCTTACCAACTCAGGCTGTACGTAGCCGAGACGGCGTGGGTGATAGCCGCGACGCGTGAAAATACGAGTAACCGCCGGGGCTAGAGAGCGGGGGTGTCTTGGCCTTTTTTCCGCCGGCCGCTCGGCCGGCCGAAAACGATACCGGGGACGTCACCCGCAACGGCGGACGCATGAGCGCCCGCAGACTGAAAAAGGTGAGTGCCCCGCGGCGTGCATCTGCGCGGTGCTCATGCGTCGAGGAAGGCGGGCCCCCGCAGACTATAAAGGCGCCGCAAATGGGCCTTTTTATTACCCTTACACATCCCGCCGTTTTTGAATCGGCGCAGTCGGCACACCATCCCTTCCCTATGGTCGCCGCGGCGCCTCTCAACAGCTGCATCTGCAGCCACTCGAAGAGCTCCTCTATGTGCGCGTGCAAGCCCTGCCGCAGAGCGGAGCACGAGTGCGCCCGCGTCCCGAAAAAAAGAGAGGGGTGCCCGGCCGACATCCACCGCTGCACGTGCCACAAAGCGGACGGGATCCTCCTGAACATATGCTGGCTCACCGACGGCCACTTTGCGTCGAGCTAGCTAGGCTGGCCTGGCCGCCCTTTTCCGGCGCGGCCCTCTCGGCGCGGAAATTGAAACCGCCCCCGGCGGGGCACCCATGGCCTCCTCCGAACCTGTCCGGGCCGACGCCGGCGGCAACGACACGGGCCGGCTCTGCGTGTGCCTCGAGCAGGGCCGCGAGCATTGCCGCGGGCTCGAGCACGAGTGCACGTGCGCATATCCGGACATCGGCGGACCCGCGCTCTGCCTCGGGGCCGAGCACGAATGCTCCTGTGTCCGGAAGGACAGGGCGAGCTGCAGGGCCGCCGGCGCCCACCGCTGCTCGTGCTACGAGCAGGGCGGGGCGCTCATGGAGTGCGACGCCCCGGCGCACCGGTGCATATGCTGGCTCACCGCCGACTCAGCGGCGGTCTGCCCGGGGGCGACGCATGTGTGCGTGTGCCGCGACTGGGGGCCCGAGCTCTGCCGCCGGGGCGCCCCCGCGAGCGGCCACGAGGGCGCGCGGTCGTAGAGCCTGTCATGAGCCTTTTTTCCCGCCCGGGCATTTACGCAAAATCGGGCGAACCCGCGGGCAACGTGTTTGAAGCAAGCCCTGGTAGGGCACCCTTCCTCTGATGTCGTCGGAGTGCACTAGCTCCGGCGCAGGGCCGCACATCTGTGTCTGCGCGGGCCACGGCGGACCCTCAAACTGCGCCGCGCCCTCGCATCGCTGTACGTGCCGCGACAGCCAAGAGCGTTGTCGCGGAAGCACGCACGAATGCGTGTGCATATTCACCGTCGACGGCTCCAGAGCATGCCGCGGGGTCGTGCACGTGTGCAGCTGCGGGGTCGACGCCCTCGGCGACTGCGAGGCCAAGGTCCACGAGTGCGTCTGCGTCACGCTCGCCCCTTGCCTCGGAGCGAAACACGTGTGCGTGTGCAGGATGCGGGGCTCCGAGACGGGCCGAGGGGAAGCGCACGCGTGTGCTTGTGGCAGGGCGCCGGGGCATGCCGAGGGGAAGAAGCGCACGAATGCGTGTGCTATAGGGGCGACCCCAAGGGGTGCCGAGGGGAAGAAGCGCACGAATGCGTGTGCTATAAGGGCGCCCCCCGCATCGCCGAGTAGGCACGCGGCCCGCCGAATTTGAACTGGCGTATACACCACCGACCAACCATGACGCACCGGCCCGATGGTACCGTCGACACGCACAACACGTGCGTGTGCTCTACTCTGCCGACGCATTGCCGCGGAAGCACGCACGAGTGCGTGTGCTCTACTCCTGCCGGCCCTGAGCATTGCCGCGGAAGCAAGCACGTATGCAGGTGCCTACACCTCGAGGACGGCTCCAGAAGATGTCGTGGGGCCGTGCACGAATGCATCTGCGGGACCGACGTCGGACTCAACTGCGGGGCCGAGGACCACATGTGCATCTGCATTGTCGCAGCCGGAGAATGCATAGGGTCTGCGCACGTATGCTGCTGCTTGGTGTGTAGCTACTGCCGCAGCGACCACCACCAGTGCATATGCGACGTCGGCGACAGCGGCCCCGATCGCTGCCGAGGAACGGATCACCCTTGCATGTGCGCCACCCTTCAAGGTAGTAGGAAAAACTGCCTCGCGGAAAAAGACGCGCACGAATGCACGTGCAACATGTTCATGTTCTTCCACAGCTCCGATGAGTGCCGCGGGGCCGGACCGCACGTGTGCAGCTGCTCCCTATGCGGCCCTGATCGATGCCGCGGGACCGAACAGCACTGGTGTGTATGCCGCGACAAGTACAATAAATGCCTCGCGGCGGAGGGCACGCACGACTGCTCGTGCTTGACCCGCGAACCCGGGAAGTGCCTGAGCGACGACAGACACCAATGCGTGTGCGCGCACGGCGAACCGTATGAGGCCTCGCCCCCCACTTGGCGATCATGCAGGCGCTGGGGCGAGCACGACGACCCGCGCGTCGAGGCCAGGGGCGTCAGGGCCCTGGTCGTCGCCAGCCACGGCTCGGCGCCGAACGCGGAGATCAGTAGCCCGGTCCTCAGAGGTTTCGCCGACCTCCCTTATCAACTCAGGCTGCACGTGGTCGAGATTGCGTGGACGGTGGCTGCCGCGGGCTTCTGAGGCGCGGCAGAGGCAGAGAAAAAGTCGGACATATTTTTTGATAGGGCCGGAACCAAGACAATACAGGGCCGGGACCGGAACAGGGCCGAATACGATGGAGATATGCCGCTGCGTGTCTTCCGGGCCTAGGCAATGCGAAAGTTCCTCCGCGCATGAATGCTGCTGCTTGTCTTTCGGGCCCAAGCGGTGCGATGGGTCCGCGCACGAATGCTGCTGCGAGTCCGAAGGACCTTGGCGGTGCAGAGGATCCGCGCACGAATGCCTGTGCCTGACGCGCGGGCCGATGGTTTGCGACAGCGATGTCCATCCGTGCTTGTGCGACGAATACGGCTCCGCGCACTGCCGCGGGACCGGACAGCACTGGTGTGTATGCCGCTACAAGTACAATATTAAATGCCTCGCGGCGGAGGGCATGCACGACTGCTCGTGCTTGACCCGCGAACCCGGGAAGTGCCTGAGCGACGGCAGACATCAATGCGTGTGCGCGCACGGCGAACCCGGGAAGTGCCTGAGCGACGGCAGACATCAATGCGTGTGCGCGCACGGCGAACCGTATGAGGCCTCGCCCCCCACCTGGCGATCATGCAGGCTCTGGGGCGGACACGACGGCAGGCTCGTCGAGGCCAGGGGCGTCAGGGCCCTGGTCGTCGCCAGCCACGGCTCGGCGCCGAACGCGGAGATCAGTAGCCCGATCCTCAGAGGTTTCGCCGGCCTTCCTTATCAACTCAGGCTGTGCGTGGCCGAGATAGCGTGGGTGATGGCCGCGGCGGACGAGTGATAGGCCGAGACTTTTTCGCCGGCCCGGCCAAAACTGATTTCGGGCCGAAACCGGCACCCACCTGATGGCGGACAGGTGCATCTGCATTGACGCGGCCGAAGAATGCATAGGGTCTGCGCAAGTATGCTGCTGCGCGGTGAATGACTACTGCCGCAGCGACCGCCACCAGTGCATATGCGACGACGGCCCCAAGTATTACTGCCGAGGAACGAATCACCCTTGTGTGTGTGTCACTCTTCAAGGCAGGAGGGGCTGCCTCGCGGAAAAAGACGCGCACGACTGCACGTGCGTGTTCCTCGACAGCCCCGATAAGTGCCGCGGGGCCGGAGCACACGCGTGCCGCTGCTTCCAAGGCGACCCTGATCGATGCCGCGGGACCGGACATCACTGGTGCACGTGCGGTAGCACAAAGAGCCCCCGCAAGTGCAAGTCCGAGTCTCACGAATGCGTGTGTGCCAGGACCGGCGGCAAATGCAAGTCCAAGAAGCACGCATGCATATGCTCCGGCCATTTCGAAAAATGCAAGGCCGAGGCGCATGGGTGCTCGTGCCACCGCGTAGCCAGCGCCCGAATGCGCGGCTACGGCTGCCGCGGGACCGCGCATTACTGCGTCTGCATGAAGGCGCTCGCTGACACCAAAGCCTGCCTGGGCGATGGGCACGTGTGTGTCTGCGCAGAGGGGGGCGCCGAGCTCTGCCGGAGGGGCGGCCCCGCGAGGGGGCACGAGTGCACTTGCGCCTCCGGCCGCTGGCAAGCTTGCAGGCGCTGGGGCGCACACGACGACCCGCGCGTCGAGGCCAGGGGCGTCAGGGCCCTGGTCGTCGCCGGCTACCGCGGCTCGACGCCGGCCGCAGAGAGCGGCGGTCCGGCCCTCAGCGGCATCGTCGGCCTCTCTTACCGGCTCGGGCTGTACGTGGCCAGGGGCGTCAGGGCCCTGGCCGTCGCCAGCCTCGGCTTGACAGCAGAGGGCGGCCGTCCGGTCCTCAGCGGCTTCGCCGACCTCCCATACCAACTCAGGCTTTACGTGGCCGAGATTGCGTGGACGGTGGCCGCCGCGGAGGCAGGCCGGCGAGGTAGAGAAAATGTGCACCAGTCGGAGGAGCCATGACTGGCAGCCTTTTTGCCTGCTCGGGCGACACGCGGCCGTGATTGCGAGGGCCGCTGGCCGCCGCGGGCCCCGCAGACGAAAAAGGCGCCCCCCGCATCGCCGAGTAGGCACGCGGCCCGCCGAATTTGAACCGGCGCGGTATATGCACCACCGACCAACCATGTCGCGCCGGCCCGATGGTACCGCCGACACGCACAACAAGTGCGTGTGCTCTTCTCTGCCGACGCATTGCCGCGGAAGCACGCACGCGTGCGTGTGCACTCCTGCCGGCCCTGAGCATTGCCGCGGAAGCACGCACGAGTGCGTGTGCGCTCCTGCCGGCCCTGAGCATTGCCGCGGAAGCGAGCACGAGTGCGTGTGCTATACTCCTGCCGGCCCTGAGCGTTGCCGCGGGGCCGTGCACATATGCTGGTGCCTACACCTCGAGGACGGCTCCAGAAGATGTCGCGGGGCCGTGCACAAATGCATCTGCGGGACCGACGTCGGACTCAACTGCGGGGCCAAGGACCACGAGTGCGTCTGCTGCTACAAGCCCGAGGCCAACGAGTGCGCCTGCGACTACTACAGGTACGCCGAGGCCTTCGACTTTCCGCTTCAACCTCACGACTGCGTGTGGGCGAAGCGGGGCGCCGAGCTCTGCCGGTATGCCGCCCCCGCGAGGTTCCACAAGTGCACTTGCGCCCCCGACCACTGGCGATCATGCAGGCGCTGGGGCGGACACGACGACCCGCTCGTCGAGGCCAGGGGCGTCAGGGCCCTGGTCGTCGCCAGCCACGGCTCGGCGCCGAACGCGGAGATCAGTAGCCCGATCCTCAGAGGCTTCGCCGGCCTCCCTCATCAACTCAGGCTGTGCGTGGCCGAGATAGCGTGGGTGATGGCCGCGGCAGACGCCAAAAACGACAAGTAACCCGTCAAGGCCGCCGAGTCCGGCGGCCAACGTAACTCTGCGGGCCCTGCTGCGCTTTTTGAAGCCGCGCGCCCTTCCCCTATATATGAGCGAACCTTACGACGGCTATTACTGCCAATGCTGGAGGGCCAGCGACGTGGCAACATGCTCCGCGCCGACGCACCGCTGCACGTGCAACCTCGTCTCCGACGAGTGTTGTCGGGGGGCTGCGTGCGAATGCGTTCCCGAGTGCAGAGGGTATTATATTCTTGGTCATAGCGGGGTCCCCCTGTGCCTCCGCATCACATGCTGCTCCTACGGGCTCCATTATTGCTGCCTGGTGTCCGAGGAGCGCCGGCGCGAGTGCCTTGCGTCCCACTACGACGGCCCGAAGATGTGTCGCAGCACCTCCGAGCACAACTGTTCATGTCTGATCCACGGCTTCGAGAAGAGGTGCCGCAGCACCTACTATCACGACTGCTCATGTGAGGCGAACGGCTCCTCGAGGTGCCGAGGCACTGCGAAGCACTCCTGTTGTTGCGAGATTCCCAACGAAGACGTAGTATGTCTCGGCGCATTTGGGCATAACTGCGTGTGCGCGAAGAAGGGGCTTATGGCCTGCCGAAAAGCAGAAAAATGGCACGACTGCGCGTGCTTGGAGAGAAAGCCTGAGCTCTGTCGAGCCCGTTCGTGGCACCGCTGCAATTGCCTGAAGTTGGGCCCCGGACCCTGTCGGGGGAAGCCTGGCTACCATGACTGCACTTGCGTTAAGTTCGGCTGGCGATCTTGTAGGCTCTGGGGCGGACACGACGACCCGCTCGTCGAGGCCAGGGGCGTCAGGGCCCTGGTCGTCGCCAGCCACG
>JACCDP010067077.1_pt1 | contig 10529 bp, 11 predicted proteins | sample 7445841 | NCBI WGS metagenome assembly JACCDP01 (sample SAMN15323441, study PRJNA562643) | freshwater metagenome | isolation source: river surface water | place: USA:Blue River Watershed | collected 2017-08-17
CAAGTTAAGGAGGTTGTTAAGGTCTCAAATGAAACTGTAAAGAAATGACTAGAGAGGAATCAATTAAAGATGTACTAGCCAACAAGGAGCTTTTATACGCGAAAAAGACATCGACTTTAAAGCATGGAGATGTGGTGTTCGGTTCTTATGGCGAAGTCAATCACAAGACCGAAGTAATCAAACAAGATGGTAACGGGCAAGCTATGGAGCTCGGAACCATGAAACTCGGCCTTTGTATTAATACAACCAACGTAATTGACTCACACATGGACTGCCATATCCCTGGTCTTTGGAAAAAGTCTTTGCAAGAGATGAAAACGCTCTACTTATTACAGGAGCATGAAATGGAGTTCGAGTACGTAATTGCTGACAACGTAAACAACGACTTCACGGCATCAACAAAGAAAATGCCTTGAAGCAAGTTAGGAGCAAGTTACGAGGGTTCAACTGAGGCTCTTGTCTTTGACGTAACGATTGACAACAAGCGTAATCCGTTCATGTTTGAGCAATATAAAAACGGATACGTTTTGAACCACTCGGTTGGGATGCGCTACGTTAAACTTTTCCTTTGTGTAGACACAGAAGAACCTGTTTACGCGGCTGAAAAGGCGAATTGGGATAAATACTATCCTCAGGTAGTCAACAAAGAAGTAGCCGACATGAGAGGTTATTTTTGGGCAGTTACCGAAGCAAAAGTTGTTGAGGGTTCTGCCGTTGTAAAAGGTAGCAACGCAATTACACCTGTAATCTCTATTGTAGAGAATGCAAACAAAGAATACTGCGACACGTGCGAAACAGAAACCGATACCATGACAGTCGACAATGGTAACGGACTTTGCAAAGGCTGTGGAACACGTCGCAAGGAAGCCGCCAAAAGCACTTCCAACAACGAGCCGTCTAAAGACACTCAAGAAGGCAAAGAAGCTCCTGCCTTGGATTGGAGTAAAGTAATTTCTAACTTCTAAATTCTAATAAAATGACAGTAGAAGAAGTAGTTAAAGCCCTTGAGGAAAAACTAGCAACTAAGGGTTTTGCAAACCAAACAGATGTTGAGGCTATCAAAGCATCCATCGAAGAATTAAAAAGCGCTAACGACGTCACAGCGATTAAAGAGGCGATCACAAATGTTGAGACTCAAATCGAGGCTTTGAAACAAGCGAGCAACGAGCCACAGAAAGAAGTAAAATCTTTCCGTGAGGCTTTAATGAGCGCATTCGAGGCTAAAGCTGAGGACATCAACAATGCAATCAACAACAAAGGTGCTAACGTAGACATCCAAGTGAAGGCAGCAGTTAACGTAACTGAGGCAAACACTATCCTTGGAGGTGACTCAGACTCACATTGGTTGTTGACATCTTTCACAGGTGTAATTAGCGCAGTACGTTCACGCGTATCTCGTTACTTAGGTCTTGTTTCAGTTGGTACAATCAACAACCGCGTAGCAATGTGGGTTGAAGAGTACAACGAGCAAGGTACACCAATCTTCATTGGTGAAGGTGTAGGTAAAACCAAAGTATCTGTTCAATACAAAGAGAAAGAAGCTAAGGTTCAGAAAATCGCAGTTTACTGCAAAGTTTCTACCGAGATGCTTCGCGACCTTCCGCAGTTGGTTTCTTACTTACAAGCAAACTTGTTACGCCGTATCGAGGTTGCAACTGTAACCGAGTTATTCTCTGGCGATGGTACAATGTTGAACGGTCTTCTTGACTACGCAACTTTGTTCACTGGTGGTGGTATTACAACCGCTACACCTTCAAACTTCGACGTGTTCCGCGCATTGGCTTTACAAGTACAAAAGGCTTTCGGTACTGCATCTGCTGTATTCGTTAACCCTGACATCCTTGCCACTATGGACATGGAGAAATCTGCTGACGGTATTTACTTAATCCCACCTTTCAAATCTGCTGACGGTACTCAAGTTGCCGGAATGCAATTGATTCCAGAGCTTGCGCTTGTTGGTTCAGGATTTGACTTTGTTGGTGGTGACTTGTCAGTTGTAAACGTTCGTTTCCGTGAAGGTCTTTCAATTAACATTGGAGAAGACGGCAATGACTTCACAAACAATATGCGTACTATCCTTGCTGAGCAAGCATTGGTACAGTTCGTTTCTGCAAACGATACTCAAGTATTGGTTAAAGGTGTAATGGCTGACGCTATCGCATTAATTACTGACTAAGAGTAATAACCTGCTACACTTGCCCCGACATTAACCCAAGCGGTTTGTCGGGGTTTGTAGCATAGAAACCTTTAATACTTTACACAATGAAAGTTAAATTAACCGAGAAATTTCACCCAAATCGCAAAGGTCACGTTGTAGATCTATCTGACAAATTTGCTGAGGCACTTATCAAAGAGGGCAAAGCTGAGGCAGTAGAAGCAAAGGCAAAAGGCAAAAGCAAAAAAGAAGCTGAACCCGAAGTTGAAGAGCCACAAGCTCCAGCTCCTGAGGCTAACGAAGCTCCTGAGGCCGATGCAACAAATGAAGGTGAAGAAATCGTAATCGAGTAATTACCATGGCAGTCAGTCAACTTATAACCCCTGAAAACTTTATCAATCGTTATGCTATTACCGTTGCTTTTAACAATGGTGAGGCTGTCATTGAGGAGTATATCAAGCTCTACGAGAAGCCAACCGTTTACAAAATGCTTGGTTATGAGTTGACTAATTTGCTTTACGATGACCCAACGGTGCCAGAACTTGAGAAGCTACTAACTGAGTTTGCTTTTGAGGGCAAATGCGGTGAGGGCAAATATTGCTCAGGTCTTTACGACATCTTGACCGCCATGATTTATGCTAAGTATCAACGTGAGCAAATCACACTAAATACTAGCATTGGCCAAATGAGGCCTAAAGTTGAGGCGGGTGAGCTTTCAAATGACAATTACACAAACGTATTCAAGTTGTACAACGATGCTGTTAAAAACAGCCTATTGCTACAAGAATACATTGAGCTTAACAAAGAGCTCGTTTATCCTACATACAAAGGAACTGAGTTCAAAACCTCTTGGTTAGTATGAAGCTAGTTAGCGAGCAAATACAGGAATTTGTAATCAACAACCTAGAAAACTCTTTGGATGTTGTTGAGGTTGGTGCGTTTGACGATGTCAATTTCACGCAGTCGATTACGTTTTGCAATGCCAAATGGCTACGCTTATACCTTGATCGTTTACTCATTAACGGAGTGCCCACCAAAGTGGTTCAAATTGTTTCTGAGGTTGAGTTTATAGTTGAGACAGATGTGGAGCTCACAGGCTCAGAAATCTATTCACTACCTAAACCATTACTTTTGAATGGCACGCTTTCAAATACGAAATGGGAGTGGAATAAATACGTGGACCCAACGACCAAGCAAAACAAGGAGCGCGATAAACTGCCGTTTATTTGGTTAGTTTCCCCAACTGAGGAGAAAACCGATAACTACAACGCAGGGGGCTCAAAGACCGTAATTGCAAAACTTTGGTTTGTGCATTGGTCTGATTGGAAGAAACTAAACGTAGACCGCCAAGACGAGGCCATAAAGCCGCTATATGCGCTACTTAATGAGTTCATGGCTACAATGAACAGGCTAAGCAATATTTTTGACGGCGATAGCCTTAATTACGCTACTCGCGACTTCCCTAAATTTGGTACAGAAAATGAAAACGGCATCGACAAGGCTTTGTTTGATAGCACGCTTTCAGCGATTGAACTTGACGTGAATTTCAAAATGATAAAGCGATATTGTGAAAATTGCTAATTTTGGTACGAACAATTTTTATTTAATCAATTAAAAAACAAGATTATGGCTATTGCTGGATGTAACTGCAAGGGGCGAATTGGAAACACTGGCTATCCGGGGGTTAAACCTTTTGGAGTTACGTCAGGAGTTTACATGATGCCTATTCTTGCAAATGATGGTACTCGTAACGGTATCGACTTAACAAGTGCAACACTTGCACAGGATATTCTTGACGCGATCAACAACCCTGACCCGTCTAAAAGAATGTATCCATTTAACAACCTTCGTAACGTAACACACGAAGAGGCTGACCCGAACTTTGAGACTGCTGACAATGGTGAGCGTTTCAAAACTCGTAACGGTATCAAAACTGTTACTTTCGAGGCTTGGGGTGTGAACGAACAATACTTCGGTAAGGTTTCTGACAACTGCGTGAACTTCGGTATTATGTTGATTGACGTTTGTGGTAACATGAAGGGTCAATTAGAAGGCGAGAAACTCGTTCCTAGACCTGTTAACCAATTTAGCTTCTATGCTAAGTATATTGACGCAACTTCTGACGCAGGTGCAAAAGTTATGTTCTCAATGGACTACTCACTCATCACAACTGATGGTGATCAATGGATGATTCCATCTAGCTTAATCGCTCCTTTCTCTGCTCTTGAGCTTAACGGACTTATTGACGTAGATTTTGACATTACTGTCAACTCAGCTACTGAAATCGAGTTCCAAGCTAACTACGAGTACGGAAACGCAGTTAACCGCTTGCCTTGGAGAGGTGCTGAATTAGCTGACTTCGCGTTTTTCAACCAAACAACCAACTTGGCTGTAACGCCTTCGGCTTTGACCGAGTCGTCTGTAACACCAGGACTTTATACACTTACTCTCCCTGCTCAAACTACGGGTGACGTTGTTGCATTGTCTGCTTTCAGAGCTGCAACAGGTAACCTCTTGAACGGGTTTGAAGGTGAGGCAACAACATTTATTGCTGACTAATGACAGTAATTAAAATCGGTAACCACCAATTCAATGCCTTTGCATTTGAAGGGATGACGCAAAAGCAAGCAATTGCGCACTTTGCAAACTTTCCTGCTGAGGTGGTAAAACAGGCTTGGAAACAAGCGCAACCGATTATCAAAAAGGCATAGTTTGTTTGTTTTGTATATGAAAGAAAGGCGCAGCGATGCGCCTTTTTTGTTACTTTGTATTTATGGCAATCGGGAAAAGTAAGCTGCATGAAATGTTACGTAAGGGCAAATTGCTCAACGAGGCAGTCGCTTGGTACAATGCTTTCTCGCCTAGAACAAAGACCGAAATACTCGATTTAATACGACAGGAGCAGTTAATGAAAAAAGGGATAGACGGCACCGGCAAAGTCATCGGTTATTATTCTATGCTCACGGCCAGAATCAACCCAAAGAAGAAATTTAATACACCTTACACGCTTTACGACACGGGCGCATTTTACCGCTCAATGTACGTGCGCGTGCTAATGGAATCCATCGAGATAGATGCCGACACTCAGAAGATGGAAGATAAAAAATGGTACACAACAAAAATACTGACGCTAACCGATGAAAATCTTATCAAAGTTCAAAACATGGTCAAAGAGAGCTACATCAAACAATTCAAAGACATCTTGGGCCTCAATTAGTGAGATGCCTTTGTATAATTGGGAGAAGTGCCAAGAGGGCCATTTGCAATACGCGAATCGCGATCATAAACCTAGAGAAACCGATATTGAAAATTGGGTAAGGCTTTACAACGAGTATCTAGAACGCTACGGACTTGGCGAGCAACTTGAGCGCTATTTGTCTCAAAAGGCGCATCTTACAAAGCTACGTCTAACCTACATACAGACAAACAACGTATTTTTGTTAAACAACATCGAGATAGCGCAAATTGAGCTTGAGCAACTAGACCCGTCAAAACATGACGGCATGACCATTCAGCAAGTTTTGATTTACCTATCAAAATGGCTCGGTTACCGAATAGATACCAAGCTAGTAACTATTGTAGAATTTAAAGAAATGCAAGAGCAGTATGTCAGAAGCAATAAAGAAAAGTGATATAGTACAGGGCGACCCGTTTAAAGAGATTTCAAACGACATCGCTTCAACTCTAGGCTCGCTCGAACAATTCGACAAGGCATTAAAATCTATTGCCTCAACAATGGTCAATGACTTAGGCAAAGCCTCAGCAAAGACCGTGCAGGATATTGAAGCTATTAACAAGGCCGAGATTGAAAGTGAAAAGTTACTACAACAAAAGCTCCGCACTCAGAAGCTACAAATAGACCTAGAGGCCAAGAATCAAAGACTTAAAGAACAACAGGCTAAAGCCATCGAAAGAGCGGCTAAGGCAACAGCTAGTGAGGTTCGTGAAGCCGAGAAAGCAAATAGCATTTACACTCGTGTAGATCGCAAACTTGCCGGCATGGTCAAAACATATCGTGACCTAGCAATTAGAAAAGAACTTGGAGCCAAGCTCACCGCAAAAGAGCAACGCGAGTACGACTACTTACAGGGCAAAATACAAAAGTACGATGCTGCGCTTAAGACGGTTGATGCCACCATGGGTAAGCACCAAAGGAATGTTGGTAACTACGCAAGCGGAACGGCTCAATTAAACTTCTCGGTTACGCAGTTAGCTCGTGAGATGCCTGCCTTTGCCAATTCTGTACAAACGGGATTCATGGCCATATCGAACAACTTACCAATGTTCTTTGATGAGATAGGCAAACTAAAGACTGCAAATGCCGAGCTTGCTGCCGCAGGAAAGCCAACGCAAAGCACGTTTAAGGCACTCGCAGGCTCATTGCTATCAACTCAGGTTCTTTTGTCTGTTGGGGTTACATTGCTTACTGTTTACGGTGCAAAACTTGTTGAAATGATTGGTAACCTCACTGGCGTAAACAAAGCCTCTGAGGAAAACGCAGCAATTACCAAAGCGCGCAATGAAGAGATACTAAAAAGTCGCAAGGCAATCGCTGACGAGTCGGCCGAGTTTGTGGGTAACATCATGATGCTAAAAGCCACCAACAAAGGCTCAAAGGAGCGTGCTGATTTGATTAAGGCCATCAATAAGGAATACGGCTCCACTATCCAAAACCTAAAGGATGAAAAAGAGTTCCAGGCACAGTTAAATGCTGAGGTGAATAATTACATTGAGTTCCAACGCATACGCTACAAACTAGAGCGTAATGAGGAACTTATTTCCGGTAACCTTCAAAAGCAATCAAGGCTAAGAATGGATATAGCCAATGCGGAAAAGCAAAACAATGACCTCATCAAACAAGGCGCATTGAATCGTAAAGAAAGCTATGAAACTGATGACATGGGCATCCGAGTCTCTACCGGCTTAACTTACGCAAATGAGGAGCTTGCTATCCAATACGAAAAGAATACCAAAATAATTGAGGAGAACAAAAAGGAACTTGAAGCGGCCGAAAAGCGTTTGACTGCCTACGGTGTTTCTTCACTTTCAGCTCAGGAGCAAATTAAGAAATACGGCTATACAACCGAGAAAACAACCAAAACTCAAAAAGAAATCAACACCGCTTTCAAAGACGGTAACGAGTACGTTTCTAGATACATTCAACTTAATCAGGAGCTTATCCAAATCCAACAAGGTCGCACCATTACACAGCATAAGGAAAACATAGATGCAATGCTAGCTAATGAGGTGAAATTCGCTGAGGATACAGGGCAAGCACAAGTTGACGAGCTCGAAAGAGTAATACATGAAATGTATGTCATACAAGCGCAGTTCATCGAGCAACAACGCGATTTTAAACTAAAGGCCATTGAAGATGAATACCAACGCGAAAAAACGCTAAGGCTTAAAGCACTTCAAGACGAAAGAGACGATCTATTGAAAGGTGCTGAGGGTAACACAGATGCTCAGGCTAAAATCAATGCTAACTACCAAGTGAAGTTAACAGCCTTGAACAAAGAGGAGGAGACTAGATACAAAGACGTTCAAAAGGAAAAAGAGGTTGTAACGGCTGAGACGGTTAATAAAGTAACCGGATTGAAACAAGAGGAGTACGATGAAATAAACCGCGTGAATAATGAGATTGTTGAGGCGCAAATCGACTTTACAGATAAGACCAACGCAACCAACCAAAAGACGCACGATGAAGAAATGAAACTCATCAAGGAGCGCTATGAAGTTATCATGAGCGTTCAGCAATCTATTACCGATGCGATACAATACCAAATAGATAGACGCATTGAGCTATTACAAAAGGAAAGCGATGCTGCGGCTAAACAACAAGACTTTTTGCAGAACCTTGCTGCCAATGGCAATATTTACGCTCAGCAATCTATTGCCGAACAAATACGCATCCAACGTGAAGCGCAACAAGAGCAATTGCGCCTTGAGAAAGCGAAGCAATCAGTTGAGTTGGTGAGTACAGGCTTAAAGACATTTGAAAGCGCACTAAGCGAAGGAAAAACGCCTGCTGAGGCATTGGCTTCAACTATTGTAAACACGCAGGTATTAACCTCATTCCTTAAAAACCTACAATTCTACGAATCAGGTACCATGAACGCCCCTGGTGGTTTGTCCGTAGTCGATGAAAAAGGAGCGGAGTTAATTACCGACAGACGCGGTAACATTAAGGAAATAGGTACAGGCAAGGGCGCACGCTTCACAACTCTTTCACCGGGTGACCGAGTTTATACAGCTACGCAAACAAGTGCTTTGCTTAACTCGTTTGAGGGTGCGGCCACCATGTCGCAAATGCCAAAAGCAAACGGCGCAGGCCTAGGCTTTGACACTGCAATACTTACACGTGAACTCAAGGAGATTCAAAACATCGTTGCCAACAAATCAGAAAGTAACGTGCATTGGCAGTCTTTCTCTAGTGGAATTGCCGAAATTGTGCAAAGCAAACAAGTCGGAGGCCGTAAAATAACAAACAGATTCAGAGTAAAATGATAAGGTACTATTTGAACGGCACCGAGTGCAATCCAAAGAACAAGGATTCAGTTAACTATGTTTTTGATTTTACTGATCGTCAACTGCGAGAATTAGAGCTATCAGTCGACACGCTCGAATTTGTACGCGAGGACTTTGATGCTATCAAGCAATGGATTTCGATATACGGCTACGTTGTTGGCATGCCTCTTGACATCAAATACTCAAACGGCCAAGTTGTTAAATACCTACTTGATTTCTCAGACCCTAGCTTTACAATGCAGGAACGCGGTTGCAAAGTGAAGCTAAAGAGATACAAAGCAATTGATAATTTCTTTGATAATGCTAACGGACTTTCGTTTGGCACTTTGCAATGGAATAACAGCGACTTTACCAATGTCGACTATGTGGTAATTCCTGAGCAACAAGGCTCTTATTACCTTTCTTTGGCCTTGGCTACTTTTGCCCTAGTTCAGGAGTTGCAAAATGCAATTCAAGAAATTGCAGAAAGCGCAGCCGATTTAACAAAGGCTTTAGTTCCGGTTGGTTTGCCTGTACCAGCTCCTGACTTTGGAGCAATCGCCGTGGCAGTTATCAAGTTAGCCGCTCGCATTGCTTACGCCTTGGCTATCGTAATCGCATTGGTGAAGCTAGGCATTGAAATTATTAATATCATTTTTCAACCTATACGCCAATTCAGAGCTGCAACAATTTACAAGCTAGTAAGCAAAGGTTGTCAGCATTTAGGCTACACGCTCAGTAGCACGCTACTCGCCTCAATTCAAGACCTTACAATTCTGCCTGTACCACTTAAACCCAAAGACCCAAATTGGTTCTATGAACTTTTAGGAGTGGCAACCAATGGCTATACAAACGGCTATCCTAGCTCACGCGATACAGCGCAAACACTCGGTCAATTAATTACGGTTATCGAAAACACGTTCAATGCAAAGACCATTGTAAAGAATGGAGTGGTAACGATCGAGCATGAAACGTATTTCGAGAAAACGCCGAACACTGGCTTTTTAAGTGCGTTCAACTTACAAGACCAATTACAAAGCGAGTACAAATTGAACTCAGAACAGCAGTTTAAACGCATGCTGATTCAGTACCAAGTTGACCCGTCAGACTTCAATACGTTTGACGATACCAAGCAAAACCTATACGAAATATCTAGCGAACCGATTAACACAACTGACCGAGCATCTGAGTTAATCAAAGGCTTTGATTTAATTGACATACCTTTTGCACGTGGCACCAATAAGGGCAAATTAAACTTTCTAGAAACAGCCGCCAAGGCCCTAGCTAAGTCATTTGACACGTTCACAGGCGGAAGTCTAAGCGCAAAAATTGAGGCACGTAAAAATGTGCTTCAAATCAGCTCGCAGTATTTCAATGTGACTAAGCTACTAGCTATGAACGGCAGTAGGCTCAATGCAAACCAATATCAAAGACTTGGTTGTGACGTCCTAGCATCAAAGTATTGGTATTCACGTTACATCCAAAACAACCAAAAGCACATATTTGAGAACATTCCAATTGCAATGACCGAAACGGAGCTTTTCCAAATCCTAGACAACAATTATATCGTATTGGATAATGGCAAGGTAGCTGAGATTACCAACATTCAATGGAGTGAAGTAGAGCACTATGCAACCGCTACCATTCACGTGAGAGAGAAAGCAATAAACGTACAAACAACAATCATAGACAATGGCAATTAACGACATTTTAGGAAAGGATATTCCTAACATTTTAAGACAATTCAAGAAGCTAGAACAGAAGCTAACGCCTGAACTCGTTAAAATCCAAGCTAATCGCGAGCATATGCCTGCTGATTTAATGACTAAATTTGATGAGGCAATGGCTGAGGTAAAGGCTCAAAAAG
>JACCDP011353259.1_pt1 | contig 10529 bp, 7 predicted proteins | sample 7445841 | NCBI WGS metagenome assembly JACCDP01 (sample SAMN15323441, study PRJNA562643) | freshwater metagenome | isolation source: river surface water | place: USA:Blue River Watershed | collected 2017-08-17
TAATAGCATCGTGAAAATCAAACCAAAGTTTTTTTTGACACTGTAGCCCGCTTGTAATCTTAGTTTTGGTTAAAATATAATTTTTCATTTCAATTCAATATTTTTTCTTTTCTTTTATGAGTAAAGCCCTGATCTAAAATTCTTGCAATTGCCAAACGTAAATAAACAAAGAAATTCGTCCAATCTTCTTCTCTATCTTTATGAACTGAATTTAACCAGGGTAAATTGGACTCTTTAATATTAAATTCACGAATAATAAAATCATCAATGAAATTCATGAGCTCCTCTCTTTCTTTATAACTGTATCTTGCGAAGATAAAATTGATTATTTCTCCAGATTTTATTGGGGTGTTGCTGTCATTTTTTTTAAAAGTATCTTTAAAAAATTGACCTATTTTAGAACGATCCATAGTTTTTCTTCCTTTCTAGTTAGTTTTGCTAGAAGTTTGAAAACTTTGAATGTTATGAAATACGCACACAAACTATACGTATAAAGTATTAAGACTTACTACTTAAGACCAATCTAACATTACATTACAAGGTTACGTCAAACGTCTTAAATTAATTATATTTGTATTTGGGTAGTAATGGCAACTAAAATTTATATATAATTTTTATACTTAATTAAAATTAGCTATACACAACAGATTGAATAAAACGTTCCACAGCCACAATTTGAGTTTAATTTAAATTATATGAAATTTTCGAATCTCAATAACCTTGGTTTAGTGAAGTTGCTTTTTAAGATTATATTTTTTGTAGCAGTAGTCTTTAACGTCAATGCTACAGAAATAGATTTAAAGAAAATATTACCTATGGACTCTAAAATAACCTACGGAAAACTTGATAATGGAGTCACCTATTATGTAAAGAGTAATCAACTTCCTAAAAATAAAGCTTACATTGAGTTAGTTATAAAAGCAGGCTCACTTCATGAAAATACTGACCAGTTGGGGTTGGCCCATCTGTTAGAGCATATGGCCTTCAACGGAACAAAAAGTTTTCCTAAAAATAAAATTGATGAATATTTAAGGTCTTTAGGACTTTCTATAGGAGCTGATTTTAACGCAAGCACAACATTTGAAAAAACTATTTACAAATTTCAAGTCCCAACTAATACCGATGAACCTTTAGACACTGGAGTTCATATTTTATCTGAGATTGCAAGCGAGCTAACATTGGAGGATGAAGCATTTGATAGAGAGCGAAAAATAGTTGAAGAAGAATGGCGTAAAGGTCTTGGAAAATTAGACAGAATAAATGAATTGCAAAAACCTTATCTTTTTAAAAATTCTAAATACCTAGAAAGAGATCCAATAGGAAAAATGGATGTTATTCGTAATTTTAAATACGAAACAGCAAAAGAATATTACAGACAATGGTACAGACCAGAATTAATGGGGGTTTTTATCGTAGGAGATGTAGATCAAAAAAAAGCTGAGAAAATAATAAAAAAATATTTCTCTTCAATTAAAGCTAAAACTCCTGCAATTGAAAAGCCTTTGGGCACAGTTCCTAAATACAATGAGACAGTATTTGCAAACATTACAGATCCAGAGTTAAGCGGTATTTATCTCTCGGTTCTAAATAGAGAACCTAAACTCTTCATAGAAACAGGTGTTAATTATAAAGATCATTTAATTAGATATTTAACAGATACAATTTTTCAAAAGAGATTAAATAGAATCCTAATTGAACAAGATAGTCCGCTCATTTCTGCTTACGTTAATATTGCTGAATTGTCTGAACAGGAAGAAATGTATTCCATAACTGGCATGCTAAAGGAAGGGCAAGTTAAAGAGGGTTTAAAATTCTTGTTAAATGAAATTGAAAGAGTAAAACAAAACGGCTTTGTTGAAGATGAGCTTGCGCTTGCTAAAAAAAACAAATTACTTTCTTTAGAAATCTCCCTTACCCAAAAGAATACGACTACTTCAGCTGAATTCTTAGATGAATATAAAAGGCATTTTACAGATAAAGAAATGGCAAGTGGAATTGACTATGAGTTTGAACTTGCAAAACAAATAATGAAAACAATCACTCTTAAAGAAATTAATGATAACTTTAATAAATACTATCAGCCCGATGATCGAATTATTTTTTTTAGAAGTCCTGAAAAGTACAAAAATCTGATAAATAAAGAAACATTTATGGCCATTGAGCAAGAAACCTCTAAACAAAAACTTGCTCAATCAGATTATGTATTATCGAAGAAAAAACTTATTAATAAAGAATTAAAAGGATCAAAAATCGTTAAAGAATTTAAACACAAGGGTACTGATGTAATTGAGCTTAATCTTGCAAATGGTGTGAAAGTTTTATTAAAGCCCACTAAAAATAAAGAAAAAGAATTTAATTTTACTGCTAAAAGTGCTGGTGGCTATTCTTATGTCCCACTTCCAGCTTTGCATTCAATACAAAATACTGGAAAAATTATTAGCGAAAGCGGTCTTGGTCAATTTACTAGAACTGAACTAAATGATTTGTTTAATCCAGGCTTTGTGTCTATTGCCCCCTATTTTACTTATTCTTATGAGGGATTATCTGGAAAAACGATTAGTGCTTATCAAAAGGAATTGTTTGAACTTATCTATTTGCACTTTGAGGATATTAATTACAACAAAACTTCAATCGATAAATTAAAAACTGAATTAAAAGAATATTTAAAGTTAGAAAATACCGATGCTAAAGCAAGATTTTCAAAAACGTTTGCTGAAAACTATTATAAAAATAATCCAAGAGCGTTGAATTTAACAGAACAAGAAATAGATAAGATAAACATTGAAGACATTAAAAATTTTTATGCTGAAAGATTTAAAGACGGAGGTGATTTTACTTTTACCTTTGTTGGAGACTTTAAAGTCGATGAGCTTAAAAAATTAATTACTAAATACTTAGGAAGTCTACCAACATTAGGAAGAAAAGAAACTTATGTTGATGATGGTGTTAGAGTTGAAAGAGAGCTTGTTAAATATGAAGTATTTGAAAATCTAGAAGCACAAAGCAAAAATATCAGATCCTATAATAAAAGTTTTGATTACAACGTTAAAAATCGTTTCATTATATTTTCAACAGAGACAATTCTAAAACGAATGCTACATGATGAAATTAGAGAAAAACAAAATCTAGTTTATTCAATATCCGTTCAAAGCTATGGGGTTTCTAAATTTCCTGAACCAAAATATTCCTTAATTATTATGTTTGACTCAGATCCTAATAATAAAGATAAAATATTTAGCGAAAGCGAAAAAGTATTAGAAAAATTAAAAGTTGGAGACTTTCCAGATCATTATCTAGATGAAGCCATCAAAGGACATTTAAGAAGATACGAATTAGATAAACAATCTAATCGTTGGTGGACAAGCGCAATTAGCGATTACTATCATGAGAATGAACCGCTTGAGACTGCTGAAACATTAGACAAAGTAATAAAATCAATCACAAAAGAAGATATTAAAAAATTAGCAATCAACACATTCGATAACAAATATATCGAAGCAAGTTTAATGCCAAAAAAATGAAAAAAATTGCACTTTGTTATGATTTTGATGGAACGCTGTGTTCTGGCTATATGCAAGACCAGAAATTACTGCATGATTGTAAGATAGAACCTAAAGATTTTTGGATTAAAGTTGCAAATTATGCAAGGGACAATCATTGCGATCCAACGCTTGCTTATTTAATGCTTCTTGAGCAACAAATGAGATCCGCTGGCCTTAGAGTTAATTCAGAAACTTTTAAAAAATATGGAAAAGAACTCAAACTATTTAAAGGTGTTAATGAATGGTTCTCTAGAATTAAAGAATTTGGAAAACTGCATGGTATAGAAATACAACACTACATAATCTCGTCAGGTCTTGAGGATGTAATAAAAGGCTGTTCTTTTATAAAAGATATTAATTTAGTTTATGCCTCTTCTTACATTTACAGCGAAGATAAAGGTGTGTGGCCTAGATTATCTGTTAACTACTCAAACAAAGTTCAGTTTTTATATCGAATAAATAAAGGAACCTTTGATGTTTTTGATCAAGTCGGTGTAAACGCTAAGAAAGACACAAATGGTAAAGTTCACATTCCTTTTGAAAACTTTATATTTTTTGGAGATGGAGAAACAGATGTACCCTGCTTTAGCGTAAATAATAAAAATCTAGGTAAATCAATTTGCGTATATGAAAAAGATAATGAAAAATCTTTTAATATTGCTAAAAAATTATTTTCCGAAGGAAGGGTTCATTATTTAATGAATGGAGATTACAGCGAAAACTCTGAAATTGATAAATTAATAAAACAATTCATAAATTTAATGCACATAAATGACTAAAATACTTGTAGCTTCACCTTCTGACATTATAGAGATAAAAATATTAAATAATTATTATAAATTTATTAATGGTCTAGGTAATGAAAATAATAAAATCTAAAGAGCGAGTTGGGAATCATGGAGAGGTTTTTACTCCAAATTGGTTAGTAGAAGAAATGCTTGATTTAGTAAAAGAAGAGTCGGAGCGTTTAGATTCTCGTTTTTTAGAGCCAGCTTGTGGCAGTGGAAACTTTTTAACAAAAATTATTAAAAGAAAATTAGCAGCCGTTGAATTAAAATATGTGAAATCAGAATTCGACCGCAAACATTATGCCATCTTAACTATAATGTGCACTTATGGAATTGAATTGTTAAAAGATAATATTGATGAATGTAAAAATAATATTTTAAAAATATTAAAATCATACCTAAATGTTGAGCAGCATGATAATTTATATCTTGCTGCTAAATTTGTTCTTTCAAAAAATATAGTACATGGTGACGCGTTGACGATGTGTGATATAAATGGAAACCCTATAACATTTGCGGAATGGGGTTATTTAGGTAAAGGAAAATTCCAGCGCCGTGACTTCCGTTTTGATGTATTAACTGACACCTCATCTTTTAGTGCTAAAGATTCACTTTTTGCAAATTTAGGCATGCATGAAATATTTCAGCCTATTAAAACTTATAATCCGATGACAATTGACGAACTTGCATCACAATATAATAAACAGATGAAGAATATTTTATGAGCAAACAAAGTAGTTTTACGTTACGTAACCGTAATCCAGATGTTTTAGAATTTATCGCGAATTTATCAAACGATGAAGTTTTTACGACACCTGATCTTGTTGATCAAATGCTAGATACCCTAACTAAAGCGTGGGCAGATAATAATAATGGCGCAAATATTTGGGAAGATGAAAAAGTTAGATTTCTTGATCCATGTACTAAGTCAGGTATATTTTTAAGAATAATTACAAGCAGACTAACTAAAGGATTAGAGAAAAAAATTCCAAATTTAGAAAAACGCGTAGATCATATTTTAAGTAAGCAAATTTTTGGTATAGCTATTACAAAGCTAACAAGCTTGCTAGCTAGGCGTAGTGTTTATTGCTCAAAGTATGCGGATGGAAAACACTCAATCGGTAAGATCCTAAATAGTAAAGATGGCAACATTTGGTACGAGCGGTTAGAACATACTTGGAATGAAGCAAAATGTATATTTTGTGGATCTTCAAAAAACGTACTGGACAGGAATTTAAGTCTTGAAAATTATGCTTATGGATTTATTCATACTGATAATATAAAAAAAAAAATCACTGAATTATTTGGAGAAAAAATGCAATTTGATGTCATTATTGGAAATCCCCCTTATCAATTAAATACAGAAGGTTTTGGTCATCAAGCAAGACCAATTTATCAAAAATTTGTTGAACAGGCAAAAAAATTAGAGCCAAAATATTTGTCTTTTGTAATTCCTGCCAGATGGTTTTCTGGTGGAATGGGATTAGATGAATTTCGCGCTGGAATGCTCAGTGACAACAGAATAAGTACAATTGTGGATTTTCCTGATTCGAACGACGTTTTTCCAGGAACTCAAATTAAAGGAGGCGTATGTTATTTTTTATGGAACAAGGAATACGCTGGCAATGTAAGCGTCTCAACACATGATAAAGGTCAAAAAGGAAATACTGTTGTCCGTCCTTTGCTTGAAAAGGGTGCAGATATATTCATAAGATATAATGAAGCTTTACCAATCCTTAAAAAAGTAATTGGAAAAGAAACTGGGCAATCTATAACTTCTAATTCATTATCAATCGAACTTCCTGACTCTAAAAAATTTATGAAATTAGTTAGTTCAATAGGTGCATTTGGGCTTGAAAGCACTTTTAGAGGTAAAGAAAAACAATCAACTAATGATATAAAAGTCTATAGAAACGGTGGCGTGGGTTATCTGCCCGAATCTGAACTTACTAAAGAAAAAGATATAGTTAAAAAATGGAAAGTTTTTATCCCTCGTGCTGGAAGTGGAAGCGACTCATTCCCTCATTCAATCTTGGGAAAACCTTTTGTAGGAGAACCAAATAGCATCTCGTCTTGGACTTATATGTATATAGGCCCTTTCATAAATAAAAAAGAAACTGAAAATGTAATTTCTTACATATCTACTAAATTATTTAGGTTTTTGGTGCTTTTACACAAACCTTCACAAGACGCAACGAGAAGCGTTTATACATTTGTACCAATGCAAGATTTTAAAAATTCCTGGACAGACGAAATGTTATACAAAAAATATCAAATTACTCCTCATGAAATTGAATTTATTAACAAAATGATTCGACCAATGAGCAGAGATGATGAATAAAACAATTGATGAAATTCTTTCTCCTAAACCACAGGCTCGTCCGCGTATTTATGCATATAGCATTAATGATAAAGACCACGCGGGAATGCTTAAGATTGGACAGACCACGCGTGATGTTAAAAAAAGGGTAGCAGAGCAGTTAAAAACTGCGGCAATAAAAAACTTTCGTATTGAGCTTGAGAGTGAAGCAATTCGTGATGATGGTACAGTTTTTAGTGATCATGAAGTACGTGCAAGATTAATACAGAAAAAATTTATCAACCCTACTTTGGAGTGGATTAGTTGTTCGGTCGGAGATGTTAAAACAGTTATAGCGGAGTTAAAGACTGGTCAAAAATTAAGTGGAACAAGATATGAAAGTTTTGGCATGCGAGATGAACAGTCAAGTGCTGTTGAAAAAACTTATGATTATTTTCAATCGATTTGGAAAGAAGACAAAAACTCTGCACCACGATTTTTATGGAATGCCAAGATGCGTTTTGGCAAAACATTTAGTGCTTATCAACTTGCTAAAAAGTTAAAGTGTAAAAAAATTTTAGTTTTAACTTTTAAGCCTGCAGTAGAAGATGCTTGGCAAACTGATTTGGAAAATCATATTGATTTTGAAAATTGGCAATACTTGTCTAGATCGGCTGGTGGTGACCCATCTAAGATTAAAAATATAAATCCATTTGTTTATTTTGGTTCTTTTCAAGATTTGCTCGGTTGCGATGTAAATGGAAATATAAAATCAAAAAACGAGTGGCTTCATGTTATAAATTGGGATTTGGTAATTTTTGATGAGTATCACTTTGGCGCTTGGAGAGAAACTGCAAAAGAACTATTTGCTTCAGAAGAAGAAAGGATACTCAAAGAAGAGGCTAAACAAGAAAATACTAAAAAGATTAAAGATAAAATAGCAGATTATAGTGAACCTTTAGAAAAAGAAATTAATTTTCTCCCTATTACATCTAAAGCATATTTATATCTCTCAGGAACTCCATTTAAAGCATTGTCATCGGGCGAGTTTATAGAAGAGCAAATTTTTAATTGGACATATACCGACGAACAAAGAGCCAAGGAATCTTTCGCAAAAAATTTTCCTAATAAGCCTAATCCTTATGCCTCATTACCACAAATGCGTTTACTTACGTATCAGATGCCAGATGAATTATTAGTTGTTGCAAGTGGTGGTGAATTTGACGAATTTGATCTTAATTCATTTTTTGAGGCTACAGGGAATGGTAAGAATGCTAATTTTAAACACAAAAACGACGTTCAAAAATGGTTAGATATTATTCGTGGAGGGTACTTACCTCAATCGGCAGAGCTATTAAAAGTTGGAAGGCGTCCCCCGTTTCCTTATTCGGATGTTCGCTTGTTACCTTATCTACAGCATTCTTTTTGGTTTTTGTGTAGTGTGAGTTCTTGTCATGCAATGGCCAATTTATTGGCCGAAAAACAAAATATTTTTTGGCACGATTATAAAATAGTTGTTGCTGCTGGTGCATCCGCGGGAATTGGTTTGGAGGCACTTTTGCCTGTACGTAATGCTATCGGGGGTGGCTTTGAAACAAAAACAATTACACTTTCCTGTGGAAAATTAACAACAGGTGTTACTGTTCCTCAGTGGTCATCTATATTAATGCTAAGAAATCTTAAATCACCAGAAACTTATTTTCAAACTGCTTTTCGTGCACAGTCACCATGGTCTATTAAAAACCCTAACGGAGATAATCCAAATGATGAAGAAATTCTTAAACCTGTTTGTTTTATTTTTGACTTTGCCCCTACTCGCGCACTAAGGCAGTTGTCTGAATATGGAATAAGTCTCTCACCGAACGAAGCTAATCCTGAAAATGCTGTAAAAGAGTTAATCTCATTCTTGCCCGTTCTTGCCTATAACGGTGCAACAATGACACAAATAGATGCGGGTGGTGTACTTGATATGGCAATGGCAGGCACCACTGCTACATTATTGGCTCGGAAATGGGAAAGTGCATTGTTAGTTAATGTTGATAATGAAACTTTACGTCGTGTTTTTAATAACCCAGAAGCTATGGCTGCTGTTGAGCGAATTGAAGGTTGGAGAGCATTGGGTGACAACATAATTGAAACTATCATTAATAAAAACGATAAAATTAAAGAGATAAAAGAAAAAAGTAAAAAAGAAGACTTAAACGAAAAGGAAAAAAAAATCCTAACAGAGGAGGAAAAAGAATACAAATCTAAGCGTAAACTTGTACAAGAAAAATTAATTAAATTTGCATCACGCATTCCTCCTTTTATGTACTTAACTGATTTTAGAGAAAATACACTTCAAGATGTTATTACAAAACTAGAGCCTGATTTATTTTTAACTGTAACAGGTCTTACTGTTAAAGATTTTCATTTACTTGTAAAACTTAAGGTGTTCAACACTGAGCAAATGAACCAAGCTGTGTTTGCTTTCAGACGCTATGAAGATGCTTCATTACGGTATACAGGCATTGAAAGTCATGAAGGTTTATCAAGCTACGGTCTTTTTAATACCGTTGTTGAAATTAAAAATAATTCTTTATAAAAACATTAGTCGTGGTTCTTGCATAAATTAGCACGGGACACGCTACACGGGCCACGGAACCTTGACCTGTCTGAATCTGCAGAAAAGACTCTATTTTCCAAGTTTATTTAAAAAATAACGAGGCAATAATGGTTAAGTTTCTAAGTATTAACCTGCTTGGGGGGTTCAAGTAAAGAAGTGTTAAAACTTATACCTCTAACGTATTTAACGTCCATCCTGTCCATCTAGATAGACAACATGGACACCTTTTCATATGAGTACTAGTTAATAACTTCGTTCTCAGTACTTACTAAATCCTCTTTTACGGGCAAGTGTGTAAAGATTTTATAAGTTCCATAAACTGCACCATTAATAAGATCTCTGCTTTCCACCATTCTCTGCATGGTCTTTTGGATTCTGGCTTTTGCTTTAGCTCCAGTTTCACCTAGATATACGGCTACCTCGCTTGGTTTAACTTCGAGCTGTTTTTTAAAATGTGCGAAATGCTTCATAGCTTCCACAATTTCTCTACGGTTCTCATGTAACATAACCTGCCAAAGAGCTCCTTCATTTTCATATTTCCAAGTGTCAGGATTCCATTTCAAAGCATACTCAAAGTCTTCTATGTCTCTACCTCTCCCTTTAAGAGAAGCGGTTTTGGTATCATCGCCTCTATCTAACATCCACATAAAGTCAGTCATACCTTGCATACCTGTAGAACCCTGGATCCTATCCCATGAATAGTCTTGCTGAGCTTTACCTAAATGAGAAACAAAAATAATTGTTATGGATAGTTCTCCAGCTAAATGCTGAATATTACGTAGTAGATTATTATCTTTGTCATACGCAGTATTCGTTCTATCAAATTGCTGTTTAACTCTAGCAAGAGTGTCTACAATAACTAATCTTGGATGCATAACTTCTAGGGTCCATTCCTTAATAGACTCCTCTAAACCAAAATTTAAATAAGGGGCCATTGTATTAATCGTTGGTGCTCTTAATTTTTCAAATTTAAGTTTAACTATTCTGTCTTTTAATCTTCTAGGATTGTCCTCTAAAGCTAAATAAAGAACATCACCTTGATGAACTTCATTTCCCATAAAAGCTTTTCCGTTCTGAACACAATAAGCTAGATCCAGCATTGTCCATGACTTCATTGCCTTGGGCCGCCCGCAAATTAAACCTAAGCCTTCTGGTAAAATAGGTTTGACGGCATATTGGACAGGGGGAAATTCTGTATTTAGAATAGCATTCATATCTAAACCGTTTTCCATAAAAGACATTATCGTTTTTTTTGATTTAGGTTTTGACTCTTCATCGGGAACATTGCCTACCCA
>JACCDP011265244.1_pt1 | contig 10528 bp, 9 predicted proteins | sample 7445841 | NCBI WGS metagenome assembly JACCDP01 (sample SAMN15323441, study PRJNA562643) | freshwater metagenome | isolation source: river surface water | place: USA:Blue River Watershed | collected 2017-08-17
ATAAATGCAATAAAAAATTATTTACGAACTGTTCGCGAAGAATTGAATAAACAGGGTGTATTTGAAAATAAACCAGAAGTTGATAATTTATTAATTGAATTGAAGGGGTGGTTATTAGAAACATTAGTAGCTAATGAACCTATGTTAGCAGAAATTGTTAAGAAATTTACCAATCAATCTCCGCGTCTAACTAATAGTGATTATGCATTAATATCTTATTTATATGTTCAGGAGCCTGATTTATTTTTAGCTGTAGCAGGACAACAGGCAGCTCAGGTAGCTATAGAGCGCCGTCTATCGACACTTCGAGCTAATCAACAGATTATTCACAATCATTTAGCGAAGGAGAGAAAAGAGCAGAATGCAGGTGAAGCTCCAAAACCCAATACATGTGAACATGTAGCCCAGTTACAGACTATTAATAGAATTGATGATGATAATGAGCGTATGTATGAACTTTCCAAATTTGTGATTAGATATCAAGGAAATCGTGAACAAAATTGGATTAAATGTTCCGTTTGTGCTCGTGATTTATTATGTGTTCATTCATTTTTAGAATTACAGCAGTTCATGCATCCAAAAGAACGCGATGTATTACGCAAAGAATTATTATTAAATTTCTGTGGACCTGTAATGGGAAATATCTATACATGTCGTAACTGCGGACAAGGTATGGGTGAATTAGAATTTGATAATAATATTCAATTTGACGATGAAGGTCGGCCTATGATGGGTCGTGCAGAAATTGTTGATAAAGATGCTGCCGAGATGGAAGAGCGCGAAGATGCATATACAGCCCCTATTGATAAATCTAAATTATTTGATTTTGGAAGTGATTCAAAAAATCATTTGTACGAAACATTAAAAGACCTATCTAATCGTCTTGGTATAACTCCTACGCGTGAAGACTATGAACATGTAATTCGCCGTCTATATTCTAGTATAAATGCGTTCCCTTCTCGTGAAGAATTTATTGCTGATAATAGAGCTCGATTTGGACCTAATAAACCCTTACCAGACTATGATAAGCTTTTACAATTAAATCATGTAACTTATGCATGTGCTCATTTATTAATTCATATACAGACACGAATCCCAGATTATATTGTCAGTGTAACATTACCTGGATGTGCACGCCCTGGATTCATTGGATATCCTATTGGTCAAGAAGAGGATACCACAGGAATTGATTATATTGCATGTGCAGCTGCATCTATTATGAAGAACTCAGCTCCATGGAATATGACAGGTCTACAGAAAGAGCCAGATGCAAAGCGACAGAAAATTCTATCAACAAAAATAATGGCTGCTATACAGACAAAACTTATTCAGGATTCTGAGATTCAACAATTAATATTATCGAAGCGTAAATATAATACAGACATTTATGGATTGGTTGCTGGAGGTGAAAGACCGAGGGATGAATTATCGCCATTCTTTTTGCCATTACAGCGAACAATAACACCGAAGGAAGCAAATGAAAAGGGGTCTGTTATAATTCCTGAAGTTACTACTCATATGACTGGTACAGCAAGGGCAAATATATGGATTCAAAAAGCGAATGGACTAGTAGAGGAGAATGGTCGAAGTGAAGGCGATTTAATTATTGGGTCTCCATTCTCTGATGCTACATGTTGTTTCTCTTCTGTCAATAGACCATTAGAATTCTGGAAGAAACCTAGTCTTCGTCTTCCTGAACTTCCAATCAGAGAAATGAATTATGGTCGTCGCAACACACTTCTAAATGTTCGCTTCAATCCTAGAGCTCGCCAAAATATTCTTCCTTCGCCTCAATCTAATATGTACTATATTCTCTTTCTAAATGTTTGCTATCAAGGTGAAAGAAAAGGCTATCCACATGAATTTGGCTTCAATCATCAATGTCCTCACTGTGGTCTTCAATTGTCTCCTTTTGAAAAATCAATAGAAGATATTGACGTTTCAATGAAGCCTGGTGCAATAGAGAAGGAAATTACAAAAATTGTGGCTGATGAGGCAAATTATTTGACAGGACTATTAGAGCAACAGGGAGTTCAGGTTAATGAAGATACTTTTACGGATTTATTGAATACTCAGCATAAAATTAATTCTGTAGAGCCATACAGACCTCCAAGAAGTCAAAATACATTTGATGCATTACGCGAATTTGCATTATTAGACCCACCCCCAGTTCCTACTTGGATGGGGCATATGGAAGAGCTTATTACTAATTTTTCCAAGTTAACAGCTGATGCAGATTTATCAGAGATTTACGAAAATCTTGCACAGATTTCCACAATTGCAAGTGATGCAATGAAGGCATTAGATGGAAGATTGACTATTAGGAAGGATAAGAAGTTGATTAATACACTTATGTCAATAACAACATTGCCTCCTAATGATGTTGCTGAAGTTATACTAACATATTTCATTATTCCTATTCAACGTTTAATCAATCAAGTGGACCCAGGATTATTGAAGAAACTTCCTGAAGAGCTTCGATTTGATATTGCGGATGTACACGTACAAGATATTCATGAAATAATTGATAATCATATCAGTGTAATTAGAGAATTTAATTCTGAATTTACATCTGGGCGTAATAGTTTTGCCCAAGCTAAATTAAAATTCTTCATTGCACAAATATCACAGATACCCTCATTGTTACGTCGAACAATGATTAGTAATTTGTATGGTGGCGAGCGAACATATAAATATTTAATCCAAGCATTAATATTCCCTCCATTGGCTACATTATTGTCACCAAATGATTTACCATCACCAGAATATACTCAATCAGCTGGAGCAGTTATTGGCGACCCTAATTCAGGAAGACTATTAACATCCATAATAGTTTCTGTGATTAAGAAATACAATGAAGAACGTATATCTTATAGTCCTGAGCAAATCCAGATGATTTTGGAAGATTTAGCTGAGAAGGAGAAGAATGCAATTATTAAGGAAATTGATAGGATGTCTGACGAAGAAAAGAAGATTGACGCTATATTCAGACGTAATCGTATGGGTGACAGATGGGGAGTTGGTGGTACAAATGCTATTCGTGAATATGATGCTGAACATTTCGTAAGAGAGAGAATACAGCGTGCAAAAGCTGGACAAATTGAATTCAATTCATTTGACCCTAATGCGATGTATTCATCAGCGGAACGCCCTGATAATAAATACGGTGGTTATTCATTCGGTAATGATGACTCCGGTGGTGGTTATGACACTTACGATTATAACAATGATGACTAGTAAAGTGGGGTTGGGTGCGAATTAGCCTCTAGGCGTTTAATATCATTTAAAAGTAATGAGAGAATTACTTTTTGGTGGTATATTGTATTTAACAGGTGTCGCGATAATATTAGTCATAAAACCACGACTCTTGTTTAAAGATAATGGAGATTGGAAGGAATTTGGTATAGGACGTAACCCAACTACTCATACATGGATGCCGTTTTGGCTCTTCTGTATATTTTGGGCTCTTGTAAGCTATAGCATGATATATGTATTATTGAAATATATATCACCTAAAGGTTCTATTTCGGACCTAAAAATCAATAATATATTACCAACTGTTGATTCAAATGATTCACCGGTATCACCTAAACCAAGTAAATCACGTGGTTTACGGCGTTCAATAAGAGGTTCCCCGGTAGGTTTTGGAAATATGGGGCAAGGCTATTACGTTTTGAATGAAAATGCAATGGCTCGTAATGGTATACCCCATTATCGTTATGTGGGACCTGATGCGCCGCCAATTATGACAGGAGGAGCAAGAATGTATTACTAAGTTTTTGTTGCAGGTGTTTCACAGACCTCAGATAAACCACTTGCAATTAATTGACCGTAGAGTGTTAACCAGAAGATTGATAACCCAAGACCGAATACTGAAGCTGTTTTCCAATCACCTGTCATGGTGCTTTGAAAATTGATTGTATTGAATGCAAATGAAAACAAACTAGTATATGATTCACTTAACAAAAATAGTAAAATAAGCATTCCGGCTACAATGGATGGTAAAAATGCAGCTTTCAATGACTTCTTCATATCAAGGCTGCAATATGCTGATGTAGTTGTCATATTAACCATCGTACTTGAAATAAAAACAATTAAAGATGTTAATCCAATGACTGCAAGACTAAACATACCACTGAAATATGATTGATTGGTAAAAATTAAGAATATTGAAGCTGCGGCAGTTATTCCAACCATACCGGATGATAAAACACGACCAGTTGTACTTCCCATATCTGGATTAAAGGTGGTAGGATTTTTTCAACACTTTATACATTCAATACTCAGGGTAGAATGAATTCATCAGATAGCGGACCATTAGGATTCATCGATGATATAGCTGATACAGTTTCAAAAACTGTAAAAACTATTACAAATACTATTACAGGTTCAAATTCGAATAATAATTCTAGTGTAGTAAATAATGGCTCTGGCTCTAGTGTTAGCTCTTCTATTAGTAACAATAATTCTGCTAGTACTGCTACTAGTAATAATAATGATAATGGGAATAAGAGAATTATAGTTGCTCCTCCATCCTCTAACAGTCAATTTGAGGATGAGCCTAAAGCGACAGCGACAGCTTTAGAGCCACAGGTAAAAGATAAGAAGGCTGCAAAAGCACAAGCATTGAAAATTACAAGTGATTTGACAGAATTTTATAAACTTCGTGCAAAGAAACCTTCATTATACAATTATGATGGTCGGGGTAATTTAGTTATTCGTGACCCTAATGGTTCTATTCAATCAACTATTAAGTTACCAAAATATAGACAGTTAACACATGGTGAATTTGATGATTTAGAGCAGAAGCGTCGAGAGGAGATTATTGCTGCACAAGAATACTATGATACGAAGATGGAAGAATTAAGAGCAGTAATTCAAGATTTTAATCATGGTCGTGCACTACAAAATGCTGTTAAAGAAGCACAATTAAATGTGGAAGAAGCTGACCGAAGACGCTCTCAGGTATTTTATCCTGAAGTACATGTTGGTTACATAGACCCTCCATTGTACAAGGACATTTATCCAGATGCTTTGGGTAAGAATGGACAACGAATTTTGGACGATTTTATTGTTATTAAACGTTTTGTTGCATCTCATTCAATTTCAAATTATACGAAGGCGATGACCGAAGATGAAGAAGCAAATGAGGAAGCAAAAGCAGTCGAGGAGGCTGAAGAAGAAGTACGTATTGGAAATGGAGAGGAACCGGGTATTAAAGAAGTTAATAAAGGCATTTCTAATGTACCCCGTGCAGCTCCTACAAGTAATACAATTATAGTATTTAATCGCCCAGATGATAATGAATATGGTTATATGGCCAATGATTGGCCTGTTGATATTAACTGGAAGGGTGTGAAATACTTTACAGTTGACCAAGCATTAGCAGCGGAAAAGGCACGTTATTTTGGTCGTCCAGCAGATGTAACAGAGGTTATGAAAACACGTAGTGCAACTACAATGCGTTCAATTTCGCGTAAAATGGGTGAAGCTCCCGAGCCACAGATTCCTGGCCAACCTGCTCCTGCAGAAACTGACGGTGAGAAAGCAGTGCGCGCTAAGAAAAATACTGAATGGGAAAATGTCCGTTATCAAATTCTTGTTAGTATTTTGACAGCTAAATTCCGTCAACATGAGATGCTAGGAAAACTATTAGGTGAGACTGGGGATGCTATTTTAGCACGTGCAGACCATCGTGATATTGAAGATGGTATTGGTTTGGCAATAACGGACCCTCGCAATGCAATTCAAAGTAAATGGCGTGGAAAGAATTTACTTGGAAAAGCATTAATGGAGGTTCGTGAACTTTTACGCACAGGCTCTGAAGACCTAACTCGCGAAGAAGCACAAGTAGTAACCGATGAAACAATTAATGAAAAAGAAGCAGAAGCCGCAGCTAAAGCTAAGGCTGCTCTTATCATAAGACGGCGTAAGTCTGCTAAGACAGCTCCAGCAGCTGCAATGCCTAATCTATAATTTACTTCATAACAGCATACGGTTGAGGGACTTGTAAGGGTATAGGCCGGATTTTATCCTTATTGGTACTGCAATCTACTATATCACCTTGATATTGGTAACAAACTCCATTTTTATCTTTGTATGTTACTTTTCCAACATTATCCGGGGAAGGCCATTTATAGAAAATTGGGCGGTCAATAGCATACATCCTTAATAGTATAAATCCAAGACCTAATCCAACAATAAGAGCAGGAAAACGAACAAAAATTTCGGACATTCTACATATACTGTATACTTAATATCAAAAACTGTTAGAGATGATAGCAGATTTAGTTCGCTCAAATACATTTAAAACAGTATTTAGTTTATTACTTGGAGTAGCACTTGTAATAGTGACATTTAGACCATATTGTAAAGGTGATGATTGTGCAATTTGGAAGGCCCCACCATCAAATGAAATTAAGAATGCCGTTTTCCAGATTGGTAAGAAATGTTATAAGTATAAGGAAAATGATGTAGAATGTAATACAAGTAAAAATATTGTTGAAGCGTTCAGAGGTGAGTTTGTATGTAGACCACCCAAAAGGGCACCAATTGCGTAATGGGGGCTGATGCAATTCCGCAGATGACCTTTAGAAAATGTCAGCAGCTGGCACATTAATTGATGATTTGGACGCAGCACCCGGAGGAGGTGGTGATGATGACCTTGTGAAACGTATTTTTGCTGAAATGAATACACCATCAGGAGGAAATACGGTACAAGTACCCCCGGCACCATCAGCACGTGCTATTAGTGGAGGTCAACTTCCACCAATTAATTCCTTGACATCTTTAACGATGGACTCTGCACCTCCTACTGCTCATATGATTGGTTCTCAACATCCTACCCCGGCGGATTTTGCTCATGCAATTCATGGTATGCCTATGATGGGTGCTGCACCTATGATGCAACCCCAGATTCCTCCCGGTTTTGCCCCTGTCGCTCAACCTGCATCCGGTGGTTTATTTAGCTCTTTGCAATTTTCACTTGGTCGTGAATTAAAAACACCCTTACTAGTCGCTCTAATTGTTTTTGTAATTAGTTTGCCGATTGTCAATACTATGATTGGTCTTTATTTGCCATCACTTCTCCGGATGGGTGGTGACGTAACAACATTAGGTCTTGCATTTAAATCACTATTAGGAGGTGCATTATTCTGGGTTATACAAAGAGTTGTAGCACCACTGTTATGATGAGATAAGAATATCATAGATGTACTAGAAAAGAGAGATGTTCGATTTCAAAAGTAATAAGACAACAAAACTCGCAGCGCAGATAATCGGTGCGAGTTATCTTGCATATGGTTTATTTATGATGGGAATTCCTGCAATTCTTCTATCACTCTCCATTGGTTTACTTGTAATGGGTATTCATGATTCATTTGAATTAGCTGTCGCGGCGACTGTAATAAGTGGTATTGTAATTCGTATGGTGCCCTTCAGACGTTTAAGTGAAGGTTATCAAACTATGAAACCAACTGAGGTAACTTCTAACATAACATCAATCATTGAATCTGCAAAGGCGAAGAAGGCTGCCGAAGGATTTACTTCAGGGTCTAATTCTAAACAGTTAAAGGTTGCAGAGGGTTTCCAGGTTACAAGTCCTGCTGAGGTGATTGACCGTTTAGCTGGTCTTCGTAGTGCAAAACGCACAATAAGTGCACCTGTTGGTTGGGATGGTAGATTTGCACCTGGTGAGCAGCCACAGGGTGTATTAGCGTCTGGATTTGCAGAGGGATTCGCTAATCCTAAGGCAGATACGGATGCTACCGGTACTAAAGTTCCTACCAGTAATGATTCTCTTGCGCAGTCAGCATCATCAGCTCCCGCCCCCGCCGCTTCCACCGGCACCGATACTGTCCCTCCCACCACTAATGGTCCCAAGAAAACTGCCGCGGGATTCACATCGAATACCGACGGGCTTTTCAAACTAGGTGAAATGCCTTCTGATGCAAGTGGTGGTCCCCATATTGATGCCGGCACTACAATACTTTCTGCAATTGAAAACTTGAAACCCGACCAACTTAAGAATATGACTGAAGATACTCGTAAACTTCTTGATACTCAGAAATCACTATTAGGGATGTTGGAGCAAATGAAGCCTATGTTATCTGATGGCTCCCAACTCCTTAATAGTTTCAATACTATGTTTGGAAAAGATGGGGCATCACCATTAGCTAATTTCAAACTTGGTTAATGATAGAGAATGGTGTCAAAAAATGTGCGTTTTCGCAAAATGCGTGGAGGAAATATGGAGTCATTTCAATTAAAAGGAGGTGCTCCATCCTCTAATGGTTTTTTTATCAGTAATAGCACTTTACTTATTATTCTGTTAATTGGTTTTCTTGCATTTATGATGTATCATATTTATAAAATTTACAGTGGTGGGTCAAATTTAATGCAACATATTATGAATCCTGCTGGTCAAAGACAACAGGCTCCTCCAGTCCCTCAAGTGAATGTAGTGGTCGATGGAGGGGGAGCTCAAGGTGACGATAGGTATAGTATGGCCCCTAAACCACTCCGGTTCTGGCGTGCACCACCTGACCTTGGAGTATGGAATCCAACTACTTTACCAACCACGGCGACACGTGGATTACCTGAAATGTATCAAACAATCGGGTTATTAAAATATCCTGGAGGTGATTTGAAGCCGCTATATGGTCGTCGCACAGCAGGTTCAAATGACCGCTGGAACTATTACACGCGAACTGATACATACAACCCTGTACCAGTCCCATTAAAACAGGGTCGTCGCGACTGTATGGAAGATACAGGATGTAATGAAGTATTTGATGGGGATAAATTGAAGAGTCTTAATGGTGAAGATGTTGGTGTCACATTATACAAAATGAATGGACCAACATATATACCGTCCGTGTAAACTATTAGGGAGTAATAAAAACATTAGCTGTTGCCAGAATGGAGTTTTGTCCGACAACAACTAATGGATTCCCGCTAAATGTTATTGGTGAAATTGATGAAAATGCAACATACTTTAAAGATTTGCAAGATAGTGCAGATACATATATATCATTTGGTAATTTTAGTTTACCAAGAAAATTATATGCACGCACAGAGCTTGATACACAAAGATGGAAAAAATGCTTTTTAGATGAATCTACTCAAACATCACTCACCTCTAATGGTCTTAGTTATAATATCAAAGCTATACAATTCTGTGCACCAACACATTCCGGCTCTACTTGGCCTCGAAAACCAACTACTACTAGTACAACAGCGAATAGAATTGATATGGTAATGACTTTTAGTCGACAGGATATTGGGACAACTGACCCATCTGTCTTCTTAGTAGTTGTTCCAATTTATTTGCTAAGTGAATTAACTACAACGCGAACAAGCTCACCTGTAGCTGAGGATTTTTTTAAGGCTGTTGTTGCAAATACAAATAGTTCAGCCACTGTTGTAATTGATACAAAAAATTATCCAAATTTACAACCATTGTTTTTTGATTTAGGTGACCAAGCAGCAGTTAAATATGTTACATGTATACAACTTCGACCACCGCAACCAAAGCCAAATGTTTGGACAATGAAATATTTGAATATGGCTGTTTTATATTTCCCTGCTGGTTGGATTATTAAAGACCCAAACATTTTGAAAGCTCTTGGGGGTAATAATGATATGAATTTTAGTCCATACATATTACCCGGTGAATCAAGAGGTCCAAATTTCTTAACACCGCGTGTTCAACCATTAAAAGAAGGTGCTTCTGAAGAATTAGTTAATCAATATGTTTCTGATACAACTAATTGGTCTGCTTTTGGTGAACTAGTAGGAAACTCAATAAGTGTAGCAAATGCAGAATTTACATCACGATTCCGTTGGATTAAAAATGGATTTGCAGCATCAAAGGGTGAAAAACGGCTAAAATCAACTTTTGAATACCAATGTTTACCTTTAGATAAAGTAAAAGATATTGATGGTACTAATGTATTATTAGACCCTAGTACTGGTACGCGTTCTCTAGCATCAGAATTAGATTCTACAAGTTCTCCTGAAAACAAGAAACAGTTAGATGAAATATCTGCTGCTGCTAGCGCTACGCGCACATTTGCAATAACAATGGGTGTTATATTTGGTGTTTTAGTTCTTGTTATTGGAATATCTTATCTTATTCCATGGTTTTTAAAACTTTCCAAGTCAAAAGAGGGTCAAGAAGAAATTATTAAGGCAGCAGCATACATTGGAGTAACAGCTGCATCTGCTGCAAAAGCTGCACCTCAACCGCCTTCTCCAAAACCTGTTGCAGCGCCTGAAGAGTCTTCAAAACCTGTAGCTGAGCCACCCTCAATATCTAAGGATGAACAATTAAAACGGGAACGTGACAAAGCAATTTTGGAGCAGATTTCCAAACCAATTGGTCAAAAGCCACAGCTAAGAGACCAGCAACAGAGACCAAGGGACCAGCAACAGAGACCAAGGGACCAGCAAAGACCTCAGGGGCGGAGATTTGGAAGGAAAAAAGGTGGCGATGAAGAAGAAATTCTTGAAGAAGTATAATCACAAA
>JACCDP010338197.1_pt1 | contig 10527 bp, 11 predicted proteins | sample 7445841 | NCBI WGS metagenome assembly JACCDP01 (sample SAMN15323441, study PRJNA562643) | freshwater metagenome | isolation source: river surface water | place: USA:Blue River Watershed | collected 2017-08-17
ACAGAGTATAATTTATTAAGAGATAGTCTTGCAAAATTAAAATTAAACGACTCTAGTTTTGTTTACGAGCCTGAGAATTCTGCTGCTTTAGGATTAGGTTTTAGATGTGGTTTTTTAGGACTTCTTCATCTTGAAATTATCGTTCAAAGATTAGACCGTGAATATAATTTAAATTTAATTACCACAACACCAGGAGTTGTTTATAAAATTAGCAAACATGATGGTACAGTTATGGATCTTCAAAATCCTGCTAATATGCCAGAACCAAATTTTATTAAATCTATTAATGAACCTTGGATAAACGCAACAATAATTCTTCCAGAAGAATACTTGGGTTCAATTATGAAGTTATGTGAAGAAAAAAGAGGAAAACAAAAAAGCTTAAGTTATTCAGGAAATCGCGCAGTTTTATCTTATGAATTACCATTAAATGAAGTTGTTTTCGATTTTTACGACAAGATCAAATCTATTTCCAGTGGTTATGCCAGTTTTGATTATGAGCTGAGCGACTATAGAGAGGGTGATTTGATTAAATTATCCATACTAGTCAACGAAGAGATGGTTGATGCATTGTCTATGATTATTCATAAAGATTTTGCAGTAAGACAAGGAAGGTTAATGTGCGAAAGATTAAAAGACTTAATACCAAGGCATCAATTTCAGATACCAATTCAAGCTGCTATTGGTGGAAAAGTTATAGCAAGAGAAACAATCTCTGGTTATAGAAAAGATGTTATTAGCAGAATACATGGAGGAGGAGCGAGAGATAGAAAGAAAAAACTTTTAGAGAAGCAAAAAAAAGGAAAAGCAAGAATGAGACAATTCGGAAGTGTTGATATTCCACAGGAAGCTTTTATTGAAGTTTTGAAGATAAATAAGAATCAGTAATTATTATATATTAATATTAAATTTTTTTATTATATTTTCTCTTTCCCGAATATTCCTCCCGGCCATATGTATAATAACAGGATTGTGGCTTTCTAAATTAGATTCAAGACCGTCAGAAGGAATAGAATTCCATACATTATTAAGGTACTTAATTTTTTTAGTAAAAAATTTATTATCTTTATTATCAAATAAATTTTTAGTTAATTCTGCTCTATGACCTATTATGTCCATAATAGAAGCATTTTCCCACCAGAAGTGATTAATATATTTCTTGTTATTCCAAACCTTTTCTAAAAAATTTTTAACAAATTTTGTTTTTTTAACAACCATTACACCAGAGTTTATCCTTTTAATGCTTAGTTGAGTGTTTTCAAAACGTGAAGTTTTTTCAAGATTAATTTTATGAGCAACAAGATAAATGTCGTGAATTTTATCAATACAATCATTGATATCTATTTTTTTATTAAGAAAAAATGCATCTGCATCAATCCAAAAAAAAGCATCATATTTTTCATTTTTAATTAATTCTTTTAGAAGCTTAATTTTATACCAGGCAAAGGGACGGTCAAAATTATTGGGAATCCTGTAAATTTGATAATCGTATTTAAATTTTTTTGCATATTTTTTTATTGATTTAGCTGAAAAATCTCCAATTTTTTTAAAATCTTTATTATAAGCAGAAATAATTTTTATTTTATATTTTATTTTATTTTTTTTATGTTTTTTTATTTTAATTAATTTTTGATCCATAATTTGACTTGGTTGTAGTAAAGAAAAAAATTTTTTTTTGATATTATTTTTATTTATTCTTATCATTTTAATACTTAATGATTTAAATTCTAATTGATATTATTAATAATTTAATACATTAATATATCATATTAAATTTTTAATTACTTATTTTACTTTAATTTATGGTGAAAGTATGTGTTGCATATTCATCTCATAAAATTGGAGATTTAATTTGGCAACTTCCTTATTTTAAAGCAATTAGTGAACATCATAAAACTAAGATAACAATTTTAGTTAGTTCAAATGTACAAGCTAAAGAACTTTTAAAAAATAATAATTATATAGAAGATGTAATCATTAATAAATTTAGAAAAGGTATTTATTATTTTTTAGATATATTTTTAATCTATAAAATTTTTTTTAAAAAAAAATTTAATTATATTTATATTTTAGAAAAAATTAATAGACCAGCAATAGCAGCCTATTTAGCGAGAATTAACAATATTATTGGTTTTGGGATAGGCAATCAAAAAAAATGGTTAACTAACAAGCATTTTATAAATATTAAAGATTTAAAGCTTAATTACTCAGAGCAATCTGAAAAATTTTTATCAATCAACGGAATCTTAATAAATGATTTGTCGCCATTTATTAATCTAAATAGTGTTGAGGTTAACAAGACTTTTGAAAATTTAAAATTTTTAAAAAAACCATGGATTACTTTAGGAGTGGATTCATTTGAGTCACATAAGATTTGGCCTGACATTTATTATTCTCAATTAATTTACAAAATTTATAGCAATAATTTAGCAAAATCTTTCTTTTTAGTTTCGTCTAAAAAGAATCAATATTTAATCAAAAATATTATTAAAAATAGCAAAGTTCCAGAAAAATACTTTTTTGACTGCTCACGTTTAAAAATGCCGGAGATTTCTAGAATTATGTTTTTAAGCGATTTTTTTATTGGAAACTGTTCTGCTCCATTAAACTTATCAGCAGCCGTGGGAACTTTAAGTTTTGGTATATTGGGAGCCACAGACGTAAGAGCTTTGAAATCAAAAAATATATTTTGTATTGTTAATGATAATTATGACAAAAGTATAGAAATTGGAATTAATAAGCATGGAGATAATTACAATAAAAATGCTAATGTCATGAAAACAATAAGCGTAGAAAAAGTTTTTAAATATATAATTTCTAATCTTAAAAAGAGTGGGAGAGATGGCCGAGTGGTTTAAGGCGCCCGCTTGGAAAGCGTGTATACTGTCAAAGGTATCAAGGGTTCGAATCCCTTTCTCTCCGCCAAAAACGTAATTAATTTAAATTTTATCAAAAAAACTTAGATATCCAGGGAGTTTGCATATTATATTCGAAAAAGATGAAAAAGAACTAATTTAATAGTAATTAAAATGAAAAAAGTTAACTGGGGTGTTTTAGGATTTGGCCAAGCCAGCAATTCATTTATTAAATCGATTATTAACACAAAGAATGCAGATTTGTATGCAATATCTAGCGTTTCTCAATATCAAAATTTAATAAATAATAAACAAAGTTTAAATTTTAATAAAGTTAAATTTTATAATAATTATTTTGATTTATTAAAAGATCAGAATGTTGATGCTGTATATATTGGCTTAACAAATAATCTTCATTCTCAATGGATCATAAATTGTCTTAAATATGATAAAAATATTTTATGTGAAAAACCTTCAGCGATGAACTCAAAAGAATTTATATATTGTTATAATTTAATTAAAAATAAAAAAATTCTTTTTACAGAAGCTTTAATGTATAGACATCATCCCCAAACATTAGAATTAATTAAATTAATTAGATCTAAAATAATAGGAGATGTTTTAGAAATCAAAAGTTACTGTGGATTTGATATAGGAAAAAAATTTTTAAATTTTGAATTAAAATCACTTAATTATAATTCAAGATTGTTAAATAAAAATCTTGGAGGTGGTGCAATTTTAGACCTCGGTTGTTACCCTTTGACAATGTCAATGTTAGTGTCGGGCTTGACTGAAAATAAAAATTATTTAATTCCTCGTATATTAAAAAAAAATACAAAAATAGGAATATCCAAAGTTGATGAACATGCAACAATAGAATTGGCATTTTCAAATAACATTAAAGCATATTGTGAAGTTGCAATAAGAAAAAAATTAAAAAATGAAGTAATAATAAAAGGAACAAAAGGAGAGATCATTGTAAAAAGTCCTTGGCTACCAGGAAAAAGTTTCTTTTTTGAATTCACATCAATAAAAAATTCAGAAAAAGAAGTATTACAATTTAATTGTGATAAAGAAACATTTGTTTATTTAATTGAGAATATGTCTGAATCTATTTTATTAAAAAAAGAATTGAATTATCCATCTGTAACAAATTTAGAAATACTTGAGTACCTAAAAATTATTGATTATTGGAAAAACTTTTAAAGTTATGAAAAATTATATTTTTGATTGTGTTACTTTTTTTAGGGAAAATTTCATTACGAATTTAAGATTTGAAATATTAAATAATGTTGTAGATTTTTTTATAGTTTGTGAATCAGCATATGATCATAGAGGAAAAAAAAAGAAAATTAATTTCAGACTACTAAATAAGAGATTTAAAAATAAAGTTATTCATCTTGTTATAAAAGAAAAATTTAAGGATTTAAACCCCTGGAAAAATCAAGCAGCACAAAGAGAATATATTTTCAAAGGGTTAAGTTTAGCTAAAGAAAATGATTATGTGATGTTTTCAGATCCCGATGAAATACCAAATCCAAATTTATTAAAGAATTTTAAATTAGATAGGAAATTTGGCATTTTTATGCAAAAAAGCTATTGCTATAAAATAAATATTTTTAATCAGCATGAGACTCCTTGGGAGGGCACTAGAGTGATTAAAAAAAAGAATCTTCATTCTATTGATTACTTAAGGCAAAAAATTCTTTCAAAAAATTTAAAATATTCATTTTTTAGATTTGATAAAGAAAAAGATATAGAACTATTTAATAATGGAGGTTGGCATTTTAATAATTTATTTAGTCCTAAGGAGATTTCAATTAAGCTTAAAACTTTTGCTCATAGTGAATTTAGTGATAAAAAATATTCATCGATAAAGATAATAAAAGGAAATATTTTAGAAAGAAGAGATTTATTTCATAGAGGGAGAATATACAAAAAAGTTGTTTTAGATAGTTCATATCCAAAATACATTCTTGATAATACTAAAAAATTATCACAATTTATAGACAAATAAAAAATTAACAATTATTATATTCATAGTGATTAAATTTTTTAATAAATTTAAAAAAAATAGTTTCTTTTTAAATAGTTTTCTTAAGGATCAAATAAAATTAGGTCATACAGTTATAGGCAAATGGAGCTATGGCAACCCAGTTATTTATAGATGGGATGATTCAAAATTAAAAATTGGAAATTTTTGTTCATTCGGTCCTAGGGTTAAAATTTATATGGGTGGCAATCATAGGAGTGACTGGATTACAACTTCCCCTCTGCCAGTAGATGAGTTTTCCAATTTTTTTACGAATGCATCGGGCATTAAAAATTTTACAAAAGAAAAAAGGGATTTAGAAATAGGATCAGATGTTTGGGTTGGTGGGCATTCAATTATTCTTTCAGGAATAAAAATTGGTCATGGTTGCGTTATTGGCGCAGGCTCTGTTATTCGTGAAAGTTTAGATCCATATTCAATTGTCATAGGAAACCCTGCTAGAGTTATTAAAAAAAGATTTAATAAGCAGGTAATAAAAAAATTGCTACAATATCCTTGGTGGGAACTAGATGATGATAAAATCAATTTATTAGCACCTTATTTATTATCGGAAAATTTTGATTTATTTTTCAAAAAATTAAAATTACTTAAAAATTAACTGAATTAGATAATTTTTTTTCTATTTAAAATTTTTTTAAGTTTATTTATGTTCATAGAGGGATTTAAAGGAAATTTTTTTGGGGCTATAATTTTTTTTACATTTTTATTATTTTTTTTTGCAAAATCATAAATTGATTGTATTTCTCCTCCCACATTCAAAATACCTTTATAATTCATAATCTTAAAAATAAATTTAGCTACAGTTTCATGAAATATAAAATTTGATTTAACATTGCCAAAAGCTTTGTTGTGAATAAACGGTTTTTCAGTCATAGAAACTCGCAATATGAGCGAATTTTTTATCATTTGTACTGAAGATTCTCCTCCTAATTTAGACCAGGCATAATTGTTAATAGGATATACAGCTTCACTTTCTTTGTATGATCCTTTTTTTCCAGGATAAACATAGCAAGTTGAGAAATAAACTAATTTAATTTTCAAATCGTTGCAAACTTTGGCAACGTTAGCTGTGCCAATTATATTTAGATCAATACTTTTGTTTATATTATTTTCATGAATATGCATTGGTCTAGATAGTCCTGCTAAGTGAATAACAATTTTAGGCTTAATTTTTTTTAAATATTTTTTAATTGTCTGTAATTTAAGAATATTTAACTCTTTCTTATTTGGAAAAAATATTTTTTCTTTACTTTTTATTTTTTGTATTACAGAGCCAAATCTTCCGCTACCTCCTGTAATGACAATTTTTCTCATTATTATTTATAAAGATCGCAATATTTTTTTAGCGACATATTATTTTGATCTTTTTTTGAGAGTATAGGTTTTTTGATTGGCCATTTAATTTTAACATCATTATCATTCCAAATAATTCCTATCTCATTATTCTTTTTTCTATAATTTGAATTGCTATAATAAACTATATTTTCTTTATCTAAGCAGCAAAAACCATGGGCAAACCCTTCAGGGATATAAATCGAACAATAACTATTGCTTGATAAATTTATTGAGAAATACTTTCCGAAAGTTTTTGATTTTTTTCTTAAATCAATTGCTACATCAAAGATTTTTCCTTTTATAACGGTTAAAAATTTAGCCTGTGGGTTTTTTGTTTGAATATGAATTCCTCTCAAAACATTTTTTTTTGATACAGATAAACAATTAAAAATAAAGTTTTTATCTTTTACAAATTTTTTTTTATAAATTTCTTTAAATGAACCTCGATAATCTTTGAAAATTTTAGTTTTAAATATTTTTATTCCACCGAATAATTTTTTGCCCATTTTTATAATAATTTTTTTAAATAATCTGAATAATAACAATTTCCATAAAATTTAATTTGTTTTTTTATTTTTGATTTTGGTATCCATTTATAATTTAGAGCTATTTCTTCTAGGCAAGCTATTTTTAATCCCTGCCTTTTTTCTATGTTTGCTATAAATTGTGAAGTCTCAAATAAACTATCAGGGTTGCCAGTGTCTAACCAGGCACTACCTCTTCCCATAAATTCAATTTTCAGTTTTTTCTTTTTTAAGTAAGCCTTTAATAAATCGACAATTTCTAATTCATTTCTTTTAGAAGGTTTAAGTTTTTTTGATAAATTAACCACATTCTTATCGAAGAAATATAGGCCAGTAATTGCGAGATTTGATGTTGTTTTTTTAGGCTTTTCTTTAATATTCGCAATTTTATTATTTTTGAGTTCTACAATGCCATAGTCTTGAGGATTGTTTACTTGATAAGTAAAAATTGTTGCACCTAAATTTGATTTAGTTTTTTCTTTTAACCTTTTCGTGAATCCTTGGCCATAAAAAAAGTTATCTCCAAGCACTAAAGCCACACTATTATTATTAATAAATTTTTCACCAATTATAAAAGCCTCTGGTAATCCATTAGGTTTATTTTGCTCTAAGTATTGAATTTTTATTCCAAAGTTAGAGCCGTTACCTAATATTTTTTTAAAATTTATATCTTCACTAGGATTGGTAATAATCAATATATCTCTAATACCTGCTAACATTAAAATTGATAAAGGATAAAAAATTAATGGTTTATCGTATAGTGGTAATAGTTGTTTATTTGTAACTTTTGTTAAAGGGCTTAATCTCGTCCCTTTACCACCAGCTAATATTAAGCCTTTTTTAATCATACTTTTAATCCAATTCTTTTTATAAAATTTTTATTTTTAAAAAAATTCTTATTAAATTTATCTATATACCAAATAATTATTTTCTTTATTTCTTTATCAAAATTATATTTACAATCCCATTTTAGTTTCTTTTTAATTTTGGATGAATTTAAAGAGTAACGTAAATCATGACCGGGTCTATCTTTAATAAAAATAAACTTAGCTTTATTGGCTAGATTGATATCTATTTCTTTAAAAGAATAAATAATTTTTTTTACTATATCGATGTTATTTAATTCAATACCGCTCCCAATATTATAATTATCACCTAAAATACCTTGTTCAGATATTTTAATCAAAGCACTGCAATGATCCTCAACATGAATCCATTCTCTAATATTTCTACCATTGCCATAAATTGTTATGGGTTTGTTGTTTACAATTTTGTAAATAATAGTCGGTATAAGTTTTTCTGGATATTGATTTGGTCCATAATTGTTACAGCAATTAGTAATTATAGCTGGTATTTTATAAGTTCTTACATATGATTTTATTAAAAGATCACCACTAGCTTTAGAAGCAGAATAAGGAGAGCTTGGATTATAAGCGTCAGATTCTTTAGAGCTTTTGTTATTTATAATGTCTCCATATACCTCATCAGTAGAAACATGTATTAGTTTTATTTTTTTTTTAAACTTTCTAATTACTTCTAATAAATTAAAAACCCCATAAATATTTGAATTAATAAATTGTTTTGGACCATCAATAGATCTGTCAACGTGAGTTTCGGCGGCTAAATTAAATATTAATGAAGGGTTATATTTATCTAAAATTTTTTTAATAAAGTTTTGATTATTAATATCCTGTTTATAAAATTTATAGTTTTTAATATTGCTTGAAATGTTATTAAAATTTGAAGCGTAAGTAACTTTGTCTATATTAATTATAAAATAGTTTTTTTTACTTAAAATATTAATGAGATTACTTCCAATAAATCCTAGACCGCCAGTTATAACTATTGTTTTCATTTGTTAAATTACAATATTTAAAAATATTTTATATTATTTTAAGCAAATACTTTATAGTTTAAATTAATGACTGAATTTGAGAAAAATATTACATTTGTCATAGTTTGTTTTAGAAGTGATCATATAATAGATCAATGCTTAAAAAGTATTAATCCACATATCAAGGTTGTTATTGTTGAAAACTCAAATAATTCTTTTATTAAAGACCGTTTAGAAAAAAAATTTTCAAATGTTCGAGTTTTAATATCAGGGGACAATATTGGTTATGGAAGAGGAAATAATCTTGGACTATCAGAAGTTAAGACAAAGTATGCTTTTATTTTAAATCCAGATGCATATTTAGAAAAATACACATTGAAGGAGTTATATGAAGTTAAAAAGTTTTTAAATGAAGATTTTTCAATTCTTTCTCCTAAAATTTTTAGTAATAAAATACTTGATGTAACCGAAAGTAAAAAAAAAGATTTTACTAAAGTAAATTTTGTAAAAGGTTTTGCAATGTTATTAAATCTTGAAAAAATTAATGTTAAAAAAATTTTTGATGAAAATTTTTTTTTATTTTTAGAAGAAATCGATTTATGCAAAAGGATTAATGATAGTGGGGGTAAAATTTATATAGTTCCTAAATCAATTATTTACCATAATGGAAAAGAGTCTTCTGGTAATGAATTTAATATTGAGTTATGTAGAAACTGGCATTGGATGTGGTCTTTGTATTATTATAATTATAAACATTTTGGTTTACTTAGCGCGTATAAAATAACTTTATATAAATTTATTTCTTCTTTAATAAAAATGTTGTTATCAATAATATTAATTCAAAAAAAAAAATATTTGATACATAAGTATCGTTTATTAGGATTAATTAATGCTTATCAAGGAAAGAGTTCTTGGTTAAGACCAGATAAAATTAAAAATTTTTAATCATGGAAAAGGAAAAAAGTAATAGATTTACTGGGTTTAAAAGATGGTATCATTACATATTTGGAGAGAAATTTTATAAAAAATTAGATTTTAAATGGCATCAATACCCAAGTAGATATCAAATTATTCAAGAAACAATTGATAGAAAAAATTATAAAACTTACTTAGAAATAGGTTGTTTCATGGATGAATTATTTTCAAAAATCAAAATTGAGACCAAAATTGGTGTTGATCCAGTTTCTGGTGGCACAATAAGAGAAACAAGTGATAATTTTTTTAAAAAAAATAAAATAAAATTCGACATTATCTTTATTGATGGTCTTCATGAATATGATCAAGTTAAGAAAGATATTGCTAACTCTTTATTATTTTTGAATAAAAATGGTGTAATATTTTTACATGATTGCATGCCTATGCGTTATTTATATCAGGCAGTTCCCAGAGCAACAGGAGTATGGAATGGAGATGTTTGGAAAAATATAGTGGAATCAAGAACTAAATCGGAAATAGATACTTATGTGGTACATGCCGATCATGGAATTGGAATAATTTTAAAAAGGCCTAATAAGAATTTATTACAATTAAAAACTAATAATTTTCAAAAACTTAAATTTAGAGATTTTTTTTACAACCATAGAAACTATTTGAATATAGTTTATCGTGAAGATTTAATAAAAATTTTTTAAAATTAAAAATTAATTTCGTAAAATTTTTTTAATAAATTTATAATTCTTTGATCTGATTTCATGGTAGGATTAATTTTATTTGTAGTGTAGGCAACTCCTATTCCTAATATTGGATCAGCAAAACCCAAAGATCCGCCCCAACCATTGTGACCGAAAGATTCCTTATTCTTTCCAAATAACCATCCACCACGAAGTATCAAACCAACTTGAGACCATCTAATTGGTAGCATTAAACTTTCATCGATTCTACTAGTGCTCTCAGTTAAGCATTTTTTAATTGATGATTTTGATAATA
>JACCDP010675734.1_pt1 | contig 10527 bp, 11 predicted proteins | sample 7445841 | NCBI WGS metagenome assembly JACCDP01 (sample SAMN15323441, study PRJNA562643) | freshwater metagenome | isolation source: river surface water | place: USA:Blue River Watershed | collected 2017-08-17
ATTGGTAGATGATCACTAGACTGCTGTTAATCCTTTCAGTCTCAGAGACATTTCGTGACACTTGTTCACGTAATTGTGATAACTATTCAGACTAAACAAAGAAATGTAATTTTTTGGCTGGAAGAGGCCATTGTTTCACAGATGTCCATAATTCTATCAATTAGGTTAATTCTGATTCTTTAATTACTTCTTTTGGGGACAATTAGATTTGTTCTCATTAATATTAATTTAAAGTACATAACTGTTTTCAGATGAAAGTTTAGAAATAGAAGATGAAATGACTCTATTTGGATTTCAATTACAGTCAGTTAACTGACTGTACATCGACTAAATTTACATCTACATCGTTAAAAAATTTTTTTGGGTTTTCTGGCTGAAAAATGGAGAGGATGGACAAAAGACCGAATGGTTTTTTTTCATTCTTAAATTTTCCATTTTTCATTCCATGTCTTAAAATACTTTGCCAGTTTTTCTTCCTTAAATTTAAAAATTCTCGGAATAGAAAAAGAAAGAAAAAAATTCAACAGGGGTAGCTTTAACAAAACGATAGTAAGCGTAAGCAAGGAAATGAAAAATTCAGTAGGTGGGTATTTAGCAGTCATCTTCGTGTAACTATTCAAGTGTAAAACTGAAATGAAAGGATATATCTCAAAAACGACCAAAATGTCTAACCGTTGACGGAGAGGGGGGCTAAAATAAAAGTTTGAACCGTACGCTGCAGTTCAACTCTGACCGGGTATCAAGTTATCCCACCAACCTGCCAGCTGTCATATATTCGATTTTTTCCCTTTCAATCTGACTCTTCTTACACGCTTCTAATGCGGCATCTTTCCTCTTGTTAACTAGAGAATACACGTCGAAATTTTTTCTGTTTGGCATTCTGTAAATATCCATATTTATGTCATTGAGAAAACAAAATTCATGAATCCATACGTAATCTCCGGGTGGCAAAGTACATTAGCTACAGTTACTTTGAATGTACGTAACAAAACCACCATTTGAATAACCAATGCATGCGCGTGTTTTATTTGCTTTTTATGTTATAATGATTTTTCTAATTCTTCTAAACAACAACAACAAAACAAACAGCTAAAATTAATGGCAACGGCGGTTCATACTCGCATGTACTCGATCTCCTCTCAAACGTCCAACATCCTTGACGTTCTTGTAAAATGCTTTATTCTTGCCTCCTTTCAATATGCGTTTTGTGTTTTCTCGGTCATTCGCATTACATCCTTTTGGCTATATAGTATTACAATTTTAAAATTTCCGAAAACGAATTCCCTCATGAAAGAATCACACTGTTCAACATAGACAGACTTGTAAACGGGATAGATACCAGCCACTTCGTTCTGTGTGATCGACTATATTAAACAGCTGGGTAGAAAAAAGTCAAAGGAGTTCCAAGGAGTCCTTTTTGTTCATACCGCATGAAGCGCTAACCACAGGCTCGGCATCATATCTCCGTAGCTCGATCCCGATTACGGCAGCACTGAGCCCCAGCTTTAGCATGAAAAATGTTTTGAAGACTGCTTTGAAAAGTACTAAATCATGCATGTCTTTTTTCAGCCAAACAACCGTGTCAGATGGAAATCGATAGTCAAGGCAGCCGCGAAGCTATTCATTCACGTTGTTTCATTAAAATTCCAACTCCAAGCGCCGGCATGATGCATGATGAGAACAAAACAATCAAATTTTGATATCTAAGTCGTTCGCGATCGCAGCGTGTGTGCGTGTCGAAGAGGAAACGCTTTCAGCTTAAAGAATTACTCGTACATCTCTATGCATATAAGGCATATGAGAAAAGCGAGCAGTTTGATGAATGAATAGTGCAGGACAGGACAAAGACGAAAATGAACCCGTAACATGTATCTTCTTGAAGAGGCGCTATGGTAGGTTGGACAAACGCGGCACAACAAGCTATGATCCCTATTGATATTTCTTTTTCTCAAAACTTTAAAAAGACAAGAGAAAATATGTTGATGACTCTTAACAACGAAGCATAATTCACAATTACAACACGAAGGCTCATAACATTGACGCGGTTGCATTTGGTTAATTGGCCTCCGCTCGACGGCTCCCAATATCAAGCTTTTAAAACAACGGAGACGGGAATATAATTTGTTCCAGTGACTCTTCAATTAAGTCTTATACATGTAGGGATTCAATGCTCCCTCTGTTTCTTTTTACTTCCACATCTTAGTTATCCGTATTTCTTTCCTACCTTAACAATCGTACCAAACCGTCCGAACCAAAACTAATTTAAAGGCCCCCCATAGTAAACGTTCAGGCCTCCCCCTCAACACTGACGATACGCTGCAATTGTGTTCTGTTAATGACAGTGTGTAGTCTGTTGTACAAACACCATTTTACTCATAGTGAAAAAACCTATACCTGATCTTATTAAATGGCTTGAAGTATACAGTACTAGTCTTTTTGAGGGTCTAGACTTCTAATTTATGTGTATATGTGGCCACCAAGAGTGAGTAAAGCAAACTTACCTGTATAAAACTAAAGCAACTTTAAAAATGTGTACTATCCTTCTGTTATTTTTTTTTTAATTTGTCACTCTTTTAAATAGTACGCTAGCGCGTTTTCAGCTTAACAGAAATCCCCTTAGGCTTGCAATCATTTTGCACCTTTCCTTATACAACTGTGTTAAGATATTGTTCTGAAGCACGTTCTATTTTATTTTCTATCCCTTGGGTTCAATAATCAATAGACAGCAACTCAGTAAATTCGCTGAAGAAATTTTGGCAAAAAAGATATTCCCAGCTAGAATGCCGAAAGTCGACTGCAATAGCAACACAATTTCTTTCCACTAAACTACCGTATTTAAAACCAAACATTAAAAACCAAACTTCAAAGGTATTCAATAGCGTTTAATAAAACACAAACACGCAAGAAGCACAAATAAGAAACTTGCTGCCGCGAAGCAAAACAAGAATAAGTATCAAAGGGAAAGGGTAGGTGTGTTACGAAACACAAGAGTGATCACACAGCATTCTGGTGTGAAAACCCTCTCCTCTGCGTAGGATGTTGGGTGGGTTTGTAGGGAAGGTAACTAATCAACAACAGACGAAGACGTGGCAATTAAGGGAACAGTAATAAAGTATGAAGTACGATGATTGGATAGAGCTATGAACAAGCGATCGAAGAAGGGGTGGGCTTGGCTGAATTAGTCAATCATTTTCCAAGACAGAAAAACAGTGCAAATCGAAAACACATTACTGGAGTGACGTTTAAAAGAAATAAATCCAATCTGTTATTAACTCACACGATACATATAAACCAAGATGTTTGCTATTAATTCAAATGATGGTGTTAAAAATTGATCCTAGGCTACCGGAAAAGTGCATCTAAAATGTCTTAAACGCATGAGCCGAGTCAAAATAGTCAAGGCTTATTTTGCGATTGATTTTTTTTTTGTACATGTTGCAGTCAGAATTGAGATCGCCAGCATGCACTTCCCTTAAAAACCTATCTCTCCATTCTTCACCTGGATCGATTTTTTTTCAAACAAAGTCACTATGTTTCGAAATGTCGAAGGTAACAAAAGTGAAATCCGTCGACACTCAGTGATAGCCGTCGAATATCAACATAGGGGATTACAGTACATTCAGTTTCATTTGGTGATGCATGGAAGGAAGAAACAAAATTCATTAATAGTAGACATGAAGAACAATGAAACTGAGGTAATAGTCACATTTTACACAAACTATTTGTCGTACGGTGTACCGGGTAGAATTTTAGAAACATCACTGAAAGTCATTAAAAACTATGTCTGCAAACATTATACACTGGGGTAAACGGTAATGGTGGTTGTGAATGAGAGACGGAAATAAAAAAAATACAGACAACAGCCAGAATCGTAAAATATTCTCTTACTGACCGATCAAGTTCGGCCAATAGGAACAAGTGGGAAGATCAAGAAGTTGTCCACCATTAATGCGAAAATGTCTACAATCGTGCTAGCTTGACGGCTATAGTTACGAATAAAAAAAACAGCAGCTTTGATACACCGATAGTACGCAAACAAAACAGTGTAATAAAGAGATACAGGATGAATGAATTTCGACGAGTCGGCACTTGCGCTGCCTTGGGGGAAAAGCGCCGTATCCAAATGTAAGACAAATTTGTTGTATCATCAGTGGGCCGCTGTCACTGTGGGTGAGTTCTTCACTTGCTCTCCGTCTCGTCTTCAAGTTCGACCGATGCGGAACACATGGACATAAATAGACTTTGACAAGGGAAAACTGTTGCATGGCCAGAGGAGTGTACAAGATGTTTAAGACGCATTGGTAAACAGAAGGGAATTCTTGTAATAGACTCCGCGATTTTCTGTGGAAGACAAACAAAAAACAAAAATTGATGAGCATCAATTCGCCAATAAGTCCAAGAGTGCTATTCAAAACGCTTGTTATTTGAAGTTCATTTGCCCTTCACTTGAATTTTGCATTAAAGGTAGATAACGCGATCAATCATTATCTCAAAAGAAAACGGCAAAGAAAAGAAAGAAGCGACTACAAAGTAGTAACGGCAAACTACAAAGCTATAATCCATCAGCCGGTGAAACAAAAACCTTGACATTGCTCAGACAATAGAAAAAAGCAGGGCGCCCTTTCTTTCACATCCTCTAAACCTGATAGAGACGAGATGGAGAGAAAAATGAGAGAGAGAGAGAAGAGCGAGAGTGGGCGAGGGGGCATTGAAGATGAAACCTTTAGGGCATTTTCTGCATTGAACATTTTACGAATAGGCTATAGGCATGCCACTCTCAGTGGACCAATGCTATCGCTTGCTACGATGGATCTTCGTCGGAGAGCTCCAACGTGTTTGTCCAGCGTTACCAATTTTATCACCATGACTTGACAGTTACGGAGGGACTTTCATAAGTCTGCCGCTGCGATGGTGCTTCTGTAATAACCCGCAGTGTGTAATGTTCTCTTTCTTTCCCTTCATGATTCCTTTTACCTTCGCTTCTTCCTGATTCATATTTTGACGGCGGTTATTATGAAGAACAAATGAGTATTAAGAGGACGTGAAATGAAAAAAAATTGGAATGTCGAAATGCGTAGCGACCAAAGAGATGGCAGAAATAACGTACATTCCCCAATGCTTCTTCGTCGACCTTGGTTATGATAATGTGACTGATCACTTACCATGAAGGCTACAAGTCTAGCAATCCCATTAGCAACGCCAGACTCTAGCATAAAAGCTATCTTCCTTTTAACGAATGAAATCAACTGTCAGGTAAACCAGGTAAACGCTGCCTAAGCTATACTGTTTCAGCAGGGACAGGTAAAGGGCGATGTCAGTACATCGCAATGACGAAAGACATGTAGAACGGTTCTCTTAACGAGTTACATGGACTGATGGTTATCTGGATATAGAACAGATTTATCGTGATTACAAAGCACAGAGTTCCTGTTTTGAGTGTGCAAATTATCTTTGTCACTTAATTGGGAGTGCTCCATGTAAGGCGGTAAATAGTGATGCTAATACGTATTGCGGTGCGCGATGAAAGGTGACCTAAGTGGATGGTCGTGCCTATTCTCACTTCACACCAGTTTCCAGTTCGGAAGACAAAACTGGTTTCATCAATCTACTGGTAAACTGGCCGTAGATATTTCAACTTAAGGGGAAAAGTCCTAGGATGAAGTCGATAAAACAACTGGGAGAGGATAGATGAAACCGTGAGAAACTCTCGTCCTTTGAAACAGAGATAACAGTGAGAAAAATAAAGAACCAAAGAAGCATTGCAATACCGAAACATAGATCTGGTCATTAAACAAGTAAAGACCACAATATCACGTGTTAGGAAAAGGAATAGGTGACTAAATAATAGATGTCAGTCCGTGATAAACCCAAGGCTTAAGACGAAACATGCAAGTGAGAAACAACGAATGCACACATAAAAAAAAGGTTCTTAAAGGAAAAATTAAGTTTGGGATCGATTTTTTTGCAAAGTTTCTATCAGAAAGTAAGCGAGCAAGTTATGAATTGTGTAGACTTAATAAAAAGGACTTACCTCCAATCGTGTTGCTAGTCTCGTTACTCTCTGTTGTTTGAGATGACGGCTGCTGCTGTCGTCCTTTTCGTTCTTGATCGATTTCTTGATTGAGTTTTTCTGTTAGACAAACAAAGCATAACAGAAAAGAAATTATACAAACTTGAAATTCTGTTTCTTTTTTGTATTCAAAGAATCGTATCATCAATAAATCCCATCCCATCCACCCTCCATTTTCCTGCCGAGTTCAGAGTGTGTCCAAATGCTATGCCAGTTTCCCACAGCACATCTATCACAGTGCCGAGTTGGTCATTGACATGCAAATAGTGTCTCTTGTATTCGACGACGATGCGGAATAAACTAGGTTAAGAACAAATGGAAGAATTTTCGTGTTCTCACTCGTCCCTTTTAAAATCAAAAGTCGTCACCCACCACCACCGACACTACCTTGGCCTACGGCTTTATTCTTTGTTTACCCTCCAGATAAATTCGATGTTTCTCTCGTTTTCCTATCTCTCGAATAGAAACAAGGTCACAATAGGTAACAATTGATTTGTCGGCATCTCTTTATAGCTAGCGATTTGATACTTGACTCTAGGTGATTTGATTCAAGGACTCTCTTTCCCATCGCTGTCACTTGTCATGCATGAGTTTGAGAAAAGGAATGTCCGAGCAACATTGCAATGGGATAAAATAGTAAAATAGACTTGAATGGGGAGCAAAGTCACGCGCGTGACATTCAATCTGAGGTCATAAATGTGTCTAGAGCGCACGCCACTTGTCGTCCAAGGCAACTATTTGAAAAAATAGAGGCGATATTTACGAAAGAGACGACTTTAAAAGTAGAACGAAAAAGGAAGAGGACTTAAATAACGTTCGTGCGGATGACTACGGCAATTGCGCCACTCACAGATTTGTACTATTCTATGCGTATTTGTAAATGTCAAATCAAGTAAAAAAAACAAATATAGATATTTTCTAGCATTGTCTCAATCGTGAGTAGATAATATTAGTACCGGGGTGTAGTGCTATTAAGATCAAACGGAGAAAATGGGCACATAAGGCTACCGGCTAATAATATATGAGAACTGACTCACCATTTATCACATGAAAAGTCTCTGAAGAGGTGGTTTTCAGAGCTTCCTCGAACTGGCAACGGCGTTTGGTTTCCATTTCAAGTTGATCAGCAAGCTTACGACGAGCTCGGCGTTCCTTTTTCAGACGCTTTTGGTACAGCACTGTGAACACATAACGAAAAAAAAGAAGTGATGATATCAGAATCTAAATCTTATTTCGTTGATATTATTATAGTATGGCGCGACATGGCAGCTGCTGCCGGCATTGTATTTCCAATCGTGCCTACTCATCATCAATATGTCAATCTATTGTGCCGAGTCCATCTGGTAAACATCATAGCGCCAGGCCTACTGGTGATGACATACGAGAAGATACCTGCCTCGTCATCCAGTGTTCTGCTTGTATTTAATGTAAATACATTGCCCATGTTCTGGTTATGGTAGGAATATAGAGGAGACACTCTGTTGGGTTTTGACGCGGTGCTTTACAGCTGGCGTTTTCCCTTCCACCGGCAGTTCACCCTATTCCCTATATAACCTCTGTCCTGTTCCTGTGTGGTGCACTTTAGTTTCTTAGTTGAGCTAACGTGACAAGCCATGCAGAAGTATGAGCGTTGCTGCGATGGAGCCAGCTTGACACCAAATAATGACGGATAGTACACGTTTCTGGCAATGAAAAGCCTGTCGCTCATGACTCATGAATTTGATTGAACTTTTCGTTTCTGTGCCAAAAATTTCATGTTGCATCCCCCTTTTCTCTTTGGATGGCTGCTGATAAAGGTCGCGCGGGAGATGGATTAGGTACTCCATTCGGTCGTGTATGCATATCCATTTGTGAATAGGTACTGCGGTAGATGGTATTTGAAATACCGAAAGTCCGTTGGGGCTTACCCTTTTCCCACACCGGAATGACGGGCGACTGCATTCAAAGCAAAAATCCGTCTACTAACTAATTGGTTTTCTTGATCGATTTTCAGTCGGACAAAATAACACCCATACGGTTCCACCTACAAGGATCGTTCACATAAGCGAATCAAAGACAATTCCCTGTTAAAAAACAAGAAGTCTCTTCACGACGCTCTTATTCGGCTGCTTTACAGACAATGAGGAAGTCCCGCAATGATAATCACTAGGCATCGGCCGCATCGGGTTGGACAAGAAAACCTTCGCACCGAATAATAGTAGGGCAGATTTCATGCTAGGATAAGAAGCCTTATATAATATACAACAGTCCTTGTGACAAGAACAAAGTGATGCCTTTCTGAATGATAGATAAATATTGGGTGTATGTATTTTTCGTTTTTAAAATTTTTTATGTGTTCTTGTTTGAAAAAAAGGAAAGAAATAATACAAGCTACAATAAGGACGGCTGGTGAGCTGCTGGCGACTGGGGAGGAAAAGAGGGCTAAAGGCTAAACTCAATCATTTGACCCAGGACGGTGAAGCCTTTGGAAAACCTGCAACATGAGACGAGGAGAAGGGAGGTTTCGAATATTTGCTCTTCCTGCCCTCTGAACAAAAAACGCTGTCTAGTACTTGGAATTGACGGAAGCGAGCACCTCAGCATTCAGCAGATTTTCAAAGGAGTCTTAACAAACCTCCAATCGTCTTAAAAGCACAAGTGGACGAGAGGAAGAAAGAGAGTAGAAAGAGAAAGAGGTGAAGAGAGCGAACGCAGACTTGTGAACTTATCGTCGGCTTTGCAATTGGGCCTGATTAACAATCGCTTGTGCTGACATAACGATGCCGCCGATGAAAGTAACAAAGGGATTTTTCAGTGAGAGATATATGAGGGATTGCATTTGAATTAGATCAAAGGCGAGTCACTTGTTTGACTCTCTCTTCGTTCTCTTCGGACGACCGACCGAGAGAGCTAATCTCTTGTTTCAACTTGGCCTTCTTTCATGACTGACTGAGCGGTCTCCCTTCACTTCACCTAGAGATGAAACCGCTTGCTTCGTCGCCGTTTTTTTCGATCGTCGCCACTGATGATGAAAGAAAGATGCGAGTCACTCCAGAACAAGTTCACAGTCTGATCTTGTTCGTCTCCATTGTTTCCCGATCTCTTTTCGCTTTCACTAGCCTCCTCAGCACTTGTAATTCTTTTGTGATTTTCATCCAGCCATCCTACAATATCAGTCTTCTTCCCCACCCTTCCCCAACCAACTACCAAATATGACTGCCTCTTGAACTCTTCTTTTGTCTCTCCATCTCTCTTTCTAACTCCGTACGTACGTATTTCATCGGCAGCCCGTGATTCTCGATACGACTACAAACCCTATTCTTAATAAATTCTTACTAATAAACTGGTCTACAGCAGAAAACTGACTTTATTGCAATTGATATCTACAGTACTGTACTTCAGTAGAAATCAACTAAAAAAATACAGAAAATACCATGACCGTAACATCGCGACTACTTGGGAAGCGAGCAACCCGGTTCGGCAGCGGCCAACACAAAAAGTTGTTTGAAAGAAAACGATAGTGGAGTTAGACCGCCGGAACTGTGTTACATACAAAGAGATCGTGGGTCATTTAAGGGCGAAGCGTGTACATAATACGAGTTGTGCATTCTCCATTTTTTAGTTCTCCTTCTTGATGCCGCGGAACTGAAATAATCATTTGCTTCAATGCTCTACCGCCTTGTTTTCGGAAGAAACAACCGTCTCGTCTGTCGGCTTCCCTCCAAACACCAATCTTTCATATGGAACCATACCGCACCACGAAAAAAAAAAAGAAAGAAAAAAAAGATGTCGAGATTTTCGCTTCATCGGAGCGGTAAAAGACATGTCAGACCACATTGCAACCTCCAATTCACAATTCACTTCCTCCTCTACTACATTATGCCTTGGATGGTGGAAAATATTCTCAATCAAGTGAATCCACTCATTTTATTTATTTTTTCCCTCCTTTATACAGTCTACACAGGCAAGTGAATATTTCCATCGATACTGCCGAATTTGTGTGTTTGAGAATTCTATTTAGGGGTCCGTACGGGTCGTACGGGTCGTTGGTTCAGACTCCCTTTGTTGCTCGGGCAGTTCTTGGCAGTTGCGTTATGTTACGTCAGTCAAGCAGGAGCTGAGCGATAAAAGTCCCCATATTGTGGGCTCTACAATTCAAAGTCAAAGAGAAACAAAGCTCTCCTGACTGCCTACCTTGTCGCTAGTCATTTATCAACTCGGTCATTTCAGAATGCTTCACCACCACCCTCGCACCGCCGCCAAGTCCACATCCGTCCTCACCCTCTACCACGGTTCGTTGTGCGTCGTCCGCCGAATGATGATGAGGAAGGTCAATAGGTGGGAGGCGAGAGGGGCAACGCATGAGGAGCATAGGGCAAAAGGAGGTCTACTAAGGACACCTAATACACCGTGCGACATCCGAGTAGAAGAGTTTCTGTGGGTCTGGCTAATGGCTGCTCTATGTGTCGAATAAAAAG
>JACCDP010976675.1_pt1 | contig 10527 bp, 6 predicted proteins | sample 7445841 | NCBI WGS metagenome assembly JACCDP01 (sample SAMN15323441, study PRJNA562643) | freshwater metagenome | isolation source: river surface water | place: USA:Blue River Watershed | collected 2017-08-17
AGTAGAAGGGGGAAGCCATGGCTCGAGTCGTTTTCTCTCCCTCGTCAATGGCCCGCAGCGATGAGCGACCGAGCCCCGTAAAAAATCCAAAAATATAAATAATAATAATAATAATAATCGGAGAAATATCGACGTCGTTGACTAGCGTTGTGTGTGCGCCAGAGTGGGCGCAGCTCATCGGAGAAAAGCGAAACGACCGGGAGAGATGCGGAGAGACGAGAGAAGAGTATAAGGGAATCTTATGGGAAAACATCAAGACAAGAAAAGAAGGGCAAAAGTATTATTCGATATCGATTGCACCGGGTGGGTTCGACGGCCATCATATAGACCGGGCGAGTTTTCTCTCACTCTCTCTCTCTTCTTGACTTCCTTTCTTCTCCATTTGTTATGTATAGGCCTACACGTAAAGAAATAACGTCTACCCGCCTAAACGTTATTGGATGATGTACAGATATGGACGATGTGATGGACTCGATCTGACTCTTGGTGCGACGTCTACCAGCAGAAGCGGTTCGATTGGGGGGGAATGAAAAAGTCAAGGAAACGACACCACCCACAACAAAAGGAAACGAAAAACAATAAGAAGAAAGAAAGAAAAAAGAAGAGAAGAACAACAAACAGAACGGACCACCGAAACCAAAAGCGATCCGAAAATAAGAAAAAAATAAAAAAAATAAATAAAAAAATAAAAGAGAGACGGCCAGTTGCACATGTTCTGGGCAGCATTGGGCTCATGTCCAAAACTTCCCGTTGATTGTGTAAACCTTATGCCTCGACGACTATAAGCTCGCATGTATACAGTCAGGGAATAAATCTAAACGTGGCGCAAATAAAGAAGCGGAGAAGAGAAACATTGGACGCAAACATGACTGACAGAAAGTGTATAAAACCTGTCGGGGCTCAGTAGATTTAATACGTCAGATGGCGATATAAATACCTGGGGATCTCTACCAAACGTTTTATTTCCTTTATCAGGTAAAGGCAGCAGGTAACGGCAGATTCTTTTACTGTGGACTCGGCTGTTTGCTTCGTCTTCTATACAAGAAAAACAAAAAAGACTTATATGCCCGATCGATTATAGATATCGCGCAACACCAAAAAAGCGACCGAGCATGGAGAAAAAGAGTTGTTTGATCCCTCCTCTGCTTCTTCTTCTTCTTCTTTGGCTTTCTGCTGGAACTCCGTGAGCCAGTGATTTTGGGCCTGTAATCGACGACGACTCCCCTCGGCGTTTGGTCCGCGCGTCCGTCGCTGTTTGCTGCCGTGGATCAGCGGTGATCGACTGCCTCACCGAGCCACTAACCGAAACGAGCCAACCGTCGAGGCGATCTTCATTTCTTTCGGATGCCGAGACTATAGGGAGGAAGAATAACAACGATCGAACCATTTGCAGCCAAATGCATTCATTAGGTGAGTAGATTTCGGTGTGGACGCTGAGAGCCCGAGACATCGCGGCTGATTAATGACGGGCTTCTCCCCCCCATAATTCTCGCCCCTTTTCCCTATTTTCTTTTGGTTTCGACCCCATTCTTTTTCATTTCTCCGTAAAAAAGACGATTGACGTGGTTCCATATCGCAATGGGGCAAGGAAAAGAAAGGGAGGGAAGGTGCTGGCTTCAACGAGACAAAGCGCTCTGATGCAATAAGGGCACGTGTGCTAAAAGAAGGGACCAGGGATAGACCGACATTCATCACCCAGACCCAATATTTCGCCTTGACGGGGGGTCAAGAAGAATCGGAGAATGAAGTGAACCTCTGCCGCAACTCTAATCAACGCCACACTTGCTGTGCTTTTGTGTTCGTCAATGGAGGGGTTACATAGTCCAACGACCGTTTTTCAACCTATTGTGTTTTTTAGTCATTTTCTCGCCTTTACTTTTCATTCCTATTTCCATTTTGACTTTGTATTTATTTTTTCGGAAGACGGGGGTGGGGATGGATCTGTTCTACGGTCACGTACGTCTTCTTATATAGTACTTGACAAGACCAGCAGGTGTGTATTGAGTATATAAGCTACGCTGAAATTTTTCCTTCAAGTTAATGTCCTCCCATTGCCACGAACCACCACGAAACGAAATTTTTCTTTCTGGTTGCAGATGGGGGGCGGAGGGTTAGTTGCTGGTGAGCAAATGTTAAAAAAAAAGGAAAAGAGAATGAGGAGTGAATGGAATAAAAAGAGAAAAAGTCTAAAGAATGTTATTGCTTTCTCGGAAGGTGTTGATGGCTTCCCTGCGGATTTTTCTTTTCTTTCTTTCCTCGTTCACTTGACACTCGCTGCTGGCCCTCACCCGACGACCACGACTTGCCCGATTCGATCTGCCGTTCTGCCACGTACAGGGTATAGGCCGGTTAGGTGTTGCACGGCACGGAGTTCTTGTCTAACTTGGGGGTCTTTTGGGTTCCTCTCGGGCTGCGACCTGTCCGCTGCGGTGCTGTGACAGGTCGAAAAAAGGGGATCTTCTCGCTCCTTGGGTTAAAAAAGCGAAGGCAAAAGGCAAACCATATTGGGTGGGGCGCGGTTTCGTTTTCCTCCCTTATACGAAAGAAAATGTCTTGACAGCAGCGAGTCTTCTTCTGCTCATTTCTACTCACCATTCTTTCATATTCTTTCCTTCCAAACTGGAAAAAAGAAAAAGAAGAAAAAAATCTTTTGGCAGGAACCTCGTTGATGGGTCGACGGGGCGTCTATGCCCCGCTACACGGCACTGACGGGCAAGAGACCGCCGACCGTTTCGGTCCATCGCTTCTCTCCTCATCTCTCGTGCCAAAAAGGAAGAACAAGAGACAGAGCGGTTGCTGAGGTCTACCGCAAGAAATCTCCACTCAGGATGTTGTTCCATCGACTCGACTGATGTCTCCCATCACTTGATGGAAGCAGCGCAGTGCTCCGCTCTCCTTCATTTCTCCCGTGCCCAGCAGCTGGTCGGTGAACCACTGAACCAAGTGTATCGGCTCGCGCCATGTCTGGTCGATGGCAAGTGCACTTAATTCCACCGTGTATTCGACATGTTCTTTACTTATTCTTTCTTTGTTGTTTTATTGTAATTTGGGCATCGTGTTTTATCTAGGCTGGAAATTGAATGGCTTGACAATTTTAACTGAAAGGATTTTAACGAAATTTGATTCTGACCCCAAAAAATTTACTGAATTAATTTTCGATATTTTAAAAATAATTTGAGGTTATACAGATATCAGGTATCTTTAAAAATTTATCCATAATTTGGGTCTTCACCGATTTCCTGTATGCGCTGCTGAATATTCATTGCGATTCGCCGTTCAAGGCAACAATCATGTCAGCTTACGAATGTTCATTTCGTCGGGAAAATGATACAACGTTCCTCTGCAGCAAAGAAGAACCGAAAGCCGAATGGGAATGAATGACATTTGCATAGTTCCTTCGTACCCCCAGAGCTCAGACCATCGGTTTGGTTTCTGACTGATCAGAAATTTTGACTCGAGTCTTTTGGGTTGCCGTCTGATGAGTTCCGCGTGCGTCTGTGCGTGTCGGCTTCGCTGTGCGTGTACGAGTGTGTTGCCCAGTCAGCCAGCCCTCGAGCCACCTAAAGAGACTAAGGCCACGGAAATAATGTTTATACAGCTGCATACGTATATCTATTAATCAACTGCTTATATGAATCACTAGTCATTTGGGGAGGTACCGGTGTAACGGGGAAAAGGCAAGAAAAAAAAATCTATCCGACTGAACGCGCTCGGGCGTTCATGCATTCTGACACGCGCAAGATGGGGCACCTCGTCGACTACTTTTCACGGACTACCAGTCTGCCACACGAGTATATAGAATATTACTGGCCGGCCGGCCGACATTGGCATACATCAAGCTCACTTTTCAACCCTGGCTGATGGCTCATACATAATTTATTCACGAGAGAAATGAGAGGGGTGAAAGAAGAAATCTTTCTCCGTCGCTTGTACTTCATTCCCATCGCCCGCCTGTCCAGCAAAAGGAGGTGGAACGCAAGCCAGCAGGACCTCAACAGTCAGCACCTGTGAGACATCCAAAACGTAATCTCCCCCTCGAAACATCACGTCCCTAAAAAAAACAAAAACAAAATGAAACGCGTGTTTCTTATTCTTTCTTCTTTTTCTTCTTTCTTCAACGTTTTACCCCCTCACTCTGCAGTCACTCGCTCGCTCACTCGTTCGTATAATAAAAAATGGATTAGTTCCAAGTCGGAGGAATTACTTGGCATGAAAAGCAACACCTTCCGACATCAGAGTGGTGCATGGTGAGCGCAGCCGATCTTGTTACGTATGCCACAGCACGTCGTGAATTTTTTTAAAGTTGGGATAACGAAATTAAAATAAAATCCAGTTCCTTGTAGAGACGACGGAGAAAGAAGAGGAGAAATGAGAAAAACAAAGTCTTGACATCGTATAAAGGTAATGTCCAACGATGACTCAGCACGACTCCATGCATCATGTCGGGTTTATTTTATTCTCTTCTTCTTGGGAATAAGACAATAAGGACCCAGAACCGATTTTTCATCAACTCGTAACGGGATTCCTTGGATGGCTTCCGCTCCGATGCTAAATTGTAAACCGTATGAAATAGAAGTCGAACTTGTGCGTTTGTTCGCATTAGCATAGTCTGACCATATTTGGGCATGATGGGCAAGACTACCTGGATTACCCGATTACACTCTTCTTCTTTTTACCAGCGAGAAGAATTGGCGGTGACGGGCAAGGATTTGCCGAGGTCGAATCAATTTCCTCTGCCACTTTATATTTTACAACATAAAATGAACGAACGGAGAAGAATATTTTTCGTCTTTCAGACAAGTTTACGAGTTAGTTTCATATCGACCACCAGTTGCCGTATCATTTCCCCCTCGTACTTCAAAAATTTGAATATTAAAAATGGTTGTAAAGTTTGGTGGTCGGCTCATTTCAGGTTTAGAAATAGCAACGAGTAAACGACTCGTTAGCAGCGCCGGTGTGACGCCTGTTATCAGGGACCATTCAACTATACCGCAAACGACCGACGGCGCTTGTTGCGAGTTGGCTTATTTGAATCGAAAGTTGCGAGTTTGAAATCTCTTTTAAAACAAGTCCGAGTCTCTCTTTTCCTCGTTCTTAGGAGAATATCAAAATGTTTTTTTTTTTTTACAATTTAACTCTGACATTCTTTTGATGAGCTTGTCATTGCACATAACTTGGTCAATTTGTTACGTCCGTCACGAGGACGCCCGGAGGAAGAATAAAAGTATACGCGCTATAGCTACAGAGAGAAGAATCTACGGAACGAGATGTTTGACCGTAAAAACGAAATGAAAAAGAAGCGAGGAGAAAAAAAGAATCCCGGCACAGAGCGCAAACGGGACGCGTGTATCAAGCATTTACCGAGGTATTTATACGGCGTGTCGTTACAAAATACACGACAGCCACTGCAGAAGCACTTGACTCTTGACCAAATACGGGCAGATCAGCAGCAGGGAATTACAAATTTATAAGCATAAGGGAAATAGCAGAGGAAAATAGAAAAAAAGATAAATTTGGATTGTCTTCCAACAGCTGTAATTTCGTTTGAATATTTTTGGTGACGGAGCGGAAATAGCGAAGCCTTTTCTCCGTGACTGTTTAACCGTTTTTTTTTCCCATATAGAAAAGCAGAACAGATTGACATTGGTTTTCTTACACAAGAACAAGAGCGTGTATTGTGAGTAGTCTACAGATGGGATGAGCTAGGTATTGTCGGATGATGGCGAGACATTTGTCCACGTCCAGCCCCTCCCCGTGAAAAGCAGAAAAGAAGAAGAAAAGAAATCAGGGACGACGACGACCGAGAGAGATGGAGAGAGGAGAGGGCTGCATGTGTAGCTCAGCTGTAGAATAAGAAGAGTGTGGTGAAGTAAAAGAACTTTAGGCATAGATAGGGAACACGCAAGAGAGAATGAAAAGCAAAAAGACGTTTCTGTTATCCCCAGTTATCCCCGACAACAAGTTCCAAACATGGAAACCGAGGAGCATGCAGGAGCTGGACGACCAGCAGTCGACTGGCTACCGGCCATGCACGCCAGGCAACTTCAAAGTCATTCATCACTGCGACTGCACTGCTGCCGCTCTTACTTTTCGTATACAAAAATATTAAATGTATACAAGGGAACGACAGAAGGGCGGGACTCGTGGATGGAACTGAATTCACATCAACGGGAATTGCTCTCAACAGAAACTTGTCCAGCATTCAAGAAAAGCCGAACGGGGCGACCCAAAGAAAAGGGGAGAAAAAAAATAAAATAAGGACAGAAGGAAGAAAAAGGAGAAACACTGGCCGAGTTGACATTTGATTCAAGAAAAGAAAAAGCTCTCGGTGAAAAAGCCAAAGAGACGGGACGAAGGCGGTCAAAAGGACCCTTTTCCTATTAAATCACAGGTAGGTCCATGTTTGGTCATCGACTTACTACTGTCTGTCTGTCGCTGTCTGTCTCCTATTCTGTTTATCTTTCCTCTTTTTTTTCGGCCACTTCTTTGCTGCGTGCTGTGTTCTCTGCTCTCTGCTTGTTTGCCAAATAAGGCCAATAGTCGCTCCGACTTGTCTCTTTTTAATGATGGAGCCGCAAATTCTCTGCGTTTTCCCACGCCATTTCACGAAATCGCATCCATTCATTTTAATTTCCGAGTAGAAAATTATAAGTATAGAGGCAGATGAAATGGAAACACTCACTCTGGTGATTCACAATCCCAACATGCGTGGAGATTTAAAATCAACAAATGGTCGTCCTTTTCTTTTTTACCTTCGTCATTGTCCATCAGGTAGAAGACCGTAAGAGGTTTCGCTAAGGTGTTTATCCACACAAGTCTCATACTTTTACACCCGAGCACGTCTCATACCGCACATTCTTTCAGGATTATCCACTAAAATAAACAATTGACCGGTAAGACCGGTAAGTGAGTCCCCAACACAAACAAATTTGGGCGCCTTTTTTGAATTTTTCTTCTTTGAAAAAGTCCAGCGCAAATCAAAGCGACCTGGACTGTATCAACATTTCACGTTGATTCCGTTTGGGCGATAAATGTCAGGCATTGAAGAGTTTTCAGATGTGACGTTTCCATCATCGTGAGAACCGAGAAATGTTACCGTTGCTGTTGTCGTCGGTTATTCTGATGATATAACTCACATCACAAAAAGGGAGGGACGATGGGGAAAGAGGAGATGCTGGGAGGGGGTGAAAACCGTGGGATCAGCGACCCCACCCAACGCCAATGTTTCCTTTTGTGAGTGTCGAAATGGGAGTCCAATCGGAAACTATTGACAGTTTCCATACAAAAGGCATCGACTTGGATTCGCGTTGCGTCACAATGGCCGACTCCGCACACGACGGTCGCGCGCGCGAACGCACACAAACGCAGATTGAATAGAACCGATCCGAAACTAAATGAGTTTTGGGCTGTTATCAATCTGACTGAAACGGCCGACCCTCTGCCACTACTATGAGGAAATAATAATAAAAAAATAAGAGTCGAAAAAGAAGGATAGATTGAATCGACTAAAGTTGCATAAAAAAGGAGGGAGAGATAGAGGAATGGAAGGGAGACTCTATGCGACTTGAACACGACGACGACGGTGATGGAAAGCAAAAGAGGCGAAGCGTGACTATATACGCCGACAGCATTCGGCACTCTGCTGCCAGGCGGCCTGTAGCTCTCAGGCCGCTCGTTTCAATAGACCTGGGAAAGAGAACGAGGATTGACGCATAGCGAAAAGGAACTATACGAGACGGAACATGACGAGGGCCCGATTACTCCGGTCCATGGCAGTCCAGTCCACCCTGGACTTATGGAGAATTCGAGATGAGACCCGATACGTTCAATAAACATCGATTAGACATTAGAGGGTTATCGCATGTAGAGACTAGAGAGGAAATAAGATATTGAAATCCAACGTTTCCCCTTTTGCCTCTTATATTTCTCTTGAACCTTTCCCGTGTGTGTGGCCCTTTCATCACGACCGCGTCGACTCGTGTCGAGATATGAAGCCGCTCCTCTTCTTCTTTGTTCCGTCGCTGCTGCCGAGTTTTCCCCAACGTAAATCTCTTTGATCTTTTCCAGTTGAACGTTTTCCCCTGATGGTGGATTTCGATATCATCAAACGGTGGCGCCTTTTCTCTCAACAGATTCCCCAGCAGCAGCAACAGCAGCAACGTCCAATGTTTTCCTTGGCTATCGTCGATCCTGTGGACCAGCAGCACCGAACGAAAAGAGTCTACCTAATAACTAGACGAATGGAACCCATGTAGAGATATGGCCCAACTAGAACGTATACAGCGGTTAATTGCTGCCGTGCGCAGTTACTACGACGGCATGTACACGAAAATAATTCTACAGTACCGATAAGAAGTACGTCCAATATAGAACGGACCAAAGTGTTTTGGAATGGCGGCATTTTAGTTGGTCGTTGCAATGTAATAACGGCCGCGGTGGCGGTGCCAGGAAACATAAAATATCCTCCGGTTCGTTTATTTATAAAACAGAAGAAGTTGACGGGCAACGGCATCGACCACGAAAAAAGCGCCGACCGAAAATGAACGCGTCACGTCCCCGATATAAAAGAAAAAAAAGACTCTCGCCTTGCGTAATTGGAATCGGGTCATAAAGAACAATGAAATGCCCCTGCCGTCGTGTGGGTACAGGTGAGCCAACAAGACTGACGCTAACCACTGGCCGCGTTCGGCGACTAATGCGATAAGAGGATGGAACCTCGGCTGCTTCTTCTTGTTGTTGTCCTACTGGAACAGTTGAGAAGCACTTGGATATGGGACTCACATGTTCAACGACTTGTTCATCCTCTTCTTCTTCTTCTACTTTCCTCAGCGGCCAGTTAGTTCCACGAGCGACGGTGGCTATAGCTTTCAAAATAAAAGGGGAATAAATATAATTTCATTTTTTTTTGGTCGACTGAATGGAAAAAGAGGCCGCGAAAGAATGTTGTTTCCAAGTGGAAAACACAATTGAAACGGCCAAGCCGGCCCAAAAATATTTCAAACTTGTACGACGCGCTGTGTGGTCGTCGTATTGGATCATAACCTCCGTGATCTCCGTCCACCCCAAAAAAGGTTCCCCATTCCTTCATTTCTTTTCTGAGTTTTGGGGTTTTGTTTTCGTTTTTTGTGGCCTTCCATTTTCCGTGCCCGACATGCAATTCAGGATGTCGTAACGTGGCGTGAAGCGTGAAAGAAAGGATGGAGATGAAGAGGAATCCCGGTGCATCAGCGGCAGAAAAAGCCAACAGAGCCGCCAAGGTGTCTGATGTTTCCGTGCGCCATTAAAGAAAAAGGAGAAGACGAATGTGAAGTGGAGGAATATATAAATAAGAAAGACCAGAAAGACAAAAACTGGGAAAAATTAAAAGAGAAAACTATGCGCCCTCTTGTTCTTCACTTTGACAATAAAATGGAAGGAAAAGATTTTTGGAAATATTTCCGATGGAAACAACGAAATGGCCATCAACGCCAAACTCTTTTTTGAGGAATCTAACGAATCACGGAGCGCTACGGGTTATTGCCAATAGATTGGCTGCCCAGTTTGGGTGGCCCTACAAAGTTCGGTGAACGCGTCCCCTGAACATTTTGAGGATCGCTCGCAACGACGTTGAATGGGCGAAGCTGAGAACGCGCTAGACGCACTTTTCACGCGTGTACAATAACGCTACATAGTAAACCATCGAGTCTTTTCGAGAAGAGAACACACACCTTGCCACAGCTGCCAGCCGTCGCTGTCGGACCGAGCCAACGCCACTGAGACTGGTCTGTTGTTATTTTCTTGCTATTGTTGGCTGTTGCCGGTTGTTGTTAACCGACTGTGACAATTTCCCGCCGACGTTAGCGGCAACGGCGACGCCTTTTTTGCATATGGGCGAAACGAAACGTGTCAGTGCCACCTGGTGCTGGCCAATTTGGGCTGACGAAAATGAACAGAACGAAGAAGATGAAAATGACGAAAATCGTGTACGGCCATTAGAAGGATCTTGCGCCAGCGACGAGGGTTTTTTTAGGTTTTGATGTTCCTCCCTGTCCAAATGGATGTCAGTTCTGCGTGTTGTTGTATAATTTATGATTCTTTATTTTGACGTTGCCAGCCCCGTGTACGAGTCATTAACATCGACCAAGTATTTTCTGGGAAGGGAGAAAAAGGAGACGGTGGGAGGGAAATATCTCTCACCTGGTCCCAGTTCTGTGTAAAAAGTTACGTGCCGGGAGCAAAAGGCGGAAATCCTGTTGTCTCAACTCGATCTGATTCATGTCAATTGACGGAATTTATATACAGTAATAGTCCAGCAGACTAGTACACTATACTCGTAAGGTGTTGGAGGCTAACGACGCCGTGAATTCAATGAGGTGTCAAGTTCTTTATTTCATCAAAACCTGTCGGTAGAAAAGAAAAAAAAAATGAAGCAACAGCTGAGCCGAGACGAGATGTTGACGGCGACCATATGCTTCACTTCTGGCTGATTTATTCATGGCGGCAGCATCGTCGTATAATATCAGTACGTGCATTTTCACTAGACGCACG
>JACCDP011227956.1_pt1 | contig 10524 bp, 24 predicted proteins | sample 7445841 | NCBI WGS metagenome assembly JACCDP01 (sample SAMN15323441, study PRJNA562643) | freshwater metagenome | isolation source: river surface water | place: USA:Blue River Watershed | collected 2017-08-17
AGTTCTCTTTGGGCCAACATCGGTAATGTAGTATTATTACCGTTTACTATTCTCATCCAACCGCCGCCATCTGTGGACATATCACAGAATACTAGCCTAGGTTCAGAATTTATGTTTATGTAATAATTTCCATTGGTAGTGATTCCAGTGTCTGTTAGTATTTGGTAAGCACTTCTTCCTGCTCTTGACGCTGTTGTTCCATCATTCCAAAATCTAGTAATATTAAAAGTGCTTACAGTAGCATTACCTGTACTGCTTGTAGCTGTGATATCAAATGTACTAGTTACACCACTGACATTATATCCTGTAGTACTAGGAGTACCTGATATAACACCTGTGCTGGTGTTCAATGACATACCAGTAGGTAAACTACCACTAGTCAATGCATAACTAACTGTGGTTGTTTTACTATCTTGTACCTGTAGATTAACTCTTGCCATTACGGATTCCTAATATACACAGCGTGTCCAAAAAAACAATCAGTACGATCAGAACCACTGAATCTACTATCGCCATGATTCCACCAGTGGCCACTCATTCTGTGGAATACTGAAGCATTGTATACTCCGCCTATTCCGCCGCCCCATTGGGCTGAGTTAGAATTTTCACGACCGCAGCCAATCATAGCATAATAGTGTCCGGCTATAGCGGTATCAGTAAATCTATTCTGTCCACCAAAGCCTCCTGTCATATCTCTAGTAGTATTACTTGATCCTGTATCTGAACGGATCTTAAATCCAAATCGTGTTCCGCCTGTATAAATTGCTGTATCGCCTCTAACGTGTAATGTGCTTAACCAATTTGCTGGTGTTCCAAACAGCGTAGTGTTACCTACTGTTTCACTGTTCTTTTGTCCTGTAACACTGAGCATGGTTGTTATAGGAGTGGTATGTCTCCAACCAACTCTCTTAGCTATCTGAGCCGAATCATTAGCAATTACCATTACATCTGTAAATGTTGAATAAGCAAAACTAGGACTGAAAGCATCTGTATCTCCTGTGCCTACAGGACTCCATCCTAGTGCTTCAATGTCATCTTGTGTTCCATAGTTCCAACCTTCCCAACTTGCTGTCCACGGATCGTTTCTGTTAAACGTAGTACCTGCGGTAGTGATGTCTGTTTTAAGTCTTAATGCTAATTGCCAACCGCCGCTTTCAATACTGTTGTAACAGTGACTAACAAACGGTCTTGGACAACCAGCGGGCTGTAGCCAATAATTACCATCTGTGGTAATACCAAGACTTCTGATTGCTTGGGCACTGGTTGCTGCTCGGGTTCTGATAGAACCATCGGCCCATACTCTAGTAATATTAAAAGTTCGTACAGTAGAATTACCTAAGTTGTTAGTAGCTGTAATATCAAATGTACTAGTTACTCCGTTAACATTATATCCTGTGGTATCAGGTGTTCCTGATATAACACCTGTAGTACTGTTTAGACTCATACCAGTAGGCAGTGTGCCACTGGACACCGTATAAGTGGTTGTAGTAGACTTATTGTCTTCTATCTGTAGATTTACTCTTGCCATTAACTAGCATCTCCCGCTGTTACAGTAAATGTTGTAGGACCAACAAATGTAGGACCTGCTCCAGATGTGTTAGCAGTTATTGAAACAGTGCCTGTTAGGTCTCCTGTTTCAATGCCCCATACTTGAGCACTGACATTGCTTTCGTTGCTTTTAACAACAACGAATTGTCCTGGACTGACTGCTATACCTGTGCGAGCCAATACACCTTTTCCTAGTATTTCAGAATCAAATTCTAACCATTCACCTGATGTTACTCCAGCGTGTCCCAGTGTGCTTAAAGCTACACTGACTTTCACCGGAATGTGATTTTGATTGCAAACATTAACAGTGACCATAGCAACATCTGAGTTGTTGTTCACATAAATGTTTTGATTAATACCTGCTGATAAACTTCTTGCACCTAATACACCGTTTGCCATTATTTTTTTCCTTATGCGACTTTTAACCAAAAACTTCCAGGCCTATTCCACCCATTACTATGACAGCTATTATAAGGAACATATCCTCTACCATTGCCGTCTGTATAAAAATTATTAATACTATACCCCCAGTTTTCACTATTATTAACATTCATATTACCTGGGTACGTAGGCCATGCTTCATTACTATGACCGTTGGTTGTGCCGCTCAATGATCCTGCGCCATTGTTACCAGCATCTGCTGTGTAAGTTGGGTAAGATGTTTTTAACCAAGAATTACCTAGGGCAGCACGTCTTTCAGCATCAATACTGTTTCTATAACTAACCGGATACCAACGAGCATTAGTATCACAGAGTAAATGATAGTTAACAAAAGTGCCTGCACTGTTTCTAATTCTAAATAATCCAATAGCCCTAGTTCTTCCATTTATAACCAACTGGTCGATAAAATCGTTGCCCATATTGCCTGCCCGATTGGATGCAGGAGCAGTATTGGTTATGCTGGTGGATGCTGAATCCATATTAAATGGAACGTCTACTTCTGGGTCTTCAACGTGTCTACCATTGTTAACATCTGTTCCACAGAAACTCATTAACATCCAGCCGCCGCCACTGTTAGTTTGATCGCACCATACTTGACGTGCCTGACTGAAACTTGTGGGTTTGATCCAGTAATAAGCAGTTGTGGTAATACCTAAATCTATAATGTATTTGGCGTGTGGCGCGGCTGCTGCGACACTGCTGCCATCAGTCCAGCGTCTTATAATTGAATAGCTTTTCACTGTAGCATTGCCCAAACTGTTTGTAGCTGTAATGCTAAACGTGCTGGTTACACCATTGACATTATAACCTGAAGTGCTTGGAGTACCAGAAATAACACCAGTGTTGCTGTTCAAACTCATTCCAGTAGGCAAACTGCCGCTGGAAACGGAATACGCAACTGTAATACCAGGCGGGCTTGCTGTTGTTAGGTTAACTATGGCCATTTGTAATCTCAATAACTATATGAGTATTTATCGCTACCCATTCGAACAGATTTACTTAATTAAAATGTGATGTTATAATGTCTAAATGCGTAAAAGGACTATTATGAATAGCAGAAATATACGTGACGATTACTTTATTGCTTTGAGAAAAGCTTGGACGGAGTTCCCCAAGCCTAGAAATAGTATGGAACAAGTTCAAAATCATCGTCTGAACACAGAAGATTTTTGCCGCTGGTGCGAGCAAAAATGGGGATTCGAAATTCTAGAAGCAGACGGCGGCATCAGTGAGAATTACAAAGTATTAGATGATGCCAAGTTTATGTTGTTCAAATTAAAATATTATTCCCGTGTATAAATGGCAACAAGAAATCTTAAATCGAATGGTACAATTTAAAGGCAAAGGAATGATGCAAATTACCGGAAGACAATCAGGAAAAAGCATAATGAATGCAGAAGCCGTTGAACGCCTAATAGACGATTTAGGACCGTATAAATTAAAATTGAATACGATTGAAATCCACGACGAGTCGTACTATGAAGTTAGACCAGTAGGATGGATGCACAAAGACGAACTACATTGGAATGACATGATTACCTGGGTAGTAGAAACATTTGGTCCTACGGCCAAGGATGGTGTATGGACATCCGGACAACGTTGGTACTGTAACAACGCTCGTTTTTATTTTAAGGATATTAAAGACAGAGACTGGTTCATATTGAAGTGGTCATGACCACATAATGATAATTGATATTACAGAATTGTTCACAGTGCAACATAAGTCTATAGATCTCGTACTTGAGTGGTTGAGTCAATACGTAGGAGAGTATATAGGTCCAGGTACTGGATTCTGTGATAACTTATATGTAGATGGCCATAGAGATTCAGTACTACACATTGGGCGGGGTTGGCAGATAAATGCCGTAGATTATGTAGATGGATATGGTCATACAATGATTTATGAATTAGATATCACCGACGATAAGTTGGCTACATTTTTTATATTAAAGTTTTTATAATGGGTACAACAATCTTGTTCGTAGAAAAAATCAATGCTGCCCGTACATTAGAGATTGTGTACGAGCTTAGAGCTATGAAACTCGAACAAGGAACAGACTTTAAGTTTAAGTTTATACATAAACAAGATACTTGGTTTCAAGACGATGAGACTCCTTGGGGTGCCGAATTTACTTTTACTGATGAGAAATGGGCTACTTGGTTCACTCTAAAATATCTATGATGCACAACTTATTAACTCTAAAAGTTTGCAAAAGTAAAATTAATTATGCTATATTAGCAACACTGCAATGGAGCAAATGAAATTTAAAATCGAATATCCTAAAGACAAACGAGGCTATTGGGTAGAATTACATAGCCCCAATTTGTACGAAGATACAATGATAGAAGTAGATCAGTGGGTTGTTGAAAATCAATTAGGTCGACGTATGGCTTTCAATATGTGGAAGCTTAAAAACGAAAAGGCTCGTAATTGGTTTATACTTAGATGGAGTTAATATGAACATTGACTTATTACCTTGGATACTAATGATACAAATATGGACAGCCGAAAGTCCAGGCCAAATTAATTTGATTTATAGAAAAGAATATCCGAACTATGAACAATGTATGGAAGCACGTAAAGAATGGCTTGAAAAGAAATTTGTCGCACTGTGTGGAGTTAAAAGTGAAACCAATAAAGATGCATCAACGAACGTGGAATCAACTACTAAAAAAACTGCACAGTGAATATCCTAACAGTTACTTCCTTAGAGATAAGATGAAGGAGAAGTTAGGATTCACCGTACGTGAACACAATGCGTGGATCGAAAACAAGAACTACGACAAAGAATATGCGGAATATGAGCGCACTAAAAACAGTCCTGATGAACTGAATATGCTGTTGAGCTTGCCTCCAGAACGCGGCCGCACAAGAACAGAAATACATTTAGATTTTTACAGTGAGAACAAACGCACAATGTTCTTACTCAAGTACTCAGAGGAATTAGCAAATGATGATAAAAGGTATTAATAGCAATTCACAGTATGTGAATGTAACAGGAGGATATCCAAGTAATATGCCCTATATTAACGCATCAACATTAAGTGCCGGGTCATTACGATATAATCCCGGATCAATGAATATGGAAGTCTATGATGGTAACAGCTGGATGCCAATCAATTCAAATTTTGCCACTGTGGATGTACCAGATTGGGTCAAAGCTACCTTAGACTGGGCTCATCAACGTATGCTAGATGAGCAAAAATTAGATCATCTATGCGACAAGTATCCTGGCTTGGCCAAAGCCCGTGACAACTACGAATTGTTCAAACAGTTTGTAAATGCACAAGAGCAAGCAGACGACGATAGTGAAGGAATGCAAGTAGTTACATCACCTTAAAAGCATAGTTTTTTTTGCTTTTAATAAAGATAAGTATTCTACTATGAAAAAATTACTACTAACTACACTATTGGCTTTTGCTTTGGCTGGTGTGGCAGAAGCAAAGCCTCATAAGAAACATAAAAAGGTTAAGAGCCGCAGTGCCAAGACTGTAATGGTCAAAAAACATAAGAGCACAGGCTATGCCAATTATGCTACAGGCAGTTATGTATTGTTTGACTACGACAATGGCGAGTTTAACGACGAGTTCAATCGTAATCAAGTACGTAGCATAGCCAGTATTACTAAGATGTTTACTGCTATGACTGTGATTAACAGTACAGCTAACCTATATGAGAAACTGTATGTTGCTGGACACAATGGCGGCAAGGTTCCCCGTGGCACTTATGTAAGTCGTATGGATTTACTTAAGGCTATGGTTATGAATTCAGACAACCTGGCTGCTGAAGTCCTAGCTAACAATCATCCTGGCGGCTTTAATCAATTCTTAGTGGATGCCAATACTTACAATAAGAACATTGGCTTGATACATACCGAAATAGTGGACAGCTCAGGACTACTACCAGGCAATGTTAGCACTGCCAGCGAATTGGTATTGTTCTTAAACTCAATTAAAGAAAACCCTGTGATACAGGAAATTGGTGCTCTACGTCAATATGAAATAGCTGTGCCAAAAGGTCAACGTACATATCACGTTAAGTTCCATAATACAAATCCTGAACTATATAAGTACAATAACATTTTAATCAGTAAGACAGGATTTACTAACAGTGCCGGTCGTTGTGTTATGATGTTGGTAGAGAAAGGCCAAAAGACATATGCACTGATTGTGCTTGGTCAACCAAATGTGCAACGTCGTAGTCAAATAGTTGCAAAGTTAATATGAGTGTAACTGGTTATCAACATACATACTTTACAGGTTACTTAGGAGAAACTCCTACCAAACGTATCCACGAAAATATGATTATAGAAGATAAGGTACATAAAATACACGATGTAGTCGTACATCGATTTACTATGGGCGACGTGGAAGATCCAGACTTATATGCTGCTCAACCGCTCATCGAATGGCAACGTAGTGAAAAAGGTGCTTGGATAATGGAACACGCTGTAGAGAGTCCTATTTGGCACAGAATGGTAGATCATACAAGTTTTGGTTACGCTTTTGTCATTCGTGCTCGATTAAAAGATGTAGACTACACATTTTACCAACTCAAATGGTCTTGACTTAACGACTAATCTGTTGTACAATACAACCATTACTAACTAATCAGGAGCCTATATGGCCCAATTGTCAATGGTCGCTGGTTGGCAACTCTTAAGAAGCTTTCGTGATGTAGAAGAACGGGCCAACAAACTTGGCTTGAAGTTCGCTGCCAGCAAGTATAGCGGTATGGAGTTCGACACTATTGCTCTTGTTCCATTAGACGAGCATTTACCAATTTACAATAGAGAAGCAGAAGTATTTCAAGGCTCCCTTCAAGACATCAGCAATTGGCTTCGAGGTGTAGAATGGAGTCGTAATTATGATAACCTTATGATGAGTAAGAACGATGACAAACGCGAAACCGCAGAGAGAAAGTATCAGCAAAGAGAACTTCTTAAAGTTATCCGAGACGGTGAAAGAGAAAAAAAGCTTGACAGATGATGTACCTATGGAGACCTGTGTCTGCGAAGGCTGTGGTCGAAAATATTTTGATACCACTCTTTACTTTTATGGTAAGCCCAGTATCAAATGTCTTTGGTGTACTAAGTTTCCTAAACAGAAAGAACGTAGATGAAAATAAACTTAACTTGTTCCGAATGCAAAACTAATGTGACCAATGGACAAGGATGGTTTTGTACTGACTATCATAGTATCTCAGGATACTTTTGCTCTAACTGTTATGACAAGATATCGCACGACAGTTACGGTAATCCAGAACGACCCAACGATTATTTGTTAATGTTAATTAAACACGGAGTTACCCAATGAACGAACGAATTAAACAACTTGCTGAACAGGCTGGTTTTAATTTACCCGACGATAGTGAATACAATGGACATATATTCAAAAATTCAATTGAAAGATTTGCTAACTTGCTAGAACAAGAATTTTTCAGTGCAGGATATCAATCTGGCAAAAGTGACGGTATTCAGGAAACTGTTAGAGATTGTGCTAATTTTCTTATGGACACTTTAGACGATCACTTTGCCGCAGAACAATTACAAGAACATTTTGGAGTTAAATCGTGAACGAACGAATTAAAGAACTAATGTTAAGCAAAGGCTTACACAAACATATCAGCGGAGACTGTCAACGTCGTATAGAAGTATTGGCAGACTTGATCATTAATGAATGTGTTGAACAGGGAAAAATAATACAATCTCAAACTATCATTAATGGGTCAGAAGATTATGTTGCTGGTCGAGAGATGGGTATAGAAGTTTTTATGAATCAGATTAAACGACATTTTGGAGTTGAATCGTGAACGAGAAAGTCGAAGCAATGTGGAAAGATCCTAGATTCCAATTACTTTCTGACCTAGATCGTATGTTAGACAGTAGCAAGATTTGGGGAGGTATGGAATGGGTCTATCATCCAATTCATCCTGCAAAGTATCGCCCAATGGCAGAACGAGTACGAGCAGAATTAGGTAAACTTTACGAAGAATACGGAGTCGAATAATGTTTTGGTTTATGATATCATTAGTAATGATTGTTTGGATATTAAAGGATTGAATAATGGAAGATCCATTTCGTAAAATTGCACAAGACACACACTTTAACATCTATATGAGTGATCTATGGACTGGCACTGCACGACGATTTGCCGAAGCTATTGTAGAAGAATGTGCTCGGAGTTGCGGCTCACAGGCAGATATGAGAAACATTCGTCGGCGTTTTGGTTTGCCAGTGGAAACTAATATTAAGTATCCTGGGCCCGAAGCACAAGGTCATCGTTCACAATACAGCAGAGAATATAATATACCAAAAGGATAGAATATGATAGGTGAAATGATAGTATGGGGATTCTTCTCCGCAATAGGATGGATGGCTGCTAACTGGACTGTAGGCAAGGTCTTTCCGGATACACCACCTGCTGTGGTTCAACCAGAAAAGAAAGAAGAAAAGAAAAATGAAAACATTTGATACATTCGAAGAAGTAGTTGGAATGATGCATTGTATGAAGAGGCCGGTTGTAGTTCACGCTAAGAAGATGCACGAAGAGTTCCGTGTGAATACCTTAGAAGGAAACTATAAACAAGGCAATCCCGGAGACTATTTGATGCGCGGTATCGATGGCGAACTATACATCTGCGACGGCGCAATATTTGAAAAAACTTACGACTTTGTTTAAAATAATTGTTGACAACACAATCTGAAGGTAGTAATATTGTCTTTAATGAACACGCACTGGTAGCTCAACGGTTAGAGCTAGAATCTCTAAAGTTCTAGGTTATGGGTTCGAATCCCATTCAGTGCACCAAAGCAGCGAGACGGCTACAAACTCAGTATGAGTCGCTAAGGTAGGTACCTAATCCTTAGGGCAAGCAACAGTACACCACTTGTAGTTGACACTCGGGAACAGACCGAGCATAGATTACTAACTTTTATACATATAATTTTATGAAAAAAATGTTCGAAAGCACTAAACCAGGCGCATCTGGCGAGGATCGTAAGGCCGAAATTAAAAATTGGAATCTTCCTATTCTTCAATTTATGTATCACGGCAATCCTAATACCGATCTACATTGTGTTATAAGTAAGGCTCCGGCATTTCAAGAATATAAATGCATAGTACGTAAAAAAGTTATTAATTGTTTTAATATTGATTTTAATCATATTAGACAATTCCAAACAGGAAATAAGTCCGCAGGTATCAGTTTAGATAAAGGGCCTATGCCTCCTAGCGGAATGTTTAGAGCAGAATGGCTAGACTCGGAAGTAAAAAGAACAAGTCTGATAGAGTTTATGACTATGATGCCGGTTAGCTCTACTATACACAGCTATATTACACAAAGCTCTGCTTATGATCATATAACTTTAGAAAACTACGAACATAAACATTGGCCTTGGGTTTTGAAGAGTCAAAAAAACTTTGACAAATTTACAAAAAAATTTAAGATAGATTTTTTAGAGTATGATAAATTTATTAATCATTTAATGGATATTAACTCTTCTAATATCAGAAAGAGAATACAAAATAATTTTCATGGAATACGAGGTTGGAATTATAACTTCGTTTAATTTATAGGAACTATTATGCCTTACAATTATGAATTAGCAATGAGTGCAGATATATCTGCTAGTGTGTTACAGGAAATGATCTGCAATCTTGTGCAGAGCCAAACAGGCAAGGTCGTAGAAAAAGCCGAATTTGTCTATGACGAGAATAAACAGTTTACAGGTATGAAAGTATTCTTTGTAAATGAACAAGCAGAGTTAGTTAATAACACTGTGGAAAAACCAAAGAAGACTAGTTTTATGGATAAAACATTTAAGCCCTTTGTTTGGGAATAATAAATAAATTTTTAAGGAGAAAGCCAAATGGCATAGATTGAATTTGCGTGTGATGATGTAGTCTTTCACTTCAACAAAAAACATTTAGAAGACTCGACCATTCCTATGTGGGTCGTTAAATTTCATGGGGAAACTTATTATGTAGAGCACGTTGACTGCGACGTTTCGTGGAGCACAAAGGAAACGCCCGATAACAGTCATACCAAAGGCAGTATCAAAGTCAAAAATGTATTACTGACTATAGACGATGATAACTGTGCCCGAATTACAACTCTTACCCTAATTGATAAAATAAGACTGCGTAACCAAAAGTTAGGCATAACCCGTATTATCTTTACCTACGGCGGTAAGATGCATAATGCTCTAAGCAAAAACGAATATAAACACAGTCCATTTAAGAACGTCAGCGGCGGTTGTGGCACCAGCTGGGTCGTTTGTGACTTACTGAAAAAGACAGAGTACACTTTGGCCAGTCTAAAGTATACTAATGACTTCAGAGTACTCAAACCAAATGAAGCTTATTACAAGGCATACGATGCTCCTGGCACTTACATTGACGAAGACGATTACGAAGAATTTGACACAGAAGAGGAGTGACAGTATAATATGACAATGAAACCAATTAAGATCAAAACAACTCATATGGCAGAGTTTCTCAAAGAACTAGAAGCTTTGAGATTGAAACCAGAGC
>JACCDP011054036.1_pt1 | contig 10523 bp, 21 predicted proteins | sample 7445841 | NCBI WGS metagenome assembly JACCDP01 (sample SAMN15323441, study PRJNA562643) | freshwater metagenome | isolation source: river surface water | place: USA:Blue River Watershed | collected 2017-08-17
TCATTACTCCTTCTTCCTCACCATAAGGACCACTATCCAGAAACTCATCTACAGAATGGAAATAGAAGTATCCTACTCCATTGATAGTCTCAATAATCTTTTTTAGACTATCTCGCCAAGTAGTCTTGGGCTGAACTACATAACCATCCTCTTGCTTACACAAAAGCAAGTTATGCTTATTCAAAATATTTTCCGCAGTTTTCTCTACTGCGTTTTGATATCTATTGTATTCTTGCTCGACTTGATACGATTCTTCAGATTCTGCCCGATCAATCGCTTCTTGCTCAGAAAGACCCGAATCAATCGACTGATTGTAAACATCGTGATAATACTCATACGAGTATTCGTTCAAACACTCAACATGAGCGTCAAAATCTTGACCAAGGATTTCTGCAACCTGCTGAATAGAAAACTTGTTCATGCTATTCTCCTGGTACAGTTATACATAATAACTTCTTGATTATAAGATTAGGCAGTTTACCCACTTGCCCAGGTGCTATTTTACTTTACCACTTATACAAACACATAACAAAAACAATACCGCCTGAAACAAACCAAGAGCCGACAATAAACAAGAATCCAGTTTGTGCCGACATACTAACCTCTTGTGATTTGTTGAATAAAAAAGGCAGTTTACTCACATGCCTAGGTGTATAAACTACCTCACGTCAGTAATAATCACCATCCTACCATTCTCCTCTTTCACTTCCCAACTGAAAAACTCTGCAAAACTTTGCAGATCAGCCTTGTTGGAAGGAAACAATGGAATGGTCTTGGCATTATCGCTCACACAAGGATTGCCATCTTCTGAAGAAGATTCCACCAAATAGGCAGAATCCGCGTTGGTGTAAGTAGGATCGGTGTTGCTATCATCAAAACAAACGTACAGCATAATAGCCTCCTGATGGAATCACACACATTTGTGTATTATAATAAGCCAACAAGCCGAGAGACTAAATAAAAATATGTCTCTCTTTCTTGCTGCAACAAGCAAACGATTATAGCTTATTTACTTGCAGGTAAATAAACTTTATCGTTTCTTTATAATCACTTGTTGGCTTATTGTAATACACAAGGCAGTTTATACACTTGCCTAGGTGTTTGGGTTATTTGGTAAATAGGATTTGCACCTATTTCTCCCTATTTAGGGCGAGTTAGCTATACTCCTTTACCACTATCCCCGGTCCTATTAGATTGATAAGTAATCTCACTAATAGGTATTAGGCAGTTTATCCACTTGCCCAGGTGTATTCCTCACGGCAAGAAATACCTTCCATCCACCGCATCAACCTTATCCAGCATATCCAGAATCTTGTTCTTCTCCTCGCCTTCCGACAATCCTCGAACCACCAACATCAGATTGTCCCAGGCATCCTGATCAATGCCGTATTCATCATCCAAAAGAGACTCAATGAAGTTGAACATTGTGCTTGCCTCCAATCCAACCCAACCTTGTCCCCTACCTACAATCTCCCAAGTTTACCGATGGGAACCCCCACTTATTGCCAACAAAGCCGAAACCTTGTTGGCAATCCTGTCAATCCCCTACCTGCTCCAGATAATCCTCCTCATCATTAGAGGTTTTCTTGTAACCTGTAGCCACCACAATCTCTCCCGAACTGTCCTCCGAGAATACCGCATCAGGACAAACTTGCAACACCAGTTGCACCATTTCCGCAAAAGTGATCTTCATCTCAACACCCAACCTTGTCAGGAGATACCACCAAACAAAAATACGGATTCCCAGGTTTCATCAAGCGCAACTTGTTTCCCAACTTTCCCATAAAACAATACACGCCAGCATAACCAGAAACACTTGCATACACCATATCACCAATCCGCAAGTTCATTATGCCTCCTGTTTTATCTCCAACCAACCGCTCCCCTCACTTCTAGCCGCTCAGGTTGACCGATGGGAGCCGTTTGCACTTACCAGGAAGCCCATTACAGGCTTCCCAGTAAATAATCACTTTTGAAGCGCCTTCTTTTCCATATTCTCCGTAGCAACTTCCACCAGTTGCCGAACATACTTATACATCATCACTCTGGCTTTATTCAAATGATTTCCCGTCAACCTCTTACCACTCATTAGCCATTTGGCATAATAAGTGCCAAGCCTCGCATCAGGTCCATTGAAACCTTTGCCATTCGTGTGCAATGTGGTATTGCTGGTTTGCTCATCCATGGTTTGACGAGCAAAAATAGCCAATACCGCCCGCTCCACCGCGTAATCGTTGCAAAGCAACAAATAACGAATGTAATCCGGATTATTCTTTTCCATCTTTTCCTACCTCCAAAAAGATTTTCAAGAACTTGGACGGAGGGAAAGGAATCGAACCTTTCCTACAACCATTCTCCGTATTCTCTAACTACTTACGAGTAATACCACCATTCTGACCACGACTTGCCACAAACTTATTGCTCCCAGCAAGATAATCAGCAATCCGCTTGCTCAATCGACCATAATCCTCATACCGATTGCTAATCTTAGCAAACACCTGCCCAATCAGCAATGGCTTCACCACCTTTGCGTTATTGTTCTCATCAAAAATACTATTCAAAGCATTCTCAATCAGAATATCCTCCGAAAGATTGACATTCTCCCATTCCACCAAATCCCCCATAAACTTATTCAGCGTAGCCTCATGATCAATCGCACCCGCGTCATTACGAATAACATAGGAAACAAAATCAATCTTCATAATCTTTTTTTCCTTTCAGCAACCAACCATTCCCCCCACCTCTAATCACTCAGGTTGACCGATGGGCTAACCCATACATACTTATCTGCCCATTTACCCATTCACACATACACATATTTTTTCTGCCCGCTTACGCACATCTACATACCCACCAACCATAAACATACTCTCCCATTCACACACATCCTTACTTACACTCCACCTTATCCCAATAACCTATAAACTATAATAAATACATTCCACACAAACTAACTGCCCAATATCTCAATACATACATTCACACACATCTACATACAAAATTTATTCTACCTATACCTTATACAATACCACTATTCCTTATTTCCATAACTTACATTTCTCCCGCCCCCATTCTTTATTTCCCTAAATCTGCACCCCATTTCTTTCTTATTTATAAAATAAATTATGTAGTTTAGTGTGTATGTGTATTGATGTGTCTATGTTTGTGTGCAGTATAATAAATAAGAAAAGTTTGTTTTTGGCTAGGGCAAAAACCATTGTGTGTAGTTGTTTGAATCTATGCCTAAATGTGTTTTGCGCCCTAGCCAAAAAGCATATTTTTTATGGCTAGGGCTTATGCCACACCCAATTGCCAACCGAATGCATTTATCCAAAAACACAAACACAAAAAAAAAAGCCAATGGCGGGATTTCCGCCATTGGCTTTCACACACGCAAAAAAAGACAAAAAAAAAGACAAAAAAAAAGCCCCAGCGCATTGGCGCTGGGGCTTTGGGAGACGGTCAGTCAGGTTTCACCGAGCGATGCGCTCGACTCCGCCGTTCTGACCACGCTGGGCGTGGAATCGCGTCTTGTCTCCAAGGAAGTCGTTGATCTTCTTGGAGAACTCCCCGAACTGGGTGAAGCTCACCCCCTTGGTGAGAAGGTACTGGAATGCCTCGCCCACCACAAGGGGCTTTGGCATGCGCTTGTTATCGTGTCGGTCAAAGACCGAGTTGACGGCTTCGCGGATGAGTTCGAACTCATCCGCCGAAGCGGACTCGAAAGCGAGGAGGTCTTGCATGAACTTGTGCAAGGTCGCCTCGTGATCGATAGAGCCATCCTCACCACGAACCACGTACGACGAAAGGCTGATCTCCATGACTGTATCCTCCGAAGGGCGTTGCGGCGTGATTGCCTGCCCTCACTATTGGTTCTGCAGGTTGACCGATGGGTGCAACCGGGACAAAAAAACCTTTACTCAGACGCATGTTGACCGATGGGTACAATCCACCTAAAAAACCAAAACCCCCATTGAATAGCAGAGGTTGACCGATGGGCGCTGGGGCGCGCGGGTACATTGTAGATTAGAGGTTGACCGATGGGAACCCGATTGCACTTGGCAAAAAAAAATCCCAGGTGCCTAAGCACCTGGGATAAGATAAGGCTCACTCTAGTACTAGGTTCGCACCTGGTAACCCACCGCCTTCTCCAGGCTCTTGTCGGTTTGGCTCAGGTTCAGCTTGAGCGCTTCCTTACGAGCCGTAAGTAAACACTCATACACCTTCACCACCGACTCAGACAAGGAGTTGCTTTCCAGGTCCAGTTGCATACGAACGATCTTGTACATAGAGCCTCCTATCAGGAATGACCCTGACACAGTAGTATTGCCTGGTTGACCGATGGGTGCGATCCATTAAAACTTGCTCAGGTACAGATGTACCTGAGCAAGTTAGGCTAAGCTACTACCTGTCAGCCGTGAGAGAAGTTGACCTTAGTGGGTCGGGTTGCCATCAGCTTGAAGTCGTTGGTGAACGTGCGTTCCTTCATCACAGGTCCAGAACGCTTGCCCGCCATACGACCGATTGCCTCGTCACGGTCCACTTCCACCGTGATGTGGTTAGTGGAGCCGTCTTTGTTGGTGATCTTGGAGTCAATCACCCCTCGACAACCGGGCGGTCCAGCATCCAGCTTGCGATCCACCCACCTGGACGCTTCCCCACTCATGTAGAAACCCATCTCCTCCAACACTCCACCCTTCGCATCGTAGATGCAGGCTTTGATGGGCTTCTGTACCTTCTCACGCTGGCGTGTAGCCTTGGCTTCCTGCTTCTTCTCAGGAACCCTGAGAAGGTCTTGCAAGACCGCCTCTTGCACCAGCTTGAGTGCTGGAGTCGGATACAGCTCTCCCTTCTCCAGGCGAGCCAGAATCGAGACAGCCTCGGGAATCCCCGAAAGGAACTCCTTTTGAGCCTGCAAGAAAGCGGCAGCGGAAACCTTACCAGCGGACTGACGCAGGAACTTCTTGTGCATAGTAACCTCCAAACAAAGCCGTGATTGGCTCATCTATGTTTGTGCAAGTTGACCGATGGGTTCAAGCCACTGAAAACGCTCTTGAGACCATGTGGTCTCAAGAGCCTAGACTAGAAACTCAAAGGCGATCCATCCTGGTGTTCAGACTCCTCCGGCAAGATGTCAATGAATGGGGCTGCCGTCTCCCAGTCATCCTCACAGGCTCCACTCCTACGGTTGAGCGTGTGGATGCGCTCAAAATCAGGAATATAGGCATCCATCTCATCTTCCAACATGGGAACGGATCGAGGAACGTATTGCTTTCCCATAACTACCTCCACGAACCATGATTGGTTCACAATAGGTTTAGCAAGTTGACCGATGGGCTACCTGGATTGCACTCAACAAAAAAACGCCCTAGTACTCGTGTGTGAGTACTAGAGCGTTTAGGTGTGTGAGACTGTTTAGTTACACGCCGAGAGCAGCAAGCCGCTCATCGATGTTATTGATTCGTTCTTGTTCCCACGCTTCGGCACCAGGATCATCTTGGTTGTGAGCGTGTCGTAGTGCGTCAACTGCCACTCGACGCTGAGCGATCAAGTTGTCAATCTCTCGCTGCCTGGGATTGGGCATACCTTTGACGTAGCCCTGCAAGGTAGCTTGAGCGGTTGGTGCTGGAGACTTGCCGTATCGCTCCTGTTGGATCAAGTACCTGGCTCGTTGCCTGGCACGATCCAACTGCAAGCTGTACAGCTCACCAGTGTACGCACCCGTAAACTTCTCAATGGCTTTGATGATTGCTTTCGTTGTCTCCGCTTCGGACTTTTCCTTGTTTGCCATATTGCACTCATGGATGAACGTTTTAGCGTCCTCCAAGGTTGCAACCTTGGTCGGCATGGGCGGAGGCGTTTGAGCAGGCTTGACAGGCTTGCTCACCACCTTTCGCTCCTCGGGAATGGTCTTGATTTGGATTGTCTGACGCTTCTCTTGCAACTTGGCAAGAGACGCAGCATACAACGCAATCATCTCACGGAGATCGACTTTGTTCATGTTTACTCCAATCCACTGACAAGTGCCAGCAGACACCTATGGTTATGCAGGTTGACCGATGGGTGTGAGCCGCTGAAACAAAATGCTCAGGTCCATGTAGACCTGAGCACCTGTCACCTTTCGTCACCTCTCGTCAGTGAGAGCCATGATGAACTCCTTGTCAAGCAAGATCTTGAGCGCATCATCCTGTTCGGATGGATGCAGCTGTACTTCCAAGGGGAAGAATCGACTCCAATCATAGGCTCGAACCCGGTATTCTTCGGGTTCCCCTGCACAATCCCAAGTAGGACCCTTGGCTGGAATATAATCCAGCTCCAGGTCTACGGTAATGGTTTTGTGGTTGCGTACGATCTGCATCTGAATGTCTTTCATAAAACCTCCTGGGTCAATGGTGGTGTAGTAAGTTGACCGATGGGTTACCTGGATTGCACTCAACAAAAAAAACCCAGGCTTACATGGACTCATTAGAATCCACATAAACCTGGGCTACCATTACCTCACCAACACGAAGGTGTTGGGTTGACCCAGCCAGCTGTTGAGCTGGGTCGCCATCTGCTTCGCGTCTTGGTATGTGTACTCTTGTACACGAATGACGCCGCTGCGAGTGTCTCGCAACTTCCAACCTTTCTCCTCGAACAATGCCAGGAAACAATCCTGGCAAATGGGCTTGCAGTTGAACTTGTATGTGCTTGCGCTTTTATCACACATCTGGCAGTTCATAATGCCTTTCCATCTACTCTGTTTGGTGAGTAGACACCTATACCTATCTATGTTGACCGATGGGTGCAGACAACTGAAACGTTGTGCAGGAGTTGCCTCCTGCACAACCTTTCTCAGTAGTCGTCGCGACCCGACCACCGATCCTGTTCCATGTACTGCATGTACCTCTCCTCCTCGTTCCAGTGCTCGTAGGGTCGCATCATACGAGCGTTGTAGTCTCTGAGGACCGACTCCAGCGCCTCCCGCTTGGCGTGGAGCCCGTTGATGTAGGCGTCTCGCTGCGCCTCCATCTCCTGGTTCACCTGCTCTCGCAGGTGATCGCGCTCCTCCTTGGAGAGGTCGTGACCCAGAGACGTTTCCATCTCCGACTCACGACTACAGAACTCCTCATACGCACGCTCTTGGAAGAGGTCATCTTCCATCTCACGTGCGTGGTCGTCCCACTGGTAACGCTCGATCTGAGCGTTGGTATCATTCCACTGAGAGGCGAGACCCTTGACGATCTCCTCCTTCGCCTGAGCGATCAGTCGCTCGTGGGCAGTGGCATCCTCAGGGCACTCGACTTTGATCACGTATCCACGCATATCAGCCTCCAGACAAGCCTTGATTGGCTCACTTATGTTTTTGCATGTTGACCGATGGGTACAGCCCACTGAAACGTCTCAGGAGCATGTGCTCCTGAGTGTGTTTCACACATCCCAGAATGGCGGCAATCCTGCCGCCACATAATGGGAATTTGCCTCCATCATGAATTCTTCGTTTCTTTCTTTGATTACCTGGAAGATTTTATCATAATCCAGGATTGCTTTTTCGAGGGTTTTATCTCCAATGTCTGACAAGATCTCTTGGTCAGAGTAGCACTCCACCAAGACATCCCATCCATTGTTGTAGTTCTCCCGTGCATGAGCACGGATTGCCTTGACCATTTCTTCCTTGGTCATTACAATCTCCTAACAAGCCGTAAATGGCTCAATGGTAGTTGTGTAAGTTGACCGATGGGTACGGACCACTGAAACATGCTTGGAAGCATTCGCTTCCAAGCACGTTTTGTTGAGAGTGGTTTACTTCTTACTTCTTGTTGCTCTCCTTGTAGATGACGATGATCTGTTCGTACACCTGGCTGTGGTGGTACAGCCCCTCCTGCCATTCCAGCAGGAGTTTCCTCACCCTCTCCTGCCGAATCTCGTTGAGAGCGTTGTACAGGTGCAGACCTGGCAGGTCCCCATCCCAAAGCTGGGTGAGGAGTCGTTCCTCTTCCATCACCAACCCCTTGATCTTCTGGTCGAACGCCAACTGCTTGCGCAGCTTGGCGATTCGGGTCTTGAGCTGGTGCACGGTGTTGCGGTTACGCATGTGAGACTCCGAGAAAGCCGTGTGTGAAGTTGTACGGCTCACATACAGTTATGCAGGTTGACCGATGGGTTAACTTGTTTGCATTTAACAAAAAAAAACCCTTGGCTTGCTTGCGCAAACCAAGGGCTTTATCACTGCAACGAAAGCAAGAACATCTCTCCTTTCTGAGTGAAAGACTTGAGAATCATACCGCCAGCCATGGAGTAAACTCCAAGGTCTGTGCCAGGATGAACTTTGCTGTTGAACTTTGCTACACGGTCCCCATTGGGAGCCATGTAGGCAATGGTCAGCCCTTGCTCCAGGGCTTTCTCAAACTCAACGTGGCTAATCTGCATAGCTACCTCCTCGTATTGAAGTATGTATATTGACCGATGGGTGCAAACAACTAAAACTGCAAGCACCTGAGCAATCAGGTGCTTGCAAGAGTCAGTACATGCTGATGCTGTTCTCAATCTCTTGGTCTTGGCTCAACCGAGCCGCCTCCTTCCAGAGGCGCTGAACCATCCAACGGGTGACCAGCCCGTTGTACTTGAATGCTTTTTCGCACGCCTCTGCCGTTTTTTGCCATGCCTCTGCCGCCTGCATGTTACCGGTGGCGGCAGCGAACTGCCCCTCCACCGAAGCCAGGATGGAGAGAGAGATGAAAGGCGTGCTGGATCGCATGATCTTCATGTTTATCTCCTAGAGCCATTGGTTGATTGGCTCACTTGTAGTTGTGCAGGTTGACCGATGGGTACATACCACTAAAACTGCAAGTACCTGATTGCTCAGGTACTTGCGTGTTTCATGAGTTCACGTATTCCTCCTCCGCCGCACCGATGATGCGGTGCGCAATATTGTCATACTCCTCCATCTCTGCCTCGGTGGCTTGGTCGAGCGCACCCGCACCCGCAACCAGTTGCATCACCTTCAGATGAAGGTTGCCGATGTTATGGCAACCATTCACGTAGTTGTATTCTCCTCGGATCTTTCCGAAATGATTCTTGTTACAAGCAAACCCGTTGTTACGGAGATGCTTGATGACCAGGGGGATCAACCTACCCAGTTGCATAACTTGCCTTTCCGAGCCATAGTGGCTCACTTATGTTTTTGGAAGTTGACCGATGGGTACAACCAACTGAAACATGCTCAGGATTGCTCCTAAGCATGCTTGTCTCAGAGAGACAGACGAGATACCGCCCGGCACCCCTGACGAACCAGCGAGGCAAACATGCGCTCCCAAGTTTCTTCAGAGACGAGCATGGTTGCCTCGTCTCCTTCTTTGGTAATGTACCACAGGCGTACATTACAGTTGTCTTTGATACCAGAGCTAACTGCCCTGGGTTTTAGCTTACTACTCACGTCTACTTATCCTTTCTTGCGTGAACAATACGCAGAGAAAAAGAACCCCATAGAACATGAAGTCAAATAACTCCATAACTATGTTTGTACATGTTGACCGATGGGTGCGAACCATGTAGAAAATCCCCACCTCTACCAGAATCCGTTAGGACTCAATGGTAGAGGTGGGGGTGGGGGTTGTTACGCCGTCAGCTTGGCGAGCCCGAATCCCAGCCCGATAGCCTCGCGGACCGTGATCCGCTGCCCGTGACGGTCGGTGCCGTCAGGGGCGATGCGGTTGACCTCGCTCGGGCGGCACGGCGCGCCAGGGTGAAACGTCCAGACCACGAGGGTCGGGTCGTCTTTCGACGCGGGACCGACCAGCAGGGTGGTGTGCGTCTCGTGCGGGGGCTGTGCGCCCGTCTCCGCCATGCTGACCGCCGCGCTGACCTTGCGCTGCCCGTCCCAGTGTTGGGCGCCCCCTTTGGGGTCGATGAGGGTCACGACCGCCTCGGGGGAGAGGTCCGCCAGGGCGACCATGCCGTTCCGCCCCGGCAGCGGCGCGGTGAACGCCTGCGCGGGTGCCATGATGGCGGGGTGCTCATAGGGCACCCACGCGGCGGAGAGGAGCGCGTCGCGCAGGTTGTCGGCGGAGGTTGCAACCTCCGCCTCGTACCACGAACCGGCGCGCTCAGGCGCCCCCTCCAGCCTCGTCGCGAGGCAACGGTTGAGGTAGTCGGCGGGCGACGCGGCGAAGGCGTCGGCGACGAGGGCGTTGGCGTTGGCGTTCATATGAAACTCCTTGTAGAGTCTATCCACTACCCGCAATAGATCCACATGACCTATCATCAAGTAGCAGCTTCAACTCTCACATACAGTTATGCAAGTTAACCGATGGGATGATGAGGGTAAGTTGACCGATGGGTGCAAGCCATGTAGAGTAACGAGCCTGAATCCTTTGCAGGACTCAACGACTCGTCACTCGCATTGTTACTTGCGATTTTTCTTGCCACCAAAGTGGCTCAGAAAACTCGCAATCGCACCCGCCGATGCGGGATCACCTCGCACCGGAGGCGGAGGCGGAGGTTGAGGGGGAGGAGGAGGGGGAGGGGGAGGAGGAGGAGGAGGA
>JACCDP011349668.1_pt1 | contig 10523 bp, 8 predicted proteins | sample 7445841 | NCBI WGS metagenome assembly JACCDP01 (sample SAMN15323441, study PRJNA562643) | freshwater metagenome | isolation source: river surface water | place: USA:Blue River Watershed | collected 2017-08-17
CTGAATTCCAGAAGACATAAAGGGGGGGATCTGGGATAGCGCAGCAGACGTGCCCATCAGGCCCGACGGAGCTGACGATGCAACCGACGCTGCAACAGGGGCTAGGCCCGGAGCGGCGGGGTTTCGTGTTGGCGCTTGCGCGACAGAGGTAGAGCTATCCTCACAGTTCAGCATTTCGACTCTCACTTTAGTTTCATGCCCTCAGATGAGGGGTGCTTAATGATTGTGGTTTACAAAAACGAAGCAACAAAATGAAAGCAACGTGAGATTCGGTTGTTGTACACAGCGCGAATAATGCAAGAACATTTTTCACGTTGCAATCATTTTTTTAAAAAATGGATAAATTCAAGAATGCGACTTGTTGCTTGTCGCATTCTTGCCACGCGTTCAACTTCTGTTACTTACTGACATGCCTCGCACTCTGGATTGTCAATGGAACAGAATTTCACATCGCTTCCTGCTGTCACTGCCTCAGCAGCTGCCGCCGCAGCAACACCACCTTCAACAGGAACCGCATTCAACTGACCGGTACTGATCGTCGACTTCTCTGCGTGGGTCGCGCCCATGGTCCGCAGGTAGTAAGTCGTCTTCAGTCCGCGCAGCCAGGCGAGCTTATAGGTCTCGTCGAGCTTCTTGCCCGATGCGCCGGCCATGTAGATATTCAGCGACTGTGCCTGGTCAATCCACTTCTGGCGGCGCGCCGCGCACTCGACCATCCAGCGGGTGTCGACCTCAAATGCCGTCGCATAGAGATTGCGGAGCTCGGCAGGAACCCGATCGATCTTCGCCAGACTGCCGTCGAAGTACTTCAGGTCGGCCACCATGACCTCGTCCCAGAGACCCAGCTTCTTCAGATCCTGAACCAGATACTCGTTGACAACGGTGAACTCGCCCGACAGGTTCGATTTGACGTACAGATTCTGGTACGTCGGCTCGATCGAGGCCGAGATGCCCACGATGTTGGAGATCGTGGCGGTCGGCGCGATCGCTACGCAGTTGGAGTTCCGCATACCGTAAGCCTTAATCCGGCCGCGCAGTGCCTCCCAGTCAAGGGTCGACGCCATATCAACTTCCACGTAGCCGCCGCGCTCATCGGCGAGCAGCTTTAAGGTGTCGAGCGGCAGAATGCCACGATCCCAGAGCGAGCCACGGAACGACGAATAGGCGCCACGCTCTTCCGCAAGCTCGGTCGATGCCCAATAGGCGTTGTAGCAGACGGCTTCCATCGAACGATCGGCAAACTCAACCGCATCCTGGCTGGCGTACGGCACACGCATGGCGTGCAGCGCCTCTTGGAAGCCCATGATCCCCAGACCAACCGGGCGGTGACGAATGTTCGAGTTCCGCGCCTTGGCGACCGCGTAATAGTTAATGTCGATCACGTTGTCCAGCATGCGCATCGCGGTCTTGATGGTGGTGCGCAGCTTGTCGGAGTCGAGCTCAAGCCCGCCCTTCGGTCCGACGGCTGGCTTCAGGTGGTTCACCAGGTTGACCGAGCCCAGGTTGCAGACCGCGATCTCTGAATCGTTGGTGTTCAGGGTGATCTCAGTGCACAGGTTTGACGAGTGGACCACGCCAACGTGCTGCTGCGGGCTGCGGATATTGCAGGGGTCTTTGAAGGTGATCCAGGGGTGGCCCGTTTCAAAGAGCATAGTCAGCATCTTGCGCCAGAGGGATGTCGCTGGCAGGCGCTTGAAGTGCTTGATCTCACCCCGATCCGCCTTGGCCTCGTAGGCAACATAGGCTTCTTCGAAGGCCTTACCAAATTTGTCGTGCAGATCCGGAACATCCGACGGCGAGAACAGGGTCCACTCACCGTTTTCCATCACCCGACGCATGAACAGGTCGGGAATCCAGTTCGCGGTGTTCATGTCGTGGGTACGACGACGGTCATCCCCGGTGTTCTTGCGCAGCTCCAGGAACTCTTCTACATCCAGGTGCCAGCTCTCCAGGTAGGTACAGACTGCGCCCTTACGCTTACCGCCTTGGTTCACGGCGACGGCAGTGTCGTTCACCACTTTCAAGAACGGCACAACCCCCTGGCTCTTACCGTTGGTGCCCTTGATGTGGCTGCCCAGCGCACGCACTGGCGTCCAGTCATTGCCAAGGCCGCCAGCATATTTGGCAAGCAGTGCGTTTTCTTTAATCGCCTCGTAGATACCGTCTAGATCGTCCGCGACCGTGGAAAGGTAGCAGGACGACAGCTGCGAGTGGGTGGTCCCCGAGTTAAAGAGCGTTGGGGTTGAGCTCATAAAGTCAAAACTCGACAGCAGCTGATAGAACTCGATGGCCCGGGCTTCCCGGTTCAGTTCATTCAATGCCAGGCCCATCGCGACTCGCATGAAAAACGCCTGAGGCATTTCAATACGACGTCCCTCGCCACTGAATCGATCGTTACGGTCGATCAGGAAATAGCGGTCATATAGGGTCTGTAAGCCCAGGTAGTCAAACTGCAGGTCTCGATTCGGGTCAATCGCAGCCGCGATCTTTTCCAAATCGAAACGGGAGAGCTCTTCGTTTAACAGGCCAATCTCGATGCCCTTCTTGATGAATCGGGGGAAGTAGTCCTTGTAGCGACCCGCCATCTCGGTCTGCGAGACCTCTGCCTGCATGATTTCCTGGCGAATAGTGTGCAGAAGCAGACGGGCGCTGACTTTGGCATAGGCGGGGTCCTTTTCAATAAGGGCACGAGCAGAAAGGATGGTGGATTTATAGACTTCCTCACGAGGGACGCCGTCATAGATATTCTTCAGCGTGTCTTCTAAGACCGCTTCAATGCTGACTGCATCACCAAGGCTGGTACAGGCGGCCGCGACAATATCGCGCAGCCAGGCAACATTCAGGGGCTGCGCCACACCATCAACCATCATGCGCAATGCGGGGGCGGCTGCGCCTTCGGTTGCGGTCTGCTTCTGTGCGCGCTCCTGGGCGCGTTCCTGCGACCGGCGCTCACGATAGAGAACATAGGCCCGTGCGACTTCATGCTCGCCCGAACGCATCAGGGCCAGTTCAACCTGATCCTGGATGTCTTCAATATGGAGTGTTCCCCCCGCAGGCAGTCGGCGCATCAGCGCCATGACCACCTGATTGGTCAACGACTCGGTGACCTCGCGAACACGGGCCGACGCGGCCCCTTGATTACCCTGGACTGCCAGAAATGCCTTGGTCATCGCGACCTGAATCTTGCTGGGCTCGAAGCCGACCACAGCGCCGTTGCGGCGAATGATCTTGATATCAGCAAGACCTGCTTGTGACGACAATCCAGCGGGCTGTTCCGCAGCCTGGCCAAAGGCCCCCGATGCCTGCACCGGTGTATTGGACATGGTCTGCGATTCTGCGCCCCACTGCATCATGAATATCTCCCTTTTTTCGTGAATAAACGGCCTGGCCCGACCGGTGAACACCGTCGGCGTCATGCGACAAAAAGGGGCAGTAAAACACTATATCTAGTAGTTTTGACCCCCTGTTGACCCAATTCTAGTAGCCTTCCGAAAACCCGGGCAAGCCTTTTTTCTGGGGGAAACCCCACGATGCGGCGCATCGTCCCCGCCAGCCCAGCAGGGATCTAGCGGAAAAATTTCGACCCAGAAAAGACGCGGGATTTCAGACGAAATCAGTCGGAAATGGGCGAGAAATCTAATTCTTTGGGGGGTGGGGTTTTTCTAACTTAACGGGGTGACCGATCCGTCTTGGGGTGTTCTAGGGAACAGGACAGGCCCTGCAGTCGGGCCATCAGATCCTGCCAGTCGAAAAGGGGGCCCGGATCGGTTTTTCGTCCCGGTGCGATCTCACTATGACCCGCCAGATAGCGAAGGGATGGAACCGCCCGCTTCAGCGACGCGGATAACCGGGCAAGGGTCTGCATCTGTATGGGCTCGAAAGTCTGGTCATCGGCCCCCTCGAGTTCCACACCAATCGAAAAGTCATTGCACCGTGATCGCCCCATGAACTCGGACACCCCTGCATGCCAAGCACCGTCATGGATACCCACACATTGCGCGAGCGCTCCCGAGCGGCGAATCAGAAAATGAGAAGACACTCGCATGCCCCGCAAATCCGAAAAAGACGGGTGGGCATCACAATCAAGCTGCCCCATGAACAGATCCTCGATATAAGGCCCCCCAAACTGGCCCGCGGGCAGGCTAATGTTATGGACCACCAGCAGTTCTGGAGTGCAGCCGTCAGGTCGCTGATCCCAGTGCGGAGAGGCCAGACGACGGGCTCCTTCCGTAACCCAGCCTTGGGAGTCGATCAAGAGCAAGCCATCGCGGCTCACGTCATTTGGGCCCGAGATGACGGTGTGTCACGCTGCAGTACGACTGCCCCTCTTTCCAGTGGGCATCTGATGCAGGTAGGCGCGTGCCACAGTGGGCGCACTGCACGAGTCGCCCTTCAGAGGGAGAGGCGTCTGGATTGGCCGGCGGTTGACGTCCACTGAAGGCCTTCTTCACGAGCCAGAAGCCCACCAAGACCGCGATCACCAGAATCAGAATTCGCCACAACATGCAGAGTCTCTTCTTTCCGAAAACGAATGAATCAGCGCGACCTATACGCGCTTCAGTAACACCTCGAGCACGAACTGGGTCCCCACATAGGCCATCAGTAAGGCAACGAACCCCGCCAGGGTCCATCGTGCCGCTACGCGGCCGCGCCAGCCCCACCAACGACGGCCAAGCAATAAGGCCAAAGATAGACACCAGGCCAGAATGGTAAAGACCGTCTTGTGATCAATTCGCAGCAGCCCATAGCCCATGCTCTGGCTGACCACCATGCCCGACACCAGCGTGAGCGTCAGCAACAGAAAACCGGCCATCACCACGTGGACCAACATCTTATCGAGCCCTAATAACGGAGGCATCCCCTGCCACCAGGCGGGCTGATCAATCGCAATCTTTTTCGTGGAATGCAAGGCGCGCTCCATCACCATCATCAGTACCGCGCAGGCCGCTGCAAGCGTAAAGGTACTGTAGGCCAGCATCGCCAAGAGCATATGAGAACGAAATGTCGCATCGACTCCGCCCAATAACAGATGCCCAGGGAACCAGATTGGCAAAATGGCCGCTATCGCCGCAAGCCCAAAAATTCCCTGGGTCACCGACGGCAGTTTCTGAAACCAGGACTCCACCCAGAGCAGCAAGACAGCAAGCCAGAGGGTCCACGAGATCGAGATTGCAAATCCAAAATAAATGCCCTGCCGAGAAAACCAATTGGGTAACAGCGCTGCGCCGTGGGCGGCGATGACCGCCAAGAGGATCAACTGCCCGACCCGGGACGACAATGGAAGTCCTGGGCCCGCAGGCACGCGTCGATGCGCCCAGGCAAGGCCTGCGTAGCCAATGGCAGCAAGACCAGACGCGGCTGCGTAGAATGACGATTCCATGATGAAGGCAGTGTAGCGCAGCATGCTCGAAAATCTAACTGAACGCCTTGCAAGGGTCGTCAAGACCATCAAAGGCGAAGCACGACTGACGGAGTCCAACACCCAGGACATGCTCCGAGAGGTGCGCCTCGCGCTACTCGATGCCGACGTCGCCCTGCACGTCGTAAAAGACTTCATCGCCAAGGTCAAAGAAAAGGCCTTGGGGGAAGAAGTGCAAGGAAGCCTGACCCCGGGACAGGCCCTGGTCGGCGTCGTGAACCGCGAGCTGGTGAGCTTGATGGCTGGCGAACAAGCCGGCCAGCGTTATGGACTCAATCTTGCGACGACCCCACCGGCCATTGTCCTGATGGCGGGTCTTCAGGGGGCCGGTAAGACGACCACCGTGGGCAAGCTTGCCAAGTGGCTGCGAGAGACACAGAAGCGTCGCGTGCTCACCGTCTCCTGTGACGTCTATCGTCCCGCAGCCATTGAACAGCTTCGTCTTGTCAGCGAACAGGCGGGCGTTGATTTCTTCCCAACCCCTGAGCATGCAAAGCCTGTCGAGATCGCCAAAGCTGCAGTGGAATGGGCGAAAGGCCATCTGCATGATGTGCTCTTGGTCGATACCGCCGGTCGACTCGCCATTGATGAAGAGATGATGCGCGAGATCGCAGAACTGCATCGCATACTCAATCCGATTGAAACCCTCTTCACCGTTGATGCGATGCAGGGTCAAGACGCTGTTCGGACTGCAGCGGCATTCAAAGACACCATCCCGCTCACCGGCGTGATGCTCACCAAGGTCGATGGCGACTCGCGTGGCGGTGCGGTGCTCTCCGTTCGCGCGGTCACAGGCTGCCCGATCAAGTTCGTCGGTACGTCAGAGAAGATTGATGGGCTTGAGGCCTTTGATGCCGAGCGCATGGCCAATCGCATTCTGGGCATGGGGGACATTCTTGCAATCGTCGAGCAGGCCCAGAAGACCGTCGATCTGAAGTCAGCAGAACAGATGGCCGAAAAGTTCAAATCGGGCGCACGATTTGATCTCAATGACTTTAAGACTCAGATCGGTCAGATGCGCAATATGGGGGGACTGTCCTCACTGATCGATAAGCTTCCCGCACAGATGCAACAGGCCGCAAAGAGTGCAGACCTGTCACAGGCCGACAAATCGATTCCCCGCATGGAGGGCATCATCAACTCCATGACGCCCAAAGAGCGTCGACACCCCGATCTCTTAAAGGCAAGCCGCAAACGTCGCATTGCCGCGGGTGCCGGAGTCAGCGTGCAAGAGGTCAATCGCCTGCTTAATCAGTTCGAGCAGATGCAAGACATGATGAAAAAAATGCAAAAAGGTGGTCTTGCCAAAATGATGCGTGCGGTTGGCGCCATGAAGGGCATGGGCGGGTTGGGCGGCTTCGGCCGTCGTTAATCTCGTTTACTGCTTCCAATTGGGAGCGCGTTTCCCCAAGAAAGCGTCAATCCCTTCGATCGTGTCATCCATCATCGTGTTACAGGTCATCGTCTGACCGCTCACGGAATAGGCGCCAGCAAGCCCCATCTCAATCTGCTGATAGAAATTCTTTTTCCCGAGCGCAATCACTGCTGCGCTCTTTGCACGAATCAGATGAGCGAAGCGTTGGACCTCGGCATCCAGGTGGTCTAAGGGCACAACACGATTGACCAAACCCCATTCCAACGCCGTCTTCGCATCCACCATCTCGCCCGTCAGCAGCATCTCCATCGCGCGCTTGCGGCCAATGTTACGTGCCACTCCCACCGCAGGGGTCGAACAGAAAAGACCAATGTTGACGCCAGGCAGCGCAAAGGTCGCCGTATCCGCAGCGACTGCTAGGTCGCACATGGACGTGAGCTGACATCCTGCGGCCGTCGCAATCCCATGGACTCGTGCGATCACGGGCTGTGGCAGCTGCGTGATCCTCAACATCATCTCGCTGCAGGTATTAAACATCGTGGCAAGCCACTTCTCATCTTGGGCATGTGTTCGCATCTCTTTGAGATCATGCCCTGCGCAGAAGCCTCGGCCGTGGGCAGCAAGAATCACAACCCGCACGGTGGCATCCCGCGCAATCGCATTCAGGGCGTCTGTCAGTGCAATGATCATTCCCGCAGACAAAGGATTAAATCGATCGCCACGATTCAGCGTCAGCGTGGCAATGCCATCGTGATCCTCGCGCAACACATACGGGGTATCTGGCGTTGTCATTAGATCTCCTTGAGCAGGGTCATTACCTGCTGAACAATCTCAGGGCGAGCACAGGTGGAAGCGACCATACCTTTGCGCTGTAAGAGCTCGAGCTGACCTTCCTTCAACGATCGCTCACCAACCGTCACGCGTACGGGCACGCCGATCAGTTCCCAGTCGGCAAACATGGCACCCGGGCGCTCATCGCGGTCATCCAGCGCGACATCGATTCCCGCCGCAAGCAACTCTTGATAGATCGCCTCACTCTCACTACGCACCATGTCAGATTTAGCCGCCCCCACTGGACAGACCACCACCTGAAACGGCGCAATCGCACTCGGCCAGATAATGCCCTTGTCATCATGATTCTGCTCAATCGCGGCGCCGACGATTCGTGTGACGCCAATGCCATAACAGCCCATCTCCATGAGCGCAGGCTTTCCTGTCTCATCAAGATAGGTGGCCTTCATGGCTTCCGAGTATTTCGTGCCGAGATAAAACACGTGGCCCACCTCGATGCCCCGTTGAATTGCCAGTCGGCCTTTGCCATCGGGCGAAGGGTCGCCTTCGACAACATTGCGAATGTCAGCGACCAGATCCGGTTCTGGCAGATCACGGCCCCAGTTCACCCCACGATAGTGGTGATCCCATTGGTTCGCGCCCGTGGTCCAGTCACTCATGTTGGCGACGGTACGGTCGGCAATAATCGTCAATGGCTTACGCAGGTTAATCGGACCAAGGTAGCCCGGTTTACAGCCAAAGTATTCCTCGATCTCGTCCACCGTTGCAAAGCGGAAGCCATCGTTCAGCCCTTCAAGCTTGCCCGCCTTCACCTCGTTTAAGTCATGATCCCCACGCAGTAGCAGCAAGAAGATGCGACTGCCCCCACGATCGCCTTTGTCGTTTTTCAGGTCTGTTGCGAGCACGATGGACTTCACCGTGCGTGACAGCGGCAGACCGAGTAACTTGGCGACATCAGCACAGGTCGACTGACCAGGCGTTGGTATAAGGGCCATCGGCTCTGTCGGTTCAGCGCGCTGATCCAATAGCGCCACGCCTTCCGCCAGTTCAATGTTGGCTGCGAAGTTAGACTCCGGACAGTAGACGATGGCATCTTCACCCGTGTCAGCGATTACCTGAAACTCATGCGATCGTGACCCGCCAATGGCCCCCGTATCAGCCGCGACCGCGCGATAGGTCAGCCCGAGCCGATCAAAGATACGGCAGTAACAGTGGAACATGTTGTCGTAGCTCTTTTCTGCCGCAGCCACATCCCGATCAAACGAGTAGGCGTCCTTCATGGTGAACTCACGTCCCCGCATGACCCCAAATCGCGGACGACGCTCATCACGGAACTTTGTCTGGATGTGATAGAAATTCTTCGGCAGCTGGCGCCAGCTCTTCAGTTCCTGTCGGGCGATATCGGTGATCACCTCTTCGGAGGTTGGCTGAATCGCAAAGTCTCGGCCGTGACGATCTTTTACCCTCAGAAGCTCCGGTCCCATTTTTTCCCATCGCCCTGTTTCCTGCCAGAGCTCGGCGGGCTGGACCAAGGGCATCAGCAGCTCAATCGCTCCAGCGCGGTCCATCTCCTCCCGAATGATCCGTTCGACCTTGCGGATAACCCGAAGCCCAAGCGGCATATAGTTATAGATTCCAGCCCCTAGACGACGGATCATCGAGGCACGCAGCATCAGTTTGTGACTGACAACCTCGGCATCCGAAGGGTCTTCTTTGAGGGTCTGAAAATGAGTTTGAGAAATCCGCATGAGAATCCTTAGGTCGACTCTTATAATCCCCTCAATTCTAGAATTAAAACTAACCTACCGAGGCAGACGCAGACCCCCATGCTAGATGAACACGGCTACCGCCCTAACGTCGGCATCATTCTGATCAATGACCGTCGCCAGGTCTTCTGGGGGAAGCGGGTTCGCGAGCACTCCTGGCAGTTCCCTCAGGGCGGGATTAAGTCAGGGGAAGATCCAGAACAGGCGATGTTCCGAGAACTCGAGGAAGAGACAGGGCTTAAGCCCCACCATGTCGAGATCATCGGACGAACCCAGGACTGGCTCCGGTATGACGTGCCTGACCGTTGGGTGCGGCGTGAATGGCGTGGTCACTACCGCGGTCAGAAGCAGATCTGGTTCCTGCTGCGCATGCTCGGCCAAGATTCCGATGTGACGCTGAAGTGTGATTTTGAAAAACCGGAGTTCGATGCCTGGCGCTGGCATGACTTCTGGATTCCTTTAGAGTCCGTCATCGAATTCAAACGAGGGGTCTATCAGTCTGCACTGACAGAGTTGTCACGACTGGTGTTTTCAGAAGAGGAACTCAGTCGGATCCAGCAGGATGCGACCCGACAGTTCGCCCAGGCCATGGATCAGGCGGTTCAGGCAGGCATTAGCGTCGCCAATGCCATGATCGACAGCGTCAGCCAGGCCGCTGGTGTTGCAGCGACAAGCCGAACCGCAAACGACTTTAAGCGCGATTCAACAAAATAAGATTGTCGCGATGAATTAGCTCGGCTTCTTCCACAAAGCCAAGGATCGATTCAATCTCAGAAGACGGACGACGAAGAATGCGCCGTGTATCCGATGCGCCGTAATTGATTAGGCCGCGCGCAATCTCGACGCCCTGCGGCGACAGACAGGCCACGACATCCCCACGGTCACATTCGCCCTAGACCTGCTGGACCCCAACTGGCAGCAGGCTCTTGCCTTCTTACAGCAACACTCGCACCGCGCCGTCATCAAGCATGAGCCGACCGCGTAGCTGTAACTGATCAGCAAGCCACTGCTTTTTGGCAGCAATCGGCGCGAGGTCTGCAGCAAGCAATGACCCCAGGAGCTCGCCAGAGGCAAGCCGCATCAGAACATCCGTCTCGTGGCCACTGGCAATCGCCGTTGCGGCACCACTGCGTGCGGCACGCTGCGCGGCAAGCACCTTCGTGGCCATCCC
>JACCDP010846893.1_pt1 | contig 10522 bp, 12 predicted proteins | sample 7445841 | NCBI WGS metagenome assembly JACCDP01 (sample SAMN15323441, study PRJNA562643) | freshwater metagenome | isolation source: river surface water | place: USA:Blue River Watershed | collected 2017-08-17
AAGATGATTAAAGGATATGTTAGAATTCTCGCTCCGGAAGAGTGGCTGAGCGGTTTAAGGCAGCGGTCTTGAAAACCGTCGAGGGTTCATAGCCCTCCGTGAGTTCGAATCTCACCTCTTCCGCCATATCAATATCAATTTTTATAAAAAAAATCCATTTAAATCAATAACTTACAGAAGAATATACTGAATTTTTAAGTATATTTTTTATAATTTTGTCCACAATTTTGTCCATCTTGGATTAAAATTTTTTTGATATTTCTTCTATTTAATCAAATTTATTCAGACTTGATATCTATAATTGATATGTATTAAATTTATCTATGATTCTTCAACTTCTAAAAGTTTATAACCATATAAAATGTAATGATTAAAATATTTATTTAGTAAGTATGAGGATTTAGCGAGCATGAAAAAACTTCTTGTAGCATTCTTATTATTATCTGCTGAAGCTAAGGCATGGCAATTAAACCCAAGCGTAGTCTTAAATAATTCAAACATAGAAACATGTATAGCAGCAACATACAAAGTTGGTGATAAAATTCCGTCACCAATTGGCTCATCCAGTTATTCAATAATCAGGTCTATTTCTGGCTCATCATCAAGATGCCAAGTTCAAACTAATCCTAATCTAGCAAATGTAGAAATGGTGATAGGAGTTACACCTAAATTCAATATGGAAATTCCTGACGAATATAAAATTAATTCATTAACTGATTTGAATAAATTTAATGGTGTTTTATTAAGCGCAACATCTGTAAATGGAAATAATAGACATCTATTTGTTTACTTTCGTCAGAGAGAAGCAACAATTTCTCCAGAGTCAATTATGCAAGCAGCAGTGACAGGAATGGCCCCATATTTTAAAGAAGCACCAATTACCAAAAATCAAGAAGAATTACTGGTGAATGGAATAAAAGCTTGGCGATTTGAAATTATTGGAACTGAAAAAGGAATCTTTTCACCTAGTTTGACATATCAATTGACGATGCTAGAGGGGGATAGTGAATACGTAATGGTTAATGCTGTATCTAAGACAGATAATTATGAAGATAAGAAACAAGAAATGTATACATATGCATACAAAGTATCTGGAATAAAATCTAACGCAAAGAGTGAAGCTTCTATTGAAGAAGCTAAAGGTATATGTAAAAGATTAGGTTTAAAAGAAAAGACAGAAAAGTTTGGTATTTGTGTTTTAGAAAATACAAAATGAAATTTATATTTGTATTTTTTATGGTTTTCTTTTCGCTGCATTCAAAAGCAGATTGTAGTATGGAGCAAAATAAATCTCTTTCCAAATTATTAAAACTAAACGGAGTGGAAGTTATTTCTATAGGGGGTTTATTTGATAATAGTGGGGCATGCACATTTGTAGTTTCTTCAGCGCAAGGCTATGGTAAGTTACATTCTTCTTACATTTACAATGGTGAAGATAGATATACAAAAATGCTAAAACACGGACTAGAAACATATTACTCTACATATGATACAAAAAATCAAATAAAAAATTATGAGCGGCATTATGTTTACGGGAAAATTGATGGTCTTGAAACTACTTTCCATGCCAATGGAAAAATAGCTTCAGAAAAAATGTTTAGAAATGACCTACCAAACGGTATTAATACTATGTGGAACGAAGATGGAGTCAAAATAAGTGAAAAACTTTATCGTGATGGCGCTGTAATTAAAGCTAGTGAAATTAATGTTGCCGATAAAAAATCACTAGAAAACTCTCAAATTGAAATAGCAAAACAGAAATGTATCAAGCTTGGCTTCAAAGAAAAGACAGAAAAATTTGGTGTATGTGTTCTGGAGTTTATTAATTGAAAAGAATACTTCTCATAATCTGTAGTCTTTTTTACAGCATATCTTCTCTTGCTGAAGATATGATTTGGGATTTTGATACTGTTGTTCATCAGGCTCAAAGCTATCCAGCACTCACTGCAAAAACAACAAACGGCACTCAAGTTACATTGCATAAAGACTATATTCTTAAATTGGATGAGATAAGAAAAAGAATTTCTCAGCAATCTGGAATATATCCAAAATTTCTTATTTCTTCTAGTGATATTGTTAATGCTGGCGCAACTTGGCAAAATGGTCAGCCAGTGACAATCTTCACATTAGGTATTTTAAATAGAATTGGTCAAGATTACGATGCTCTAGCAGCAGTTGTATCGCATGAGTTTTCTCATTTAACATTGCGCCATATGCAGTCTCAACAAACAGCTAATGCAGTAGTAGATGTTTTAGCTGGATTAGCCATGATTGCAATTGATTCATCATATGGTGGTTCCGCAAGAAATCCTTACAGAGGACTTTATCAATCAGGTCTAGACCTAACATCAAATCTATTCAAATCTTCATACTCTAGAAGTGAAGAGATTGAGGCTGATATGCAAGGTGTTAAATATATGATTGGAGCTGGATACTCACCTGAGGGCGCAATAAGACTTCAACAAAATATAATTCCATCTGACTCATCTTTTTTTAGCACTCATCCATCAAGTGATACTAGAGTTGAGAATATCAGAACAGCAATGAACAATAATCCTTATTACAAAAAAGAAGATACTAGAACTGCAATTGCTTACAACTCAAATAACTCGCAAAATACAGCAAACTCGTATCTTGATACAACGAGGCTAGAAAGCTATAAAAAAACTTGTGAAGATATTGGCTTTAAACCAAGTAGCCCACGTTTTGATGATTGTATTTTTAAATTTAGTGGAAAAAGAATAATTTCTGAATCTGTGCCTGATAAAAAGCAAAATAAGATAGCTACAGCAGAGGATAGTTATTTTAATACTTGTGAAGATATTGGATTTAAGCCTAAAACTAAAAAGTTTAAAGAGTGTATTGCTAGATTAAAAGGCGAATCAATAAATGAAGATTCTAATTTGCCTGACAAAGGGCAGGTAGGTTCAATTATTTCAATTCAAAATAAAGACAGTTCTGTAATATTTTCTTCTACAATTCAAGCTGAAATACCGAAGGGCACTAAGGTTAAAATATTAACCAATAATTCATATGTGTCAGGAACTATTACTAAATATTATGACGGTTATTATTCAGCTAGCGTTGAAAAAACAGACCTTATTAAACAAGGTAGCAAAGTCATAATCCTTAATTAATATGCCTTACAAAATTATCTTCTTTTTATTTATCTCTTTTATTTCTTGCACAAGTTGTTATGCAAATTGTTCTTTTCAAGATGAAATAGAACTAAAGGAATATTTAAATTTAGTATCCATTCCTTTGAAATTCTTAAATATTGATAATGAATGCAGATTTACAGTTTTTCAAGCTAACAATAATAGCTACCTAGCAACTGATTTTATTGCCGTAAGAGAAGGTGGTAATTGGGTTAAAGGGGATGGAAGTTCATTTATGTGGTTTGTCCGTCCTACAAAAACAAGTAATTACAGATTTATTTCACGTGATGGTAAAAATATTGAATATTACGATTCTAAATTCATAGAAAAAAAGAGAGAAACTGACTATAAGATGAACAAGAAAGATGGTGTTGAGACTTCATATTATAAAAATGGCAATGTTCAATCAATAAGTCATTATATTAATGACCGTTCAGACGGTGCTGAAATGTTTTGGAGTGAAGATGGTAAAAAGCTTTCAGAGCGATACTTTAAAAATGGACTGCCAGACGATAATCCAAAGCCAAAAGCTAATAATCAAGAAAATAATAAAGACTTATCTCAAATTGAAACAGCAAAACAGAAATGTATTAAAACGGGTTTAAAAGAAAAGACAGAAAAGTTTGGTATTTGTGTTTTAGAGAATATTAACTAAATTTCTTATCTAAATCTGATTAAATTTTAACATTACAAAAGAGGCGACTATGGAAGAAAAAATTAATTATGGAGCTATAGCAAGATATTTAACCGTAGTTTTTGGCCTTGTAATGTTACTCCTTATAGGCTTAGCTCTTTTGGTAGGAAAGTATCATCCGTTAGGTGAGACTGAATCAATAATTATCACTCTTTTCTTTGCAATTTTTTTACCATATTTTTTTGTGGCTTGGGCTTTTAGAAAAAATTTTACAAAGTGGAATATTGCTATTGTAAGCGAGGAGGATGGCAGTCAGAGAATATTTGGGGGGCCAGCATTTATTTCATTATATTTTGGGTTTATTTGGCGAACAATAATTGTTGGAATAATTTTAAACGCTATTGGTTCTCTTATTAAGACAATGTATGGCGATTTCCTTGATGAAGGAACAGCAAACATGATTAAGTTTATTATTTATATTCTTAACATTTATTTTTCATTTTATTGGCTCCTTTTAGCTCAATATGGAGCTTTTAAAATAAAATTATTGACTTCTTTAGGCAGTAAAAATAATGTCACTATAGAAAATAATGCAAATATAATTAAAGACATGAATACTTCTATTAAAACAACTTTAGTTGCTGCATTAACTACATTCACTGTAATTTCATTTTTTGTTTTAAGTATTGTTCAAATATTTGCAATTTATGATTTCTTTAAGTATTTTTTAGAGTGGAATGCTCTGGGTAGTTTTTTTGCTGCAGTATTTATTGGCCCTATACCAATAGTTGGCTCACTAGCTGGCGTTATTAGTGCAATTAAATTATGGCATTGGCAAGCAGTCTATGCGATTCTATTATTTTTTTACCCTATAGCACTTTATTTAGCAATCTTAATTCTTGGAGGAAGTGCAGCTATTTTTCAAAGTATTTTTAAGAAATAAAATTGAAGTAGAAGACAATGTTATCTTATAATTTCATATTCAAAATTAGAATATTTCTCTTTTTATTTATAACATCTAATATTTCCATTGCTTTTGCTCGCCAACCTCTAGAAATTAAATCTAATGAATTATTTTCTATAAATTCTAAATGTAATATTTCTGATTCTGCTCAAAAAGCTATCTCTAATAAAATTAAAAATACATATGATTCTCAATACGCATGTATTGATTTAAATTACGATAAAACAAATGAGATTATTGTTAAGAGCCACAGTCAGGGAGGAGTTTTTTTAGACGCCTATCTTTTTTTTGAAAATAAAGATAATTTGTGGCATCACATTCTTACTCTAACAGGGGGATTTATTTTAAATAATCAACATCCTGACAGTCATGGCAAGTCTTTCAGTAAAGAAGATAGAATGTATTACACAATCACGCAATGGCAAAGAGTTGGTGGCGAAGAAACTTGGCAAAGTTCTTTCGCTTATAGAAAAAATAAATATATTGAAACTAGTTCTCAAAGAGTGCCTTTAACTGTTTTGTATCAAAAAGATTTTCAAAAAATGCTGTTAGAGATTAATAATCACCCAAGTAATGGATATTGGAATTAATGTCCCTTAAGAATAACAAAGCAATTTTAATATTTATTATTAGTTCTATTTCGTTGTATTTTCATGAGTTATATAGATTGTCTTTGGGTTGCCCACGTGTTTTGGGCGATTGCTACATTGATGGGGCTTATGATTATTATTTTGCCTATGCTATATCTATCCTTCTTATGCAAATTTGCTTATTAATATTTATTTATAGATTTATTAAGAGATTTTATTATTTCTTAAAACCAAAGCTAATTAAAATTGGCCCTTGCGGACCGATACCATCTGATTTATTAAAGCATTCAAAAAAGAAAAAATGAACAAAGGAAATAGTAAAGACCCTTAATTACAACCATTTATAAAAGTTGTAATTTTTGACCTATCTTTGTCAGTTATATTTATTTCAAACCCAACAAATAGAGGTGATTCTTTGGATTGTTGCATTTGATAAGTTATAGATTTTGAAAGAGCCATTTGTTTAGCAATATTCTTATCAAAATTACTAAATTCGTTGAAAAGCATTGAATTTTCAACATTGCTTAAATTTGGTAAGTTTAAATAGTAGGTTTTATTGTCTATATAAAGTGAGTGCACTAAAAATTGACCATCTTTTAAACTTTTAAAAGTATCGCCATACCTATAAGCTGTAACGAATGAGAGTTTATTTTTTAGGCAACTAAAAATAAATTTCCCTAGCCCTCTGTCAGACGCCTGTTCACCAACTAAATAAAATTGTGAGTCTTCTGTTTGTTTTATTTCCCATGTCGATATAAATTTACCTTCATTAATAACAAGAAGCTGCCTTAATTTCTCAATTGGAATAATGTTTATTTCGCTTGTTGATGTAATGTATTTCATTAAATCTTGACTTACACCCATTTCATCTAGATATATTGCAATTTTTGAAGATAATATTTGACCAAGTGCAAAATCATATTTTTTTGCATAAAGAGTATTTTTTAATTTTGCCAAATGGACACCATATATAGAATCTTTATCTATAAATCTGTATGTGCCACCAAGATATGCTAATGTGCATGCGCTCAGACAAACTCCAGCTTCAATTTTGTTAGATAAATAATTTTTTTTACCTATATTTACATGGGCACCAGTAAACCGCCTAATAATTCTCCCAATCTCCATTGCTGCAATTGGGTCACCACCATTAGAATTGAAGTAAATAAAAACACCAGTTTTGTAATACTTTGTTAGCTCTCTTTCTAACTTTTTTGCTGAATCAATATCAATATCTCCGTCTATAAATATAGACCAGCCAGTAGTGCCGAAAACTATTTGACTTGCTTTATCAGGAGGCTCAGACGAAATTATGAAAGAATGCGATTTGTTGATGCTAAAAATTAATAGCAAAAACAAAATACAATTTAGGGTTTTTTTATAAAGTTTCATTATATTTTTTAGTTATTTTTAAAATAATATCAAAAATTTTAGTGGCGTATCCTATGGATAAAACGAAGGGCGGGGAGGGGTAAATACCCTTTTTATAACTCCGTTTTATTCAATTCTATAGACTAAAAAGTTAATTATATTAACATGTAAGTATATGTTTTATATAGTATTTATGTATCTGACTTAAAGTAAAATCTAGACACTCTAGATGACTCTAATTTAGAGACAGCTAGATGGAATACAAACTCTAGCTCTCTACACACCCTAAGGGGGTAGAGATGCTAGAGATATTCTTTACCTTTATCAGTTATCCAAACTTGGTCGCTAAAACTATCAATTGAACCAGTGCCAACCAATCCTTTATTTACTAAACTACTTATAGTTACCCCCATGTCATGAGTTCTTTTTGCTGAGGGATGCTCAGTCCAAAGATTACAGCATTGTTTTATTACGGTATCCATATCATCGTGACCAGATGGCAATGGTAATAATCTATCTTTGAGCAAATTAAGCACTCTTGTTTGTCTGTCTGATAATCTAACTTTTTTCTTTTTCTCTAACATTTCCCCAAGCTTATCTAAAATGCATGTTGTTTCAACTTCACCATTCATTTCAACTTCAATAGTTTCTAATCTATAACCATATCTAATTCCACATTCACTATCTTTAGATTTTTCTAAAGACCATTCACAATTTCCATTACTATCTTGTTTAACATAAATGATGGTATCCATTGCCGCTTTAAGACTTGAACTTCCTCTCATTCCTCTGGACCCATCTTTACCAGAATGGTGAATGATTAATACAGTAGAGTTTAGTTTTTCAGCAATCAATTTGGCTTTTGTAATGACACCACTCATCTCTTTAGCAGAATTTTCCTCTATATTTGGACAAGCCATATTGAATGTATCAATAATAATCATGCCTCTATCAAACTGATTTGCTTTGTAATAGGAAATAAAACTTCCAACAGAGCCTTGCTCACCTAAAAGCAAAGAGTCATGGTCTATAAATATATTAGAAGGGGAGATGTCATTTTTTTTACACCATCCTTTTATTCTTTTAACTACACCTCTAAATCCTTCTAATGCTGTATAAATGATTGGTATGCCTCTATTAACCTCAAGCCCAAACCATTCTGAGCCTGTTGCTAAATGCATAGCTAAATCTATAGCTAGGAATGATTTTGTAGAGCCACTTTCACCATAGATGGTCGCTATACCACCATCAATTAAGATATCTTTTATCAGCCAATTAAGTTTTGGAAGATTTTCAAGTTCATCAATCGTATAACTTCTTCTAATTTTTGCTCTGCTAATTTCTGAAGAATTCATTTGCATGTTTTCTCCTTAGCATTTTTGCTATCTAGCCATGATTGGATGTCTTCATCTTTCCATACAGTAAGTCTTGAAGTAATTTTGATAGGTCTAGGAAAATCACTATCTTCATCTGAGGAAAGTTTCCAGATGGTTGACTCACCCATATCTAGCATCTCTGCTAAATCTTTAACTCTATGTGCTTTCTTTTGCATTTCTATTTCCTTTTTAAAGTTTCTATAAATATCCCTATTTGTTTAGGGATTAAACGAGACTATAAAAGTGAAATGAAATTTGAATTCAGATTGGTAAAGTTATTCAATCTGACTTTTGGATAGGCCTTCTTTTAGGTTAATTATTCCGCCTTGTTCTGTTATACCAATATCAAAATATTTACGTAATGCTTTTTTTTGTTTATCTGTTAGGTCTTTATTGAGATTAGTATACTTAACTTGATTTACAACATTTTGATGAACAAACCAATTTTGAAGGCAATATAAGGAATATTCATTAAGTTGTTGCATAAGATATTTCACTTCCTTATCAACACCTCTAAGCTGCGCTTCCTTGCATGCCCTAGTTAAGTCATATTCATTATCTAGAATATCTCTAGTGATATCGTCAAGGTAATCAGGATACAAGAAAGGGTGCTTTTGTTTTCTCCCTACTAAGTTTAGACAGGCGTCAGTTGTTAGTCCGCCTTTAAGAATTTTTGTAAAGCAATCTCTAAAATATTCTAATAAGCCGTCAGGAATTTCTTTCTTATTGTTAATACAATAACAATAATACTCAAGCATTGCTCTTGCGCTATCAGGGTAATATTCCTCATTTGGAAAGCTATTAAAAATTTCAGGTGTTTTGTTATAAGTTTCTAATCCAACATGCACAACCCATTCCAACATTAAATTTTTATCAATATTCCCCTCAAATTTTTGACCCAATCTTTTTGCGTCTAAAATACCATTTTTTACCCTTTCTATTTCTTGTTGCAATCTTTGAAGTAGGTCTAATTCTTTATCTTTCTTGTTCAATTAGTATTTTCCTTGTCTCTTTTGCTAATGCTTATGACTTTCTCATAATCTTTTTTTCTAGCTTCTAAGTAACTTAATAACCAATCAACAAGATTTCTTCTCTCATCTAGCCAATCATAATCAGCCATATAAGACCTTTCAACTGCTGAACCATATTCATGGTCAAGCTGTTTTTCAATAACTACATTAGGATATCCAGAATGTCTTAAACAAGTTAATTTAACTATTGTTCTATTTCCATGAGCTGTTGCATCAAAACCCATTTTCTTAATTAATAATCTAGGTCTGCTAGATGCATAGGCATCACCAAAACGATTAGTAAATATAAAATCATCTTTGCTTGCCTTGAGAGTGTCTTTAAGTTCATTAAGTAAATTTACCGCAATGTTTGGAAGGGGGGTTACGAATGAATTGCTGCTCTTCATAAACTCTTTTGGAATGCTTAATGTTTTTTTAGTTGGGCTATACCAACTCCATTTAGCATTAGATAAAGAACCAACTCTTAAGCCTGTAACAATATTAATGATGAGGTATATCTTATCCTGAACAATCGGTAGCTTCTTAACCTTAGACCAATACATTCCTAAATCCTCTAAATCAACAGACTTATGACTGATAGTTTTGGCTTTCTTAAATACTTTATTTTTTCTGATTTTATCTAATGGGTTATCACCCTTATATGCTCTTTCTTCAGATGCGTATTCATAAACTAGATTGATAAGCGACTTTGCTAAATTCATCGTAGTGGTTCTGTTATATCTTTGGATATCCTTCTTTCCACTTACTAATTTAACTGGATTAGATTTAATCTTTTTTAGGATGTGAAGCAAATCTGAGTCAGTAATTGTGAGGATAGATTTATCCTTTAAATCTGCTTCTAAATAGTTCTTATAAATGCCTCTAGAACGCTTAATATGAGCTTTAGACCACACTTTATCAAGCATTGTAGAGCGATACTCCACCATGTCTTCAAAGAGGTTAGAGAACATGAATTTATCACTAGATTTCTCTAGATTCTTATTCTTAATGTTGTTGAAATAATCTCTAGGATGAATGCCTTGTTTGAGTTGCTGTTTAGATATATCTCTTAATTTTCTAGCTTCATCCAATCCAACTGATGGGAAGGTTCCAAAACTTAATTGTATTTCTTTGCCACCTAATTTACCTCTGAATAGCCAATACTTAGCAGTTGGTTCAACACGAAGTCTTAAGCCTCCACCATCGTTCTCATAGATATAAGCTTTCCCATTAGGGCAGATTGAATTTTTGACTTTAAGGTTACTTAGAAGATTAACGCCATAACCCATAAATTTTTGTCCACTCTTTTGTCCACAATTGAGAAAGATTCTAATATAGGGTTATAGACTAATCAAGAGTAATTAATTGATTAAAGCTTATGTAATATAGGTTACTGAGGGTTTTTGAGAGGGTGTAAGA
>JACCDP011145401.1_pt1 | contig 10521 bp, 9 predicted proteins | sample 7445841 | NCBI WGS metagenome assembly JACCDP01 (sample SAMN15323441, study PRJNA562643) | freshwater metagenome | isolation source: river surface water | place: USA:Blue River Watershed | collected 2017-08-17
GACTACTGCGACCGCTCGGCCAAGTCGCGCTACCTGGCGAACACCATGAACGACGACCACTTTGTGTACCTTCCCGCGGGCACGACTCGCGAGATTGCGATTCAGCTGCCTCTGATTTCGGGTGTGCTCGGCACCATGGCGGACAAGATGTTCCCGTCGATGCTCGTGGCGCCTGGCAACTGCTATATCCAGCTGGACCTTGCCACGGCGCAGAACGCGCTGCGCATTCAGGAGGTCGACGTGACGGCTCTGACGGTCGGAACTGCCGGAGTTACTGGCACTGGCGGCACAGATGAGCCTTATACTGATGTTGCTGCTCTTGCGCCTCCTGGACTTAACACCCAAACTGAGGTGATGGACAGCTCGACCACAAATGCTAACATTTGTTTTACAAACGCCAAGCAGATTCTGGAGGACATGCCTTACGACTGCCCTTTTGTTCGTGGCCCAAACTATGCGGGCGCGACTCAGGTGGGTATTCTGACGACGGAGGAGCGCATTGGCGGCGGCGTTTTTGGCGGTGCCGGTAGCCAGCCCGGATCTGGCGGCAACGTTTACTTTGTCGGCAATAAGAAGACTGCTGGGGTGGTTGCTGGCGCTGCTAACGCTACGCAGGTGTCTGTGCCGAACACCACCGCTCAGCCGGACACTGCGTCGGTGTTTCTTGGCGCGGGTCTTGGCTCTGGCGGCGTTATGGCGGCTGGCGATCGGAAGATGAATACTTCGCAGATTAACGTGACTTACTCAATTGTCAATCTGGAGTACATTGGCAAGCAGGTGGTTGTTGGTGACGACGTAGCTCGCGCGATTATTGAGCGTGCGGCTGCAGGCGACATTTCGATTCACACGCAGTCGTACCGCCAGTACCCTTACACTATCTCGCTGACGAACGGCTGGTATTATCGCACGAACCCGCTGCTGGTCACAACCGGCAACGAGTCGGCTTTGCAGCCTGTGGCTGGCAACCCGCTTTGCAATATGTATGAGCGGTACAACCAGCCTGGCGCCCAGAGCATTATTATTCCCGCCAAAATTTCAAGCGCTAACGCTATTTACCACATTTTCCGTAACGGCAACGGTGTTGAGGACCTTCAGTTTGATTCTTTGCGCCGCATGACTATTGGTTTCCGCGACGGTGTTGCGGGCGGAGGAGCGACTGTCAACGCTCAGCTGCGTATCGGTAACGAGCTCATTCCGCAGAGCCCGATTCAGACGGCAAGCGAGGCTCTTGAGGAGCTGTTGAAGGCGCATCACATGGACGGCTTTTACGGCACTTGTGAGAAGATGGGTTCGATTGTGGCGTCGTCGAGCCAGCATGAGTGGAGGAAGCCTGGATCTCTACTGCTTACTCGTGGCGTAGGCTCAGGCCTTAATGCCGCCGACGTTAGTCAGATTGCTCGCCTGACGACGATCGATACGGATGCGGCGGCTAATGTGGAGACTGGAGGTGTGCAGTACTTGCGCAATGACTTTAACTCCCAGATTTTGTGTCCGAACCCGGATGCCACCTCTTTTGTGTATCCGACGTTCAACGTTTACACTGGCACTCCTGTCGCTGGAGTTGATGGATGCGATTTCAGGTACCCGCTCGGCATTATCAGTGGAGGCACCTTCAATGATGCCGCGTTCCACTTTTACCGCAACACGTCTGCTTCTTCGGTCGGCAACACGATTCATTTGTACCAGCAGCTTCCCACTGTTACCTCGACCACCAATTTTCCCGAGTCGCCTCTTGAGTACGCGGATCGCCAGGCGCGCTGGAAGACGGCTGTGCGCAGGGCTTTCTTCGGCTATGCGGATGAGCGCTCGAACCACCAGCTTGTGGACCCGCGCAAGTCCAACTTCATGAACCCGTACAAGCAGCACACTGGCAAGTACTCGACGTTCATGATGGGCTTTGACCTGGACACCTTCTCCCACAACTCGGAGACTATCCGCTCGGGCCACTACCTGGGTAACAACACCGTTTCGCTGAACCTGTCGAACTGCGAGTTTGTGGACAACTCGCCGCTAAACCAGGCACTGTGCACCAACGTGCGCATGGACACGTACGTGCTGCACGACCTGCGTCTGTCGTTCCAGGCGGGCGGCATTGTGCAGGCCTTCTACTAAACAGTTGTGTCGCCACTTTCCTTTTTATGTTGCCACACGCCTTTCACCCTCTGTTGATTTGCTTGCCAATCCGATCCTTTGTACATGAAGTTTAAGCTTTCGCCTCGTCGGCCCCTTGCAGTGGTGGGACGGGCTCTTCCCCTACGTCGCCCTATCCCGGGCAGAAGAATCGTGCGCAGACCGAGTCCCGCTGGCGGCGCCATGCCTCGCGGTCGTCTCGCCAACATTATGAAGCGCAGAGCGCGACGCCCTTACACCATTGGTCGCCCCATTTAATTCTCCACCTCGTCGCTCTGCTCACTGCCGCTGTCGGCCTCAAGGTCCTCCTCGTACGCCTGCATTAGCACGGCCTCGGGCTCCTCGCTCACTACGCCCGGAAGCAACTGCGGCGGAAGCATGTACGTGTAGGCGCTCATGTGCGCAAGCGCCCGCTGTTGCATTTCGGTGAGGTGTGCGGCCGCCGCAGACCCCGTGGGCGACATGGACGAAGCTCCGGCTCCTGCGCCCGCGCCGTCTCGCGCAATGTGCTCACGCGCAGAGCGCAAGACTTCGTTGATGGAAGGATCGACACGGGACATGTGCTCGCGCAAGTGAGGGACCACGTACTTGGCGGCGTGCGCCGTGGCCACGATGCGGGGGCGCGAAGCGTGCTCAGGTTCGGAAGAAGCGAAAAAGTCGCTGGCGTCGTACTCGGGGCGCACGCGCGACATGTGCTGGTACAGCGTATTACATGTGCTCAATGCGTATTGCATGTCGGTTTGAAACCACTCAAAAGCGCTCGCGGGGTCAATATGGGTGTCGCGCATGTAGCTGCAAAACAGCTGTTCGACAGAGCCGACAAGGTGCTTACGCACGCGCTTGCGCACTGCAGCCTTTTCCACAGCAGCAGCCAGCTTTTTCGCCTTGACTTCCTCGACATGCTTCGCCATTGCGCGGGGTCCGACGTTGAACGAGGTGGTGGGCGTCTTCATAATGCGGAGAAGCTGACCGTCGAGAAGAGCAACGCCGTGCGGCATAAAAAGGTAAGGGCGCGCAATTTTGAGGCGTACAACCTCACCGTCGGAAAGGCCGACAAAGACGGAGCGCTCAAAAGACAGCTTGTCGGTGATGCCGAAAAACTCCCGCCTAAACGCGGTGAGCGAGTGGACCCAAAAGGGGGCGTCATCTCCAATTTGGACAAAATGTGGGCCAGCAAATGGCTCGTACAGAGCACCAAGAATACGGATGAGGAAGAATTCGCGGGTAGTAAAGCGCAGACCTTGCAGAATAAGGACGCATTGGTCGACGCCGATGCGGACGTCGCGATATTTGCCGAGGAAGTCAATGTGGGTAATGTTTTTGATGGTTTTACGACGTAAAGCGTCAATCCAATTAAAGGCGAGACTCGCCGTAAAGTTTGGTGTTGATTCCATGGTGATATGAGGAAAAACGAAAAACGTCCATTTTGATTTTACGTAAGACACTTACACAAGAATTCCCCCATAAGCTTAGAAAGCGCGGCGCCCGCCGTAAATTTGGGTCTGCATAATGTTTTGAGGGGTCAAATTCGCAGAAGCAAGTTCTGGAGCGCGCAGTGCGGCAAACTTGATGTGAAGCGTGGCAGTCCAATCTGCTCCGTGAAGGTCAAGGGGCTGACCATCATCGCCGACCAGCGTAACTTGAATACTCGAAAGTGACTGTCCGGGTAGTGGCGCATACTCAATGTTATCGGGCTCAAAAGACTCAATGGCGGTGAAAGGCATACGCACCGGAATTCGAGCAAACGTCGCGGTCGGCGAGAGGTTTGCGTATGAGCAGAGGGAGTTTGTTGAAAAGCCGATGATATTGAGATAAACGGAGTGATACCCCGACAAATCGCACTGCGCAGGCGGAATCATGACGTAAGCAGTAGACGTAGCATTGAGAGCGGAGACGGCAACAGAAGCGCGGTTGTAGTACAAATCGCGCAAACCGAGGTCGTAATAAATGCTGTCATTGATAGGCATGAAATACCAGGCAGGTGTAGATGCGACAATACTATTCGATAGACTGAAGAAATTCGTGTCGCTGTTGTAGGTCACAACAAATGTCTGAGAAAGTCCGGCAGCTGCTTGCGCCGCACGAATGGAGGCCTGGAGGGCCGCCGCGTAATTGACGGCGGTGTAGTTTTGGTCGGGAATGGAGCCCGTGATGGTGGTGACACCAAGGTAGCCGAGATACAATTTCCAATTACGCCCGCTAAAGTTATACCAAGTATGCGGGATGGACGCATTGTGAAGACCGATACTCATGACATACTGCTCGTTTGGAGAAGTGATAGGAGCCGCAAATCGAAATGTGCAGTTTGATGTATCACGCCCTGCATCCACTGCAAACTCGCTACTAAGGTGAACATACCTCTCCGCGGGGGAGAGGATAATTTCTTCAGGTCTTGACATTATTAATCAAAATCCATCCCCTTTTCCTCCTCTGCATGGGCAGTACTGTTTGAGGTGGGAGTCGTTTCAGCGGTAATAGCGGCGGGCGCTGCCGCGAAAAAAGATGCGCGAATGCGCTCAAGCTCTTCACGAGTCGTGCGATGCATCGGCGCGCCAATCTTCTGCTGCTCCATAAACTGGTGAATCAAGTGCTGCGCATACTCGGGAAGCCGTTCTAGCTGATCCTCGGTCACAGGCGCCGCATCCGCGGGCGCGCCTTCCGGCAACACGCGAGGAGGCGGCGCTGCGCCCATGTCCTCATCCTCATAAACAGTCTTCGAGACAACCTCCATTTCGTAGATGAATAATGAAATTTGAGAAAAATGTCGGAAGAAGAAGGCGCCAAACAGTCGGAACTGGCTGAGCTGTCCAAAGTCATTAATGAGTTGCGCGAAAGTGTGAAGGGAAAGGAGAAAAAACCTTGGGTTTATACAGAAGCGAGGAGAGCGAATTACGAGAAGGCAAACGCGAAACGTATTGCGGCTGCCGAAAAGAAGCGGGTTGAAGCAGCTATAAAGGAGGCCGAACGCAAGGCGTTTGAAGACGAGCGACGCGCATTTTATGAGATGGCGCTGAAAAATCCTACGGGGCAGGCCATTTCTAAGGCACCTGAGCTCGTCGTCAGCGCTTCTGCCCCCAACAAAACCCCAACCATGCCACAGTCTATTCCAAGTTCTGTTGAAGCTGAAAAGAAAGAGGTCAAATTTGTGGAAAAGCCTATTATGCCGGATGAAATTGAGTCTGTCGCCCATGAGCATGATCATGATGATGGTTGGATGACTCGCGCAGGAAATGCGCGTGAATTAGCAGCGCTACCGTCATCAAGCTCTGCACAAGACATGGAGGCTGAAGAAGAAAATATACCCCCTCCTGCCCCTTTACGTCGACAGACAAACGCGCCGGCTGTTGCAGCAGATTGGGCGGAACAACAAATGGAGCGTATGGCTTCACGCAAACGCGCGTGGGAAGCGCAACAAGAGATGGAGCGCGATCAGACTTCTCGCGCGCAAGCTACCTATCGCATTGGCACTGGCGCAGGAAATCATGCGCCTTTTGAGGGGGATGTAGGGTATGTGGACGCCCGGTCATCTCGCACCGCTTCTGAACACAATCGCCACATGGTCTCTCCAGAAGAGGCTTTGCAATTGATTAGCATGCCCAAGGATGTAGCTCTACGTTATTTGGCTGAGCGAATGTCTGTACAACCTCATGAGCGTCAACGTTTTTTGCGCCCCGCACAAGACCGCGAGTACGAGGAGGAGCCTGAAGATGTGGCGGAGGGTTATTTGACGCACACCCAACATTATTCTACTCGTCATCCGTCTCAGCTTCATTCTTCTACTCATTCTCATCGATATCGCCCCCACCACGCGGCTGGGGAACAATTTTTGTGGCTTTAATTATGGATTACGACAGTTTGCTAGCTCGCAAAACACACTTCCGACGGAGCAGGGTATTTGCGTCCATATAAACGGCGGTAATCCAAAATCGCCGAATTTAACGCGTTAGACACCCAAATCAAAAGCAAAGTCACACATCCCGCCACGAATCCGCGAGTCATGTCCGATTCCAGAAAACGTAGCAGGCGCTCATCAGGATCGGATAGCGAAGAAGATTCCGCCACCATTTCTGAAAGAGCCATTAGCGGAGCTCTTGTCAATCGAGCAGTACCAGTGCGTACGGTCGAAACCCCCAAATATCCCGCGCAACTATTTCGTCTTCACACGCTTGCCGCATTTTTCGGCCCACGCGGATCCGGCAAAACTAACGGAGCAGTTCTATTGGCGCGCAGGTATCTCGACTACGGCTCGTTTACACGTGTGTACATTATTAGTCCCACGTACGAATCCAATCCCTGTTTTGAAGTGCTTGACGCTGCGCCCGAAGATGTATACACGGATTTGGGCACTATCCTTGCGTCCATCGACGACATTGTCAAGAAAATTGAATCCGAGGCTGAAGAGTACCGCGATGAGATGGAGTACACCGACATGTACAACAAGCTGGCTGCAGGCAAGGTCATTAATGACGTCGAGCAGATTCGGCTGGAGCGTGAAGGTTATCGCGAACCCGTCCCCATGGACAAGCCCTATCCGCTTATCATCATCGACGACTGCTCCCACTCACAAATCTACAGCACAAGCCGCAGTAATCCGTTTGTCAACCTTTGCCTTCGCCACCGCCACATTGGAGGCGAAGGATTTGGCTGCTCCATTTTCATGCTCGTCCAAAACTTTAAAACCGGCGTCCCCAAACCTATTCGTCAAAACTTGCAGCAATTCTTTATTTGGCGCAGCGCCGACCGATCTCAGCTCGAGGCCATGTGGGAAGAGTTCGCTAACCTCATCGACCTTCCTAACTTTGTGCGCATTTACCACCTCGCCACGGATGCCGACAAACACGACTTCTTAACGGTGGACATGAATCCGACCAAGGACGAAATTGGTCATTTTCGCCGCAATTTTGATACTGCTTTGTTTATGGCCGACCCACAAGCTGCCGTGCGTGGCGCTGTCTAAGAAAGACTGTTTGCCGTCATTGTTTTCAAAACAAAGTTGATTATTTACCACAAAAATGAGTTCGGGGGTGCAGGGTAACTACGTCGATCAGGCGTGGGCTCAAAACCTCCCTGGATACTTTAAAGACAATGTCAAACCTAGCATCGCGGATGACGCTTTCCTTATCCCTCGCGCCAACATCGCCATCCCCGACATTGTGACTATGAGCACTGTCGGATCTGTCGGCAACCGCGGTTTCATTGACGCGCAGCGTACGCGACTCAGCACGATTCGCAACGCGATTTTAAATCCGAGCACTTATGTCAAGCGCCTACATCCAAGTGACCCCACTTCGGGCACTGGCGGTATTGACAACCTTTCCAACCTATCACGCTTTGGCCAGCCTCTCCCTTTTGCGGATGCTGAGGATTTCCCAGACTTTAAGTATTGGTCTCGCTACACCAAGGACTCGGGAGCTGATCCGCTAACCGCCGGCTACGCTGTCAAGACCATTGGGATGCGTGGAGAAGGGCTTGCTGCTGCAGCCAAGGCAGATCGCAAGCAGTCGCTCGTCCGTCTTGAAATGAGTAGACAAATGCAGGCTCAGGCGGTAAATGATTGGAAAAATAAGGTTACTGCTGACCGAAGATTGCAGGCAGAGCGCATTGGCGATGCTGCCGCTCTTGCTGCAGAGGAGGTTCGGCAAGCTGAGCTTGATGCGCTTGATGCGGAAGAGGGTGATGTTGAAGAAGTGGGTGCAACCCCCGGATTTAATTTTGGTGCGGCCTTGGCGCGTGGAGAAATTCCTGTTGACGAAAATGAAGTGGAGGAAGTTGAGGCCGAGGACGCAGGCGCTGGCGAAAATTTTGCGGCGGCGGGTGAAGCGCCTGCCGAAATGGGCGCCGCTCCTGAAGAAGAGGCGGCCGCAGGCGCAGTAAACGAGGAGGAGGCGCCTATCCGTATTCTGCGCGCACGAGCACTGATAGCGATGGGCTACGATCGCGGTCTTTTTGTTGCTGCTGACACGAATGTGGCGCGCGGTCTCGGCGCAGGCGCAAAAAGGAAATTTGGAAATATCGAACACACTTACTTTGTCGTGTATCAGCGAGTGCGCGATGACAATGTGCGCAATGACGACAGGTATCGCCGAGATGGTTACATGTCGGCGAAAGTTTATAATAGTCCTGAGGCGGCTGCTGGCGAGAATGTAATGTGCACCTACAGGGCGGACTTAAGTCAACAGATTGGCCGCAGAATTGAAGAGGAAGGTTATGCGCCTTACCCGTTCAACAGGCTTAATGCGCGCGCGGAGTTGAATGAATTGCCAAGAAGGCAGGATGCAAGGCCATTGAACCATTTGGGTATGGACGATGCAGGCAGCATTGGTTCTTTCAGAAGCGAAGCGGCGCCAGCGCCTTCAACTCGTTCAACCGGTTCTTCACTTTCAACTCGCTCGGGAAGCGCGGCACGCGGAACGGCAATGTCGATGCAATCCACGCCTACTGCTGCTGACGAGGAAAATTACGACCCTGGTGGTGGAGATGGCAACTCTTCTGTGTCCATGAGCATTGCGCAGTCCATTGCGGCGAGAAGTGGCGTGCGCAATACCCTGCGTGATCAGGCGCCCATTCTCGGCCCCAACTCCGTTTACTATCAGGCTGAACAGCGCGCAAACATTGCCGAGGTGCAAACGACCCAGACCTTTATGGGTTCGACCACTGGTAACCCTGCCGCTATTTTCTCCAACGCGTACATTGCGACTCCCGCCTTCAAGCGCGCGCCCAAGCAGGGTATTGAGGGCGAGTACGTTTCAACTGGCCGCTTCACTAGCGCCGGGCGCCCTCTTGCCGCCGCGCAGTGGGGATCCATGTTTGAGCCCCGTGTGGAGCAGACGACCGCCGCGAGCGGTGACATTTTCTCGACGGCCGAGCGTGAAGCCGACCCCCGCTTCGCTCTCCTCCACGGTCGTAAGCCGTCTGCTGCCACCTTCAGCAACCCCAACCTTGCCTACGAGTCGGGCACCATGCGGCAGCTGGAGTCGCAGTCGCGGAGCAATCGCCTCGACGGCAATGTGGACGGCCCCGCCGAACAAAGCTCGTTGGCTATTCAAAACCCTACCCAGGCGCGTAACATGGCTTCTCGTCTCGCTGACGAGTTTGTTCGCGCGCCGCCTGAGACCCGCCAAACTTCTGGCGTGCTCAATAAGAACCAGCGCATCCCCGTTTCTTCTGTCACCGTCGCAAAGCGTGCGTCTCTTACCAGCGACCCCGCGACCGCTTTCCGCGCAGGCAAGCCCGCCCCTCGTCGTTAACACTTTCATCAAAATTTTCAAAATAAAGTTGACCCATACCATGACCAAATCTACCAAACCGACCAAACGCGCGATACGCAAAGCGAAAAAGAAGGCTGCGCGCACTGGCTCTGTAAAAGCGCGTAAAGCGTCAAATGTCAAGCAGCGCCAGACCAATTTCTATGCTCGTCTTTTGCAAAACAATATGCCTGTCGCGAGGTATATTCCACCTCGACACCTGGCTGCAGCAAAGGCTAAAGTCAAGCGCAATGTGTCTAAGAAGGCTGGCAATACCGTGCTAAAGGTAATTAATCAGCAGCGCATTGCGGATAGCAAGCCCGCCATTCCCAAGGAAATTCGAAAAGACATTCTCGCATTCTTAGGTTAATCGCTGCATATGTGTAATTTCAATAACATTTTCATCAATGTTTTCACAACACAATTTATAAATGAACGCAATATGGCAAGGGCAATTTCGCGGAAAACATATGAAAAATACGCGCGTAAATACAAGATTTCTGTAAAAGGAAAATCAATGAAAGCGCTACAAAAAGCGATTTATACCCATGAGATGCGCAACTCAAAACGCCTTTTTAAGAAAAAACCCAACAAGCATGGTGATTATGGTCTTTATCTAATCAAATAATTGTTATTGACATTAATGAAAAGGAATCGTATTCACAAAATGAACATCATGTACATCCGTCCCCTCCGGCACCACCACACTGCGCTTGCTATACACGCACCGCACCACCTTCTCGCCATGCATGTTCATCATGCTCCGATCACCCGACAAGTCCATGCGAATGTTGAACGTCTGCGCCTGCACCGTAAACGCCTTGTCCTCACCCGTCACGTCGCCAAACACCTCCGTCATAATGATCTTGCGCATACTGTCCGCGTGAATCTCCTTCAAGTTCTCCCGCGTCAGCGTCACGCCCTTGGCCTTGATAATGCAGCTCTCGCGCTCCTTTATGCGGCCCGCCTCGTTGTACCGCAGCAAGTAGCACTTCGGCGCAAGCGCCATAAACTCCTCGCCCCACACACCCTCATCCAACTCCGCCGACCACTGGCCCAGCGCCTCGCCCGTCTCCACCTTCTCGTCCCCCGGCTTCTCCACGTACACCACCGAGTCCGTGTCGCAATACAGCGCGCGCTCCGCACC
>JACCDP011553032.1_pt1 | contig 10520 bp, 10 predicted proteins | sample 7445841 | NCBI WGS metagenome assembly JACCDP01 (sample SAMN15323441, study PRJNA562643) | freshwater metagenome | isolation source: river surface water | place: USA:Blue River Watershed | collected 2017-08-17
AACATCCCGACCGAAACGAAACCCGAGAACATCACCATTGCGGTTGATGCGCAGGGAAACATTTACTGGAACAACGAGCAGATCTCTGGGCGCGAGCAGTTGATCGAGATGGTCAAAGCCGAGGCCGTGAAAGATCCGCAGCCTGAGATCCATATCCGCGGTGATTCCAACTCGCGCTACGAGGATGTCGGTCGCGTGCTGTATTCAGTCCAGCGCGGTGGCATCGTCAAGGTCGGCTTTATTACCGAACCTGACCGCGGCATCCGCGGCGCGCGTTGATCGAACGTTTAGGAGTTCATAGTCATGGGAATGAATGTAGGCGGTAGCGATCAGGGCGCGTTGTGCGACATCAACACGACACCCCTCATCGACGTCATGCTGGTGTTGCTCATCATGTTCATCATCACGATTCCGGTGATGACGCATGCGGTGAAGCTCGACATGCCGCGACCCACGAACGCGCCACCGCCGCCGGTGCAGCCTGAAGTCATCGACATCGAAATCGACTTCGACGGCACGGTGCTCTGGAATGGCACGGTCGTAGATAACCTCGACAAGCTCGAGACCTTCTTCCGTCAGGAGTCGCAGAAAGATCCGCAGCCCGAGCTGCATATGCGCCCTGACAAGCGCGCCAAATACGACGTCGTCGCCAAGGTGCTCGCGTCTGCACAGCGCAACCGTATGAAGAAGATCGGCTTCGTCAACGTGGCGGAGTTCCAGGATTAAGGAAGTCGTTCAGTTTGACGCTGGTCTAGAAACATCCTCGCCGCATCCCTCTCAGGGTGCGGCGATTTTTTTTATGAGGAAAGTCATGAACAAGTCTGTCGCTCTGATTCCTGTCTTGTTGATTGCCGCCTTGGGTCTCGCACCTGCTGCTCATGCGCAGGCTGCAAAGAACAGCGCCGCCGCAGCGAAGACCTTGGCTGCCGCGCAAGCCGCCAGCAAGGCCAATCGTTGGGCAGAGTGCATCGCCAAGGCGCGCGAGGCACAAGGGGTCGCTGGCAAGAATGCCTATGACGACTTCATCTCAAACGAGCTCATCGGCTTCTGCGCCACGCGTTCGAACGACTTTGCCTCGGCGGTCAAAGCCTACGAGACGAACCTGGCGTCTTCATTCGTCGACGCGAAGGCATTGCCCGCGCGCAACAAGGCGATCTTGCAGCTTTACTACAGCATGAAGAGCTACCCGAAGGTGATCGAGTACGGTCAGAAGATGATCAAAGATGGTTCGGCGGATGCCGACACCTACCTGCTCGTCGCGCAAACCTACTACCAAACGGGCGACAACAAGGCGACTCGCGATTTCGTGGGTAAGTGGATCGCCGATCAGGAGCGTCGTGGTCAGCGGCCGCGTGAGAACGCGATCCAGATGTACGTCACCGCCTGCATGAAGCTCAAGGACGAGGCGTGCACCGCCGCCGGCTTTGAGAAGCTCGTAACGTACTATCCGAATCCGGCCGGCTGGGCGAATCTCATGCAGTCCCTCTTCGGAAGCCGTAACGATGCCGCTGCCTACGGTGCCTACCGCTTGGCGATGGACGTCGGTGCCATGGGTGGAGCGTCGGACTACACGGAGATGGCTCAGCGCGCGATCGAGCTGAACATTCCGGCTGAGGCGCAGAAAACGCTCGAGGCCGCCTTCGCCAAGAAGGCATTCACTGAAAAGCGTGATATCGATCGCAACACCCGCTTGCTCAACGCCGCCAAGGAACGTGCTGCCGCCTCGAAGGCCGGTGTCGCGAAGCAGGAGCGTGATGCTGCCGCCGGCAAGAGTGGCGATGCGGATCTCGCCGTCGGTCAGGTGCATTTGAGCCTGGGCGACGCGGCCAGTGCCGTCAAAGCGATTCAGCGTGGTATCAGCAAAGGAAACGTAACGAACCCAGCCGAAGCCCAATTGGTGCTCGGCATTGCTCAACTGCGCGCGGGTAACAAGAGCGAAGCCGCCAAGGCTTTCAAGGCCGTCAAGGGTGACGCAGATCTCGAGCGCGTAGCCAAGCTCTGGGCGCTGCGCGCCAAGTAAGAGGTGAATTCCATGTCGATGCCTCGTAGACAACATTGGTTCCTCGCTGCCGCTGTTGCAGCGTTGTTTGTCCCAACCGCGTTCGCCCAAAAAGAGGCCGCCCAAAAGGCGCCCTCGATCAGTAAGGCGGTCGCCAAGCAGGTGAAAGCCGCTCAGGACGCGATCAAGAAAGAGAAGTGGGCCGATTGCGTTGCTGCGCTGCAATCGACAGAGGCTGTTGCTGACAAGCCGCCGTACGACGTGTTCGCCGTGGCCGAGTTGCTCGGCTTTTGTGCTGCCCGAAACGGTGACACCGCCGGTGCCGAAGCGGCCTTCTCAAAGGGTTTAGAGGCCGGCTTTTTGGATGATGCCAATCGTCTCATCCGTTACAAGCAACTGCTGCAGCTCAATTACAACTTGAAGGCGTATGAGCGCGCTGCGGGATTCGGCGAGCAGGCGATTGCGGCCGGCAACACCGAAGAACCGGTCGCGTTGCTAACCGCCCAGTCGTATTACCTACTCAACGACTTCAAGCGAACCACGGCTTTCATCGATAAGTGGCTTGCAGCCTTGCAGTCGCGGAACGAGAAGCCGGCGGAAATCGCCTTGCAGTTGTACGTGAGCTCGTGTTCGAAGCTCGACGATGACACCTGCATTCTGAAAGCCTTAGAGAAGCAGCTCGAATTCCATCCGCGACCGGAAACGCCCGGCAACATCACTCTGGTCTTGCTGCGCAACGCGTCCGAGGGCAACACCCTGAACGTGTTCCGTTATGCCTTCGAGGCGGGCGGCATGCGTCGCGGCGAGGACTACGCAGAGATGGCTCAGCTGTCGATCGAGAAGGGTCTTCCAGGCGAGGCATTAGCCGTCGTTGAAGCGGGCGTTGCTGCCAACGTTTTCAACACGCCCGCGCTCACGGACCTCAGCAAGCGTTTATTGGCATCGGCTAAGACGCAAGTGGCGGCAGATAAACCCACGCTGGCGAAGCAGGACAGCGATGCAGCCGCGCGCAAGAACGGCGAGATCGACGTGCGCATCGGTCAGGCCTATCTGAGCTACGGCGACTACGCCAAAGCCGTGACCACCATCGAGCGTGGTATCGCCAAGGGTGGCGTGCGTAATGCCAACGAGACTCAGCTGACGCTTGGCATCGCTCGTCTCAAGGCTGGAAACAAAGAAGGCGCGAAAGAGGCGTTTGCCGCCGTTCAGGGTGATCAAACCTTGAAGGATCTCGCTCGTCTCTGGACCCTGCGTACGCGCTAATCAACTCTCAACCGCGGCGACCGGGTCATCCTCGGCGCCGCGGTGATTTCCGCGCAGCACCTCGTCGAGCTCCGCGTGCACCGCACGCATCATTCGATCGACGAAGGCTTTTCGCCTCACGTCACGCTCACCAGCAGATTTCGCATCAGGCTTCCACTGGTCAATTTCGTTCGCTCGTAGCACCCGCTTCTTGGCGAGCACACGCTCGACTGCATCCAGTCGGTCGCGCGTGACGGACAGTTCCTCCATCAAGGTCACCGTCATCCACAACAACTTATCGATAGCGGGATCGCTGAAATACTGAGGTTTCTTGCCCTTGGCGACGCGGGCGATGCGCGGCGCAGGGGCGGTCGGTTTGGTGTTCGCAGCGGCGGACTTCGTAACGCGCTTTGCTTTTCGAGTAGGCATCAGACCACTCCAGCCTTACAGCCGACCAAGATCTTCCAGAAGAAGTGCTGCGTGTAATTCATTTGAGCGACATCCATCTTCGGTACGAATTCCTCGAGCGAACTCTCGTCTTGCGAAAACCCGGCCTTGGCTGCCTCGGCCACCAAGTCGATGCGTGTCATGTAACGACTGAAGGTCTCGTTATTGTTGTAGGACTCCCAGTTATGCATGAACTTCTCGATCGGAGTTCGTCCGCGCGGAATCTCAAGATGCAGCATCAATCCACCGGGCTTCAGCAATCGACGACACTCAGCCAGAATTCGCACGAGTGCGGACTTCGATGTCTCATGTAGCACGATGTGCGAAATGATGAGATCAAAACTCTCGTCAGGAAAATCGGTTTGCTCGGCATTCTGTTGACTGAAATGCACTCTCGCACCCAGCGCCTCGGCTCGCGCGTGCGCATAGCGCAATACAGGCGCGCCGACGTCGATGCCGTGAACTTCCGCCTTCGGAAACGCTTTCGCCCAGACCACAGTGCTATTACCGATCGCGCAGCCGAGATCGAGGATGCGCTTGGGCTGATGCGAGGGGTGACGTTCACGCAAAAAGGCGAGCAGCGTGTTACCCATCAAGTCGTTTTCAGACCCGAGTGCGCCGCCCATGTAAAGGTTGATGCCCTTGTCGTAGATGGCGCCAGCGGCCACATCGTCTGCCGTGAAGTCGGTGTGGTAACCGCCGGGTTGCAGGTGAATGTCGGCAGCGGCGTGGTAGCGCGGTAACGCCAGCGCGGGATTCAAGCGCAACGAACCGCGGCGGCGGCTCGAACCGCCTGCGCGTGACCGCTTGATCAAAGACTGCCATTCCCGCTCAGTCGGATCGATCACCGACTCCCAAAGCAGTTCCTGACTGCGACGCTGTAACGCACTCCAGAACTGGTAGTAGGGCTCGCGAGTCATCCACTCGCGAATCTCCTGTTCATCCACAGGGGGCCGGCCACGCTCTGCTTCAAAGCGCGGCGCAACGCGCCTTTCGAACAGTTGGTAATTCCCGGGCATCACGCGCGCGGATAAGTGCGCGCGAAAAGCGCCGACAAAATCTTGGCGAGCTTGCTCGTCGTGCTGCGGTGTGGGTAACAGCGCGTGCTGCGTGAAAGCCTTCATGCTGATCGGTCTCCGTGTTGCGGATCGACCGATGGATGCTAACCCTTGTGTGTGCCGCGCGCGATGCGATCGTCGCGAAATTCACGGAATGGACGGAGCAGCCTTTGCGCCAATTCCGCACGCCGTAACTGCCTCTCAGCATCTACAGCATCCGTCGGTTTGTAGCCATCGATCTCGGCACGCGAGAGGCCCAAGCGCTCCTGCAGAATGCGCTCCAGCGTATCAATTCGATCGAAGGCGACGGCCAGTTCAGTGCCCAACGTTACGTAGCCGTCGTAGAGCTGGTCGATCGCGGGATCCGCGAAGACCTGCGGTCGGTGACCCTTTGGGAACTCCGGCGGCGGATGGATCGGATCGGTCATCTTCAGGCCTCGATCAGCTCTATCCATTCGCCGGCCGGGCCCACGCAGACTCCCGCACGTCGACCGTAATAGGGCGCCTGCGGCAAGGTTCGCGGTGGCGCGAGCCACGTCAGATTGTCAGGCCATCGACTGACCGTGAACGACACCATCGAGATCGCCGGCGGAAGCTCGCCATCGAGAGCCTCACGAGGCAGTGTGCCCGGAGGCATGCGATCTGCCTCGATGAACGACTGGCCCTGCAGCGTCAGGGCGGCAAGGTCGTGACGCGCATCATCGGGCAGTCCATGCGCCTTAGAAATCACGGAGATGACCGAGGGAATAACGGGCGCCGGTGCTATGCCGAAATGCCGAGAGTAGAAGTCGTTGATCGAAGCGCAAGACTCACCGCCCAAGATCACGATAAAGACGCGATCCACATAATGCTTTGGATCTGGCGTGTCGAACTCCGGCAGCTTTTCTTTGAAGGAGGTGAGATAAATCGACTCCTTCGCGGGGCCAAGCGCCTGCATCGCCCGTATCTTGTCCGAGAAAGACAGGTCTGCGGGCGGTCCGATGATCTCAAAAGGGGAATCGGCGAGCCGTGCTGCGATACCGTCGGTGTCTTGTACCATGAACTCGGCGGCATTCCATCCCATGTGGCGAAACGCCACGTAGTCGTGGTTGGGGCGACTCTCGACGAAGCGCAGGCAGGTTTGCCCGTCGCCACCGGGGAGCATGAGCGCATAGCGACGCCCCGCGAGATTCGGCAAGTTCCAAAGTTCTGCTTGCGCGGCAGACAAGCGGCCGTGATCCACCAACTCGTACCCGAGATGCAGATGATATGAATCGATCATGTGCTGCAACTCGGGAGCAGCGATTGTCACGCAAGAAATCGGACCCAAGGTACTGCTCATCGAGAAAGGCTCCGCAAGTAATCCAGCACGTCGGCCAGGGACGCGACCTCGGCGTACTTGGCCTGCAAGTCGAAGAGATTAGACTCGTGCGGGCCTGGCGCGCGATCACCGACGGCCTCTCTCACCACGATGGGGATAAAACCGTGTTGGCAACAGTCGACCGTGCTCGCACGCACGCAGCCACTCGTCGAGAGGCCGGCGATGAGCACGGTGTCGACACCAAGCGCCGTCAGTGTCGAGGCGAGCGAGGTACCAAAGAACGCACTCGCGTACTGCTTCGAAATCACGGTCTCGCCAGCCACGGGCTCCAGACCCTCCGCAAACGCCGCGAGATCCGGGTGAGCCCCCGCTTCGAAACAGGCGAGTGCGGGTACTTTGCGGAAAAATACACCGCCATCACGTCCACCGGGTTGATAGACCACATTGGTGTGGATGATCGGTATGCCAGCCGATCGAGCACCGCTTAGAAGCTGTGCGCAGTCGGCGCGAGCTTGTTCGACCCCCGCATACAAGGGCGAACCTGGGACGAGGTAGGCGCGCACGAAGTCGATGACGAGCAAGGCCGGACGACGCCCCGGCGCAAGACGTTGACCGAAGCCGCCGCGGGCGTAGTTCTCGTGCAACGATTCGCCGGCGCCCATCAGATGACCTTCGCGTTGCGCAACTGCGCCAAACGCTCCGCCGTGTAACCGAGCAATTTCGCATACACCTCGTCGTTATGCTGGCCGAGCTCAGTGGGTGCGGGGCTACGAATGCTACCCGGCGTCTCGGAGAACTTCGGCACCGTATTTTGCATCTTGAGCTCGCCGAAGTAGGGGTGTTGCGTCGTCACGATCGCATCACGCGCCTTGAAGTGCGGATCGTCAAGCATCTCTGGCGCCCGGTAGATCTGGCCGGCTGGCACACCGTATTGATCCATCAGCTCCAACACCTGCTTGGTGTTCATGGTCGACGTCCATGCTTCGATCAAGCCGTCGAGCAATTTTTGATTGGTGCCACGGGCCTGGTGATTCACGAAGCGGGCATCTTTTGGCCACTCGTTCTGGCCCATCGCTTCGCAGAGCCGACCAAAGACGGTGTCCTGATTCGCCGCGATGAGAACCAGTCCATCGCTGGTCTTGTACACATTCGATGGCGCGACGTTGGGTAGGATGGCGCCAGTGCGCTCGCGGATGTATCCGGTCTTGTCGTACTCGGTGATCAAAGATTCCATCATGGCGAGCACCGCTTCGTAGAGCGCCGAATCCACCACCTGACCGCGACCGGTTTTCTCGCGATAGTGCAGCGCAGCGAGCGCACCCAAACAGGCGAAGGTGGCGGCGAGTTCATCGCCGATACTGATACCCATGCGCGAGGGTGGTGTTGATGGATCACCACAAACGTAACGCAAACCGCCCATCGCCTCGCCGACGGCACCGAAGCCCGCGCGGTGCGAGTACGGTCCGTTCTGACCGTAGCCCGAAACACGGATCATGATGAGCCGAGGGTTGATCTTGCTGAGCTCCTCGTAGCCGCAGTTCCACTTTTCCATCGTGCCCGGTCGGAAGTTCTCCAGGACGAAGTCCGCTTCCTTGACGAGCTCCTTCAAGACCCGCTGACCTTCCTCTTGACGCATGTCGAGCGTGATCGCTTTCTTGTTACGTGCAACGACCGGCCACCACAGCGACGGCTCACCCGCCTTCTGCCGACCCCAGACTCGCAGCGGATCGCCTTGACCCGGCGGTTCGATCTTGATGACTTCGGCGCCAAGGTCGCCGAGCAACTGACCGCAAAAAGGACCCGCTAACAACGTGCCCAACTCCAGCACGCGAAGATCGGAAAGAGGGCCACGCTTGAAATTCGGTTCGGCGGTCATGGTCGAAAACACCTCGGTTGACGAAGGACACGGTTGGGCAATAACGCCCCGGGGTTTGTACCGAGTGACGATTGTCCGGTCAAGAACGCATCGACCCTCACACACGGAGCGGGCAACGGGGTTAGAATGCTTGGGCCAGACGACAGCATGGAGGTTCGATGTCGCGCACGATCGAAATCGTCGAAGTGGGCCCACGCGATGGACTGCAGAGCGAGCCGGGCGTCATGCCGACGGCCGCCAAGATCGAGTTCATCGAGCGCCTCATCGATGCGGGGCTGCGTCGTCTCGAAGTCACTAGCTTCGTCAATCCCAAGAAGGTTCCACAGATGGCCGATGCGGAGCAGGTGCTCGCCGGCCTCAATAAGCGTCCCGACGTTCGCTATGTCGGTCTCGTGCTCAATCACAAGGGTTTCGAGCGGGCGGTTGCGGCGGGTTGCAACGAAATTGGCATGGCGGTCGTCGCGAGCGACACCTTCAACCGGCGCAATCAGGGCGTGGGCACCGAGGAATCCATCGCCGCATGGCTTGAGATCGCTAAGGCCGCGCATGCCGCGGGCGTTCGACCGCAAGTGACGGTGTCAGCGGCTTTCGGTTGTCCCTTCGAGGGCGAGATCTCCGTTGATCGAGTCATCGAGGTCGCCAAGCGCGTGGCCGAAGCGAATCCGTATGAGGTCGCATTCGCCGATACGATCGGCGTCGGCGTTCCCTCGCAGGTCACCGAGATTCTCGGTCGTGCCCGCGAGGCGTTACCGGGTGTTCGTTTGCGTGCGCACTTTCACAACACCCGCAATACCGGACTCGCCAATGCGTACGCGGCCGTCGAGGCTGGCGTCTCCGCACTCGATTCGAGCGCGGGTGGCATCGGTGGTTGCCCCTTTGCGCCGGCTGCGACGGGCAATATTCCGACGGAAGATCTCGTCTACATGCTGCAGCGAATGGGCGTGTCGACAGGCATTGATCTCGAGAAGCTGCTCGCCACGGGCGAGTGGTTGCAACAAACTCTCGGTCGCAACGTGCCCGGCATGTTGCTCAAGGCCGGTGGTTTTCCGAAACCGTCCGCGCAAGCGGCTTGACCGTTCGTCGGTTGATGTCGAGCGTGGAACGGATTGCAGAGCATGGGGTGAGGTCGGATACTTCGGCCTCTTTGTTTCACCACGGATAGCGAGCCCAAGGGGGGCGCATGTCATATCGATTGGGTGTAGACGTCGGCGGCACGTTCACGGACCTGCTGCTAGTTCACGAGAAGTCGGGCCAAGTTTGGACCGCGAAGGTGCCCTCGACACCAGCCGATCAGTCGATCGGTGTGTTGAACGGTATCCAGAAGGTCTGCGAACGCGCGGGCATCGATCCGAAGCAGATCGATCACGTGATGCACGGAACGACCGTTGCCACCAACACCGTGCTCACTGGCACCGGTGCCAAGGTCGGCTTGGTCACGACCAAGGGCTACCGGCAGGTGCTGCAGATCGCACGCTCGTACGTGCCGGGCGGTCTCGGTGGCTGGATCATCTACAACAAGTCGCTGCCCATGGCGCCGCTCGCGTGCACCATCGAAGCCGATGAGCGCGTGAGCGCCAAAGGTGAAGTCGTGCGCAAGCTCGACGAGAAGGCGCTGCGTGCCAGCCTACGTTCGCTCAAAAAGCAGAACATCGAGGCGCTCACGATTTCTTTGATCAACTCGTTTGCGAATCCGTCGCACGAACAGCGCGTTCGCGAGATCGCCATCGAAGAGCTGCCCGGCATGCCGGTGTCGATCTCCTCGGATGTCGTCCCGGAAATGCAGGAGTACGAGCGTACCGTCACGACGGTCGCCAACTCCTACGTGCGCCCGCGCGTCGATCGCTACGTCAAGAACCTCAAGGCCAAGCTCGGTGAAGTCGCCGACAAGGTCAAGCTGCACATCCTGCGTTCCGACGGCGGTCTTGCCTCGGCGCAATCGGCCGCCGATTACCCGGTCAACCTCCTGATGTCAGGCCCAGCCGGTGGCGTCACCGGCGCGCTGTGGGTCGCGAAGCAGGCGGGTTTCCCGAACCTGCTCACGGTAGACGTCGGTGGCACGTCCACGGACGTGGCGCTCATTCAGGGTGGTCAACCGCGACTGCGTCGTGAGACCACGGTCGGCGACGTGACGGTGCGTGCCTCGTCGGTCGACATCCGCACGGTCGGTGCGGGCGGCGGCTCGATCGCTCACGTTCCCGAACTGACCAAGGCGCTGCGCGTGGGTCCGCAGTCGGCAGGTGCCGACCCGGGTCCAGCCGCCTACAACCGCGGAGGCACTGAGCCGACCGTGGCCGATGCCAACATCGTCCTTGGCTATCTGCCCGAAATGCAGAAGCTCGGTGGCGACATGGTGCTCCGTCGTGACCTCTCGCAGGTTGCCGTTAAGAAGGTTGGCGATGCACTCGGTCTGTCGGTCAAAGACGCCGCGCAGGGCATCTACAACATCGTCAACGAAAACATGGTGGGCGCACTGCGCCTCGTCTCGGTCGAGCAGGGCTACGATCCGCGTGACTACGCGCTGATCGCATTCGGTGGCGCGGGTCCGATTCACGCCAACGCACTGTCGCGTTTGCTCGGCTCTTGGCCGTCGATCATCCC
>JACCDP010108220.1_pt1 | contig 10519 bp, 16 predicted proteins | sample 7445841 | NCBI WGS metagenome assembly JACCDP01 (sample SAMN15323441, study PRJNA562643) | freshwater metagenome | isolation source: river surface water | place: USA:Blue River Watershed | collected 2017-08-17
TACTATCGCCAGAGGCACCTGCTGAAGATACTTGTGCATCAATAGCTGCTGCCCTACCAGCAGCGGCTGCTTCTGCAGCGCTCTTTCCACCAATGATGGCATTAGCTGCAGCCTGTGCTGCTGCTCCTTGTGCCACAGCGCTATAGCCCGCTGCTGCGGCTGCTGAGGCTGCTGCGCCACCAGCAGCACCGGCTGCTACACCTGTTCCTCCTGGTCCAGTGGTTGCTGTAGGACCGCCATATTGAAGCGATAAATTGTCTAAGGCAAAACCCGCTGCTGCTTTTCCTTCTTCTGTATTAGGATCAACACCAAGCTCCTTAGCCATAGCAGCGATGTTAGCTCTTCCAGCGATTTCACCAGCTTTATTCGTCAAAGATGCTGCAAGGTTCTCTGCCTTTGCAGCCACAAATCCCATACCAGGAATACCTAAGGCAGTACCAACAGCAGCAGCGCCCTTAATTGCATTAGCAGACACCTTAGTGCCCATGTCTAAATCAGACAACTGCAGAGACCCACCTGGTCCTGTTCCTCGGACACCACCAGCATCTGTTCCTCTACCATCAACAGCAAGACTGGTATAGTCTGCTGCACTAGGAGCCGTAGTTGCTGCCGCTGTCTTCTTCGCTTCATCAGCAGCTAAGCCCACCTTCTGTGCTTCTTCCTGAGTCACTTGCTTGAAACCCTCAGGAATGGGTGTCATAGGCTTGCCATTGATGTGAGTGATGTACATCACTGCACCATCTTTGTCTCGCTTGTAATAGCGCACATCAAAAACAGGGTTCTTAGGAGCTTTGGTTAAATCAGTGCCGCTTTTGATGAAGCCACCAGCAGCCATCATCGTCTCTGTCTGATCGTTGACATCACCTTTCTCGCTCTCAATCTCGCCTAAGATGTCATCAATCTCGCTCTCAAAGCCTTCGTCTTCATAGGTGCTGTTGGACTCTTCACCAACATCTTCAGCATTGCCCATCTGACCAATCTGAGACATGCGCTCAAGGCCCTTCTTAGCCTCATCACGCATCTTCATCAGACGTTCAAGACCAATAAAGCGGACAACGTCTGCTGGCAGAATGAACTCACCCGGCGACAGCTTAGCGTCTACATCGTCCCTCACTTCTTCAGGAAGAGACCCTGTAGGCACTTCGTTGCCGCTGACGGGATCAACGTTGGTGCCTCCTTCTTGGAAGCCTGGAATTTTACTTCTGCGATTGAGCATTTTGTATCTCTTCCTTCAATTGCTTTAGCCGTTTCAACGACGTAATATATCCCTGTGCTCTATACACCTCTACCATGTTGTCTGTCTGTTCCATTTGCTTTCGCTGTAGCTCAATAGAATAATTGAGCATGTCATCGAATGCTTCCCACAGTAGAGGAGATGTCATAGGAACCATCTTCTTAAGCCAGGGTTTTTCCTTCATTGCATAGCCATCCCTTGAGGCACCTGAGGAGCAGCGCTGAAGCCTTGTTCACCAGGGCGAGCAGCAGCACCAACACCAATGTTTCCGCCGCCACCACCTGTCATATCAGAAACAGGAGGAGCGCCCCCGGGAGCAGGAGCACCTTCAGCAGGCGCAGCAGGCGCAGGAGGAGGCGTCATCTTCTGGAGAATGAGAGCCTGCTTAGCTGCTTCATCCATGTTGTTAGACACCAGATCAGGATCAAGATCCATGCTCTTAGCAATCTCTCTAACAATGTAGGGCAGCTTGGCAAACGGAGCCAATGTCGGGTTCTGGATGATTTGAAGGAACTGAAGCAGACGCTGGCTTCTCACCTCGTTCTGCATAAGGCTTTCTGTGCCTCTGGCCTTCACTTCCAAGTCGCCAACAATGTCCGTAGACGGATCAAACTGCATGTTGAAGGCAAAGAACGATTCTCCAATAGGTCTCAGTAGATAGTCATCAAGGTTCTTAATCACTGTCTTGATGTTGCCGCTAGCAGCATTCATCAGCATGGAGATGCCAGAGGCTGTTCTACCGACACCAGTGACTCCTGTTTGTCCGTGAGAGAACGAAGGAATACCAGTGGACTCATCAGCCAACACACGGGCTTTGTCAAACAACTGCATGTTCTCTGCAGCCACGTTGGGGAACTTAGTACCAAAGATGGCTTGACCAGGAGCACCTCCTTGTCTACGGAAAATCTTCCCAGGATAGATGGTCATGTCCTGACCAGGCACTAGGTTGGTCTCATCCACTTCCAAGATGAGGTTGCCAGACAGCACAGCATTATCAACAGCCATTCTCATGAAGCCGTTCATGAGCGTTTGGCTGTCGTCCATGTTCTCGGAGATGCCAATGCCAAAGAACGAGTAAGGGTTCAGTTCATAAGGAACAGCATAGTAGGGAATACGAGAAGGCTTGAACGGGTTGAGAACAAGACGCAAAATCTTGCCCTTGCTATACCAGATATTGGCCTGTATTTCAACGCTGTCCTTGAGTTCCTTAGGAATGGCAATGTCGTTGTCTTCCAACATTTCAACACTGACACCACCCCAGAACTCCAACACTTCCCATCGCTCCACTTCAGCATTGGGGGTGTAGTCATTCAAATCGTCTTCCCAGTATTCCTTGATGTAGTTGGGACCATCTGAGACAAGATCGTCAATGACGCTCTTCCTGAACATAGGACGCTTCTTCAGCCCCAGAAGCTGTGTCTTGCTCAGCTTATGTCGTTCAATGAAATAGCCAGCCTCCTCCATGTAGGTGGCATCGGGATCAGGATAGGCATTGAAAACGCTGACATGAGCCGTCTGCGGCATTGTCTTGACGATGGGGTTGTACGAGCCGTCTTTGTCCCACCGAGCATATTCCTTGTCAACAGCAAACGGACCCTTCATGATGCCTGTACCAAACAATACCATCTCAAACGCTGTAGACCTCAGATGCTTTGTGGCGTTGCTCTCATCAAGCTGGTCCTTAATCTTCTTCTCCATCTTCTTAGCCGCCACCATAGCAGGGCTGAAGGTGATGGATGTCGGAGTCACTCCAGGGCCTTCCTTGACATCAAGGTCACCAAAGGTGTTCTTAAGCGGCCCCAGGCGCTCCATAAGCGACTGAGGAGTGGCACCAGGAGGAAGCTCTTTGCCGTCGCCTTTGTAGCCAAACAGAGAGCCTAAATCGGGCTCCTGCTTAGGCAGGTTAGCCGCTTGCGGGTTCGTCTCCACATGAACATGCTCTGCAACGCCCTCAGGCAGCGTTGTAGGCTCCACAGACAAGGGAAAGCTGTTGTTGGCAAACAAGACATCGGTGATTTGCCCATACGCTGCCAGCGTCTTCACCTTCGTAATCTTCAGAAAGACACGGCTCTTCTCGCTGTCCGTGAACTTCATGTCAGGACCGTAGATGCCTCTGTAGTTTCTATAGGCACGCAGCCAGCGCTCTTCATCGAAACGACGAGCCGTCTTAGAACGACTAAACCGCTCTTCAACAAAGCTAGAAAGCGTAGACGCTCTGAACTGATTTGTATCAGGCAAAGCAATTGCTTTGTCGTCCGTAAAAGGTGTATCCATTTCTTTTGCCATGTTATTCCTACATCAATAGCCGAAACGGCTGTCAGCCGGGACAAAGCGCTGCTTAGTGTCGTCGTCAAAATCAAACACAGACTTGCTACGAGGACGAGACATCACGCCATATCGCAAAGCATCGTAAATGTGATCGTTAGCGTATTTCACATCAATGTCTTCAGGATTGTTCTTGTCCAACGGAATCAACGGAAGCTGCGATATAAGGTTTGTACAAGTGTTGAAAAACACCATACGAGGCTTGTCTGTGAACTCATCAAGCTGAAGACGCCTATGAAGCTCATTCTTCCCTGAGATGCGGCTACCAGCGCTTCTATCTGATGGTCTCCATTTGCATCCCTTCAAAATCATTCGTTCTGCAATGGAAGGACCAGTGTCACCACGACGATGCCAGGTAGAGCTATCTAACACGCCATACCTAATCTTCTCTCCATCTTCAGCATTCAACACCATCACTGCCAAGTCTTCAGCAAGCACCTTGGTTACATATAGCTCTCTGTACACTATTAGTGACTCATCTGGAGCTACGGCGAACCAGAGCACTGCTGACCAACTACCGTAGCCGTAGTCACAGGCTCTGAAGCGAGGCCAATCACTAGGGATGCGATAAGGCTCAACAACATGCACACTCCGCTTAAATTCAGGAAAAGCCGCACCTTCTGCAATGTCCCAATCTCCGTATAACAGTTGTCTGCGTTGTGTCTCAGGCAGCGACAGCAGCATCGCTTCATAGTCTCCATTGCTATATAGATACGGATTATCTCTCAAAGTGGCAGGGATGAATCTACGCTTAAACAGCGGCTGTCCTGCCTTCTCATGTCCCTGTGGATAAGTGAGAGTGTCTCCAGTATCGATGTCTGTTGCCCAGAAAGCCTGACCAGGTGGCGCTGGATCAATGAACATCTTCTTCACCCACCAATGACCAGCATTACCTGGGTTAGTGGTTGCTCGCATATACACAGGAAGATCAGACGCTGCTGTACGAAGACGGCTTCGCATGTAGTTCCAAGCAAACGGAGAAGACCATTGGTTCAACTCATCGAAAGCTACATAGACAAAACTCAAACCTTGATAGCGCAACGCATCTTCATCTCTGTCAAGATAGGACATCCACAGTCTTCCACCGTTTGGATGCTGCCATTGCATCTTTCTTTCGCTCCAAACGATGCCAGGAATCACCTTTGGATAGAGTTCTTGGCTCTTCCAAATGAGTTCTCTGAGTTCTTCCGTTGTGTGACGAAGAATCAGACCAGAAAACTGCGGATGGGTGATGTAACGCAGTGGATCTACCAACAAAGCATAGCTTTTTCCACCGCCAGCAGCACCTCCATACAACACTTCACGCTCCGGTGCTGCAAGAAACGCTGTCTGAGGGCCTGGATTGGGCTTGAATATGACGTTGTTTTCTTCTTCCAGCCCCTTTGGTATCTCCAACGTCTTGTTCCCAATCTCTGCTGAGTTGGACGAAAGGGTCTGTATCAAAGAACTCTGTTTTTTCGGCTTTTCCGAGCCTTTTTTCGTACTCTTGGGCTTTCTCGAGAGCTTTTTTGTACCGCTCAGCAAGGGATCGATAGAATCCAGCACGTTTGTTTCTTCCTATTTCGCTGTTTATTCGCTGTTTCAGACCAGCGCCAGTTATACTTCGCCCTGTCTGCGTCGTCAACCAGTTAGCCACCTCAGTGTATGTGTATTTCTTGACGTATTTCTTGGCTAACTCTAACGCATCCAGTTCTTTTTTCACTGGATGAAACCAATCGTCGTCTCCTTCCTCCTCTTTATAGCCAAAAGGAACGCTTAGTGTGTGTCTCCATTTAGGAATGGGGACATAGCGTTCCTTCTCTACAGGCTGAGGAAGAATCCAACTACCTAAATATCTCTCACTCATTGTCCTTGGCAGGCAACAACATCACACCACCGCCGCCACTCACCTCAATCTTCTCTGTCTTGATGAGACCAGCGCGGTCTAACAGGTCTTTGGCAGCGTTCAGCTTCTCTTTGATGCCAAGCTGCGTAGGATCGTCAATGCCCCCAATGACCGCCATAGCGGCCTTAGGAGCGTTCATAGCGATGTAGAGCTTGGTAGCCTCTAGCACCTCTTCTTTGAGACCAGCCATGAGCATTTTGGTGCTGTAGCCCTGGCTATACCCAGCCAACAGCTTAGCCCTCACCGGATCACCACCGGCTTCAGCAAACAACACTTCCAAAAACTTCTTCTGCTGCTCTGTCAGTTCTTTTTTCATTACACCCTATCCTTAGGTACTTCGCATTTGAAACCAATGATGGCTTTGATGTTTCTCAAATGCAGACGTTCTTCTATAGTCTTCACATCTTCTATTGTAGCTGCAACACATTCCTCATATGTGCTGTATGTCTTTTTGTCTGTTCTAGTTAGAACATCACATTCACCACCAATTAAACATATAGCAATGAGAGGTGCAAACATCTCTACAGCCTTTCTGCAAAATACTCCCTAGTCCTCACTGTTACAGTGATGACGCTGGTTGTTGCAGCGCTACCTGTAATCTTGTCATTCTTATCCAAGTACAAAGCGTTTGTCAATTGAACAACGCTGTTAGCTTTGATGATGGTGTCGTTGGTCAGTGCATACGACGTAGCTGTTGTTGCTTCATACCAGTTTAGGTCTACTCTGACATCGCTACCACTTGTGTTAGTGATGACAATGGAATCAACCTCGGCTTTGAAGGCACCAGGAACAACGTAGACATCAGCCGTTGACGTAGTCAACACCTTCCCTACACTTCTATTCTTGTTTCCTGTCATGTCAAGTCCCAGAACGAAAACGTAGCAAGAGCACTCTGTGTGCCACTGATGGTGCGGGCAGCAATGGTGTATTTGTCGCTATCACCTGCCAGCGTTCTCCCAAGCTGCATAGAGAAATTGTATTCTCTATTATTGGAAACAGAAGCAGAGGTGAGGTTGCTCTCTGTGGTGTATACACTATCAACAATGGTGCCACCAGAGACACCAGTGGCTGATATGTCAAACTCAACGTTGTCTGATGTTGTCTGTACCCAGGAGTCAGCTGTCAACGTTGCATTCTTAATAAGCTGTATCTCAAACGTTGTTGAAGCTGAAGCAATGGGCAACACCGCATACCCATCAGGAATGACAACAGAATCGAGCCTAGCGCTGTCTAGACGAATGGACACTAGAGGAACCAGCGTTGTGCCAACAGAAGCCGCTGATGTCCTTCTAGCCGTCTGCAAAGGCACTCTCTTTTCATAGCCACCTTCGCTGATGACAGTGGAGCAAATCTGCTTCATTGTCCTGCTGCCGTCTGTTGCCCCTGTGTTGGTAATTTCATAACGCAGAGGAAGGATAGCCGTTGTCATGTAGACAAGTGCAAGAATGTTTGCATGATGGAACGTGTGGCAGACAATGAACAATCCATTGATGACAAAGCCTGTTCTGACGCTACCGACACCCAACCACTCAAAGTCTTGCCAGAATATCTGCGCCTTTGTAGAGTCGATGGTGTAGCCTGAAGGGCCTGTTCCGTCTAGCTTGTCTCCGTTCCAACTAGACTGAGCAACAACGTTGTTGACGACACCACCACTGGTGTATGTACGTCTAACCATCCTCAGTTCTGTTCCGTTTCTTTCAAAATAGACACCGTTCTGAAGACCAAAATAGCCTACTCTGCAACGAACATTCGCGTGTGCTGCAGGCATAACAAACGTGTTCATAGACAACAAAGACTTACCAGGCTGGTAAGCAAAAACACGCTTTGTTTCTCTAACTACTTCGTCGCCACTGGCGCTAGTGACATTAAGGAGGACAGAAGATTCATTGACAGCATGAGTGCAAGTAGCGCTGCCAGATAGAGACTCATCGAAATCACTACTCTTTGCATATCTGTTTTGGCTGTCAAAAAGCGTGACCGGAGCACTAACACGAGTACGCCCAAAAGCATCAGCGCTAGTACCACCAATTGATACTGGCTCATTTAGCGTTACCAGCGCTGGATAGCTTGTTAGCGACATTATATGTAAGGAACAGTTTCATACCCTTTTTTATTTAGGGTTTTAATTTTTTCAATAGCTTCTTTTGCTAAATTTAAAGTCTCTTCAGTCCACCTATTTCCTTTACCGGGACAAGCCTCAAAAAAAGAAAAAGCAGCTTCTACTTGTTGTTTTTTAACAATTAAAAAGGGATATATATCTTTTAAAAAAGATAAGCAGGCTTTATGCTGTAGTCTCCAAGTATAACTAATTTTCCATGTTTTATTGTGTTGTTTATTTTGTTGGATATCCCCGCCCCACCGTTCTTTAAACAACTCAAGAACATGTCTATTTGTGTTTACCACAAGAATACGGATAAATGTTGTTGTGCGGGTTGTAGATACATTTATACAGCCTTCGCCATCAACAAAACCTGCTGCGTATTGTTTTGATATCATTTCTTTTTCACTTTTTTGGCTTCGCTTAACGCAATTGCGATAGCTTGGCGAGGACTCTTCACCATTTTGCCACCAGCGCCGCTATGAAGAGTGCCTTCCTTAAATTCCTTCATCACTTTACCAACCTTGGCTTGCTGCACAGCACCGCCCTTTGCAAGACCAGAAGGAGGCATGATTTGCTCATATCTCTCTCCCATCTTACGACGTTTTTCCTTGTCTTCCCATTCACGCATCATATCCATAGCCGCCTTATTCGGAGGCATGTCCTCAGGCTTCATCTTCTTATCAAAAACAGGAGCAGGCTTCTTAGCCTCTGTCTTCTTCTTTACTTCACCACCTTTAGCCATTTTCTTTGTTCCACAGGAGGGCATATCAACGACCTTTCTTTTTAGGGATACCAACAGCAATGAGAACAGCCATGCCTTTAGCGCCTCGCTGAGGCTTGTTGGCTTTGTCCTTCATCAAGCACTTACCAGCCTTCTTGCACGCGGCAGGGCTAGAACATCCTTCACACATCTTCATCTTCGACGCAGGCATTACTTCCTCTTTTGTTGAGGCTTCATAGAAGCACCGCAATTGCTCATCACCATCCCACCCTTGGCATAACCAGGCTTCTTCTTAGCCATACCACCCTTGGCATATTCAATGTTGTCCATCTCTTTTGTACGAGACCGAGGAGACCTTGTTGCTCTTTCTCCTTGCATCATAGCAGCTTTTCTTTCCTCAGCGCTCATGGAACGAGAAGGCTCTTTAGCTGCCTTAGGAGCACCACCGGGATAGGCTTCGTCAATTTGCTTGACAATGCTTTTCCACTTCGCAGGATCAGCACCCTCAGGAACCCTATCACGCCAATTACCTGTCTTATCAGAACGCATAGCCTTCAGAGCAGCAGCAACAAGACCAGCAGCACGACCTGGGATGAGAGCAGCCTCAGGATAGACACCTTCAATGGCATCACGACCAGGACGAGCCATTTCACGGCTCTTAGCAGCAACACCCTCCATCACCCTAGACTTGTCCTCATAGGGGCTCTTAGGCGCCTTCTGAGGCTCTGCAGCAACGTCAGTGCTGTAGCGCTTGCCTTTGTACATAAACGTCTTCTCGCCCGCTCTACGAGCGTCTCTGAAGGCTTCATTGAAGTTGAGGAATTCCATGTTAGTCTCTATATTTGCTAACCTTCTCAGCTATCTTCTTAGGCTGAGCAACAAACTGCTTACCACGGCTGGCGCCTTCGCGCTTAGCCCGCGTTGTAGCAGCATATTCAGAAGGCGTCAATGCCTTAATTGCCTTCTCAGGCAAATAACGCTCTCCTGTTTCTGACGAAGGCTTCCCAGACTTCGTTGTCCAAGACTGGATCCCCCAATTTTTTAGTGATCGTTGACTTTTTCGTAATGCCATGCTATAACCCAGGTAAAGGAGTACCAAATGGAAACCACTTGGATTGAGATAGAAGGAACAGAAGGACGCTATTCAGTTAGCAGCTTAGGTACTGTGCGTGCCAATTGGTCTGATGTGCCTAGACGAAACTGTAACAAACGTGTACGCATCGAAAAGACAAAACTGCTCAAACCTTTTGTACATACAACAGGCTATTTACGAGTTTCTTTAGGTAGAAACAAAGCACGATACGTCCATCGTCTTGTTGCTTCTGCATTTATACCTAATCCTGATGGTTTACCACAAGTAGATCACATTGATGGTGACAGACAAAACAACAACATCAACAATTTACGTTGGGTTACATCGCAACAAAATTCTTTATATGGAGGTGATAGACACAATTGGGAGCCACAAAGAATCGCAAGTGCAAAGCGTCGTATACATGAAGCTAAGAAACAGGAATACAAAGCATTATTTGATGAAGGGAACAGTCTGCGACAAATAGCTAAACTTTTTGGTACGTCTCATTCGTCAATCAGTTTAGCCTTAAAAACTTAGTCTTTATAGCCTCCACCCTTTGCTTTGTACTGCTTAGCCAACAACTGCGCCTTTCGAGCGCTCCATTGACCTGCAGCAGTGCCTTGAACAGCTTGTCCTTTGATTTGCTCAAACAAAGCCTTTCTCATCTCAGGCTTGGTGTAGTTACCTGCTTTGTTAACGCTAGACTTTGTTTTCATATCAACAATTCCAAGCTTTTAATGACAACGCCTTCCTTGTCGGCTTTCCCTTCTCATCCTTCATAGGGCCTGGCATTCCGCTCATACGAGCACAGAAGCTAGCACGCCTGGCAGCATCCTTCTTAGTCTTTGGCTTAGGCGCAGGAGCCTGTAAATTACCTCCAGTGGCTTTGTTGTAGGAAGCCCTACCTTTAGCATTCAACCCACCTTCAGGGTCTTTACCTTCCTTACGTTGCCATGCCGGTGTCTTCATTTCATAGCCCCATCTTTTCTACGAGGAAAGCTCTTGTTCTTTGACGGAGCCTCGACCATCAAATTACTACGCTCATTGCTGCCACCTTTGCTCAACGCCCTCTTATGAGCAACATCCTTGCCATCGACAGCAACACCCTCTTTCTTTAACAAAGCCCTGGCAGCGTTTCTTTTGGCTCTGTCAGCGACAACAGACGGCTTACCGTCATA
>JACCDP010262034.1_pt1 | contig 10519 bp, 8 predicted proteins | sample 7445841 | NCBI WGS metagenome assembly JACCDP01 (sample SAMN15323441, study PRJNA562643) | freshwater metagenome | isolation source: river surface water | place: USA:Blue River Watershed | collected 2017-08-17
CGCTGCTCCGCCGTGAATACGCCGTCATCCGTGAAGGCGAAACAGAGCTGAGCGATTTGTGGTTCCGCATGTGTTACCAACGCCACGGCACCAATCTGAGCGACGCGCAGAAAGCCGATATCCGCCGTCTCCACCCACCACCAGCCCATCTCGATTTCCGCATGATTATTAACTAACAGGGGGCAATCATGAACGAACTCCATCGTATCGTTGAAACCATCGTCACGCCACTGCAACAGCAAGGCGAAGAGCACGGCATCCAGGTCTGTGCCTACCACCGCGGCCAGCGCATCATCGACTACGCCAGCAGCACCACCCACCCGCTGGGGCATGACTCGCTCATCTACTGCTGGTCGATGACCAAAGGCATCACTGCGCTGTGCATTCACATCCTCGCCGAGCGTGGCCAACTCGCATACGACGACCTTGTCTGTCGCTACTGGCCTGAATTCGCACAACAGGGCAAGCAGTTCATCACCATCCGCCAATTTTTGGCACATACCTCGGGTATGTGCCATATGCCCCAGGTCAGTGTCAGTGAAATGTGCGATTGGGACGGCATGTGCGACCGCTTCGCCGCCATGCCCCCCGTCTACCACCCCGGCGAAATCCCCGCCTACCACGCCATCAGCTACGGCTGGTTGTTGGGCGAGGTAGTGCGCCGTGTCAGCGGGCACAGCCTGACGCAGTTCGTCCAGACAGAAATCTGTGCGCCGCTGGGCATCAGCGACCTGCACATCGGGCTACCGGCGGCACGGTTGGCCGATTGTGCTGACCTTTCCTACGACAACTTGCCCCACCCACTCAATCTCGATGCCGTCGGTGCCGAGTTGATGCGCACCAACCCCGATACCTTCGCCAATCGTGCCGACGTACGCCAAGCTTGCATGCCTGGCATCAATATGCTGAGCAGTGCGCGTGCGCTAGCACAGGTCTATGCCTCACTCGTCGGCACGGGTGTCAACAGTGTGCGCCTGCTGCCCACTCGCCGCGTCGACATGCTGCGTACCGTGCAACGCCTGAGCATGGATGCCTTGGTCGGCTTCCGCATGGCGATGGGTCTGGGGTACCAACTCCCCGATCACACCGATCCCTCCTCCATGTCGACACGCCGCGGCGTCTTTGGGCATGGCGGTTGGGGTGGCTCGACCGCATTTGCGGATCCCGACTATGATTTTGCCTTTGTGCTGACCAAAACCCGCATGAATCACAACATCGATATCACACCCGTGGGTCTGGCTGTGGCACAAGCGGTACGCACACATTTGGGCATTCCAGAGGTATAGCGGTATGATGCATGGGCGAAAATATGTGCCCCGATGTCACCCCCGCCCCCCAATGTCATGGTGTACAATTTTTCATAGCAACACCACATGTTTCAACGGATGTACAACAGAAGAGACACACCATGCCCAACTACACCGCCCTGCATCGCACCCTGACCGACATCATCGACACCACTATCGCCGCTGGCCACGAAGCCGGTGTACAACTGGCTGTCTATCACCGTGGCCAGCTGATCGTGGATATCACACGCGGCACGCGTGATGCGGCTGGCACACCGCTCCGCCCCAACGACATGACGCTGGTGTGGTCGACCTCCAAGGGCATCACTGCCACTGCCATGCACATCCTCGCCGAGCGCCACCTCATCGAATACGACGACGCCATCGCCGACTACTGGCCGGAGTTTGCGGCACACGGCAAGAGCAATATCACCATCCGCCACCTGATGTCGCATACCGCTGGCGTCTACGAGGTGCCACGATCGGCTGCACCCGATTACACCGTCATGCGCGACTACGACCGCATCTGCGCCATCATGGCCGACATGCAGCCCATCCTGCCACCCGCACAACAGCACGTCTACCACGCCTTGACGTACGGCTGGCCGCTCGCCAAAGTCGCCGAAGCCGTCACACACATGTCATTCAGCGATTTTATTCAACAGGCAATCTGCACCCCGCTGGGTATCAGCGACCTGTTTATGGGGCTGCCGGCATCACGCGCAGGCGATGTGGTGCCGCTGTCACACGATGCCACCCCCGAAGTCCTCGCAAATCCCGACAATCCATTCCCCGACCCGACGATAATGGCCAATGATCCTGCGATCCTCGCCACCTGCATCCCGGCAGCCAACATGGTGGCGAGCGCCCGCGCCGTGGCGCGCGTCTATGCCTCACTGATCAGCAACGGTGTCGACGGTGTGCGCCTACTGCCACCGCACCGTGTGGCCAACGCTACCCGCGCCCAGTACTGGGCACGCACCGACAATCCCGAACGCCCCGAAGCCGGCTATGCCCTGGGCTGGGAGCTGGGGCGCGCTAATCCGCTCTACGGCAGCCGCGACACGGCCTTCGGGCATTGTGGCTACGGCGGTCCCACCGGATTTGCTGATCCCGAGTTCGAGATGGCCTTTGCCATGACCAAAACCCGCATGACGCTGATGCCCGATGTGCCCTCGCTCAAAAACATCTTGGCCAGCTGTGTGCGCGACGCGTTGCGTAACGCTTAAAATGACGACCCACGGGATGGATATGCCATCCCGTGGGGTATTTTGACCACATCATGCCTACTGTGCCATGAAAAATTGCCCAATCAGGTCACTCGCATCCACAAACAACGAGTCCGTACGCCCTGGCCAATCATGCCCACCGCCGATGATTTTGTAGAATACGACGGGTGCCTGACACCCTACGGACGTGTACACCTCAACATGCCGGGGATCGGCCGCATTGGGATTTGGCAGCACCTGCATGGTCGTAGTCGTACAGCCGTTGTGGTGGCGCCAAAATTCAATCACCGCATCGGTGCCCAAATACGCCCCCCAGCCATCACGGTTGTCCATATCACCCGCATATAACGTCGTCCCATCCGCCGTGCCACTAAACGCCAACAGCGGCACAGGTGACGCTGACGTACACGCATCACGCCCACTACGCATCATGGTGCCTACCACCGGCGCCACTGCTCGAAAGACGTCGGGGTGGCGGCAGGCCATCACATACGCCATGTCACCACCATTGGACATGCCCGTCATAAAAGTCCGTGTGGTACTCAGCTGATAGGTCTGTTGTAGATGGTGTGCGAGTGCCACCAAAAAGCCGTCGTCATCCACCATTTCACTGGCATGAAAATCATAGCCCACCTGCCAAAAGCGCCGCCCATCTCGGTCACGCGTACCACGGGGATAGACCACCGCAAAGCCGTAACGGTCGGCAACCACATTCATCTGTGTGGTATCACGGATCAACATGGCATCGTCGGTAAAGCCATGCAGCACAAAGACCAACGGGGCATCAGCGCCCAGTCGTGGTGGCAGATACAATCCATATTCGCGTGGCGTATCGCCATCAGCAAATGTGTGGTATGTATCCGTGTTCATCATAACTCGCGTGGGTGTGACACATGCGCTTGCACATATGAGTCCATATCATCGACCCGCGCATCGGGGACTTTTCGTTCTTGTGTGTGACTTCCCTGCAAGTATACGCCTTTTTTGGAAAAAAATATACTACGTTGCTCATTTTCATCGACAATGCTTACGCCCGATAACCGCACCACGAAACATCGCCCAATCAGGTCACTCGCATCATTGACAATAGACCCAGCACGTTGATATGCTAGGTCTATGAAGACAACAATCGACCTCCCCGACAATCTGGTCCGTGCCGTCACAATTCGGGCTGCCCAACAGGGACGCACCATGCATGATTTGGTCGCCGAATACATACGCAACGGACTGAATGCGCCATCCCACACATCGCAACCAGCGCATGCAATCCCCATCATTCCCGCTGATGCGCAGGCGCCGTTAGCGCAGATGAGTCGTGACGAGATTGTGGCGCTCGAAAAGATGGTCACACTCATGGGTGATGAGTAATACGCCACACGAGTGGCTGTTTTTATTCCTCAAACACCCCAATATGCTTGACTTCGAGGGCGAATGGCCCCTCTTGTTTGAATTCGATCAGCAGGCTGAGCGCGCGGATGTCGCTGGGATCGAGGGCATCGGCACGCACCTGGCGCCCAAAGCGCGTCGGCACAAAGTCACTCCAGCGCAGGCGCACCTCATGCCATTCATCCCGTGGGGCGACAAACGTGGCTTGGTAGACGACTGATTGTTGCGCTGTGCGCAAGTAGATGCCGTAGCGCTTGCCGTCACTGCGCACACGCAACTGCAACCCGTCGTAGACGCGCAGATTACGGGCCGGTGCAAAATTAGTCTGCATGGTGGCAAAGCCACCGTTGTTTTCGAAGCTGACGATGCCTTGAAAGATAGCACTCCCTGTGTCCGTGGGCACGAGCGCACTCCGACTCACGCCGCCCATCACGCCGTCATTCAGGCTAAACCAGGCACTCGTCGCATCCGGCTTGGTGAAATCAATCAAGACAAAACCTCGCTCTTCGTCAGGTGCTTTGGCGGGCTGTCGCGCCGCCAGATAATCAGCGAGCGCAGCAGCTCCGTTGAGAATCCCTGCGGTGAGTGCCACGATACATGCCACAATCAAAATCCGCATCACCGTATGGGTCCCTTCCAGCGCATCATCACTATGACAGGTCACCTTCCATAGCGCGGTGACATCTCCAGTCCTACAACATACTACGCACGCCCCCATGCTTGTGGATTGTTTGACCAGGCCTCGACCATAGCACGATCGCTAGCGGCAATGTACTGCTCAGCCACGGCCACATCGAGCACGGGGGTGAGCCACGTGAGCGTGGTCAGCGGTGCCTTGGCGGCTACAAAGCGGTCAAACGTGGCTTGCCAACCGTAGGTAAAGATACAAGCACAGGTCACACTGCGTGCTCCCTCGGTGTATAATGCCTCGATAGCAGTCACCGCACTTTCGCCCGTCGAGACCGTGTCTTCGAGCAAGAGCACATCGGCGCCATTGATATCGGCGCCTTCGACTTGGCGCCCACGCCCGTGTGCTTTGGCGCCACTGCGCACATACGCCATGGGGCGATCGGCGCGCTCGGCTACCCAGGCAGCCCACGGGATACCTGCCGTCGCCGTGCCAGCCACGATGGCAGTGGCGCCCACTAGCTGTGCAAAGGCGTCGCTGACGGCGCGCCGTGCGGTCACGTTGCCAATCAGCAGGCGATTATCGCAGTAGATGGGTGACTTGATGCCCGAGGCAAAGGTAAAGGGCTCGTGCGGGCGCAACAGCACCGCTTTGGCCTGCAACAAGACACGGGCCACCGTTGTTTGATTATTGCTCATGAGAGGTTCCTCCTATGCATATCGGTCTCGACTTTGGTACCACCAATTCAAGTGTCTCTCTCTATGATGGCACAAATGTGACCCTCTTGCCACTCGATTCATTTAGCATCAACCCCAAGGTGATGCGCACCACGTTGTTTATCATGCGTGAGTTTAATGGCAAAACATATCAACCTGGGGCACGTTTCATTGGTCGTGAAGCCATTGATCGCTTTATTCAGTCCAATGTAGGACGACAAATCGAATATGCGTGGCAAAACTTTGGTGAGACGGAGATATACGACGGCGGTGGTAATGTTATCAAACAAGCGCTCGGCGCCATGGTCGACCAAAACATCCCCGGACGCCTGTTTCAGTCGCTCAAATCACACCTGCGTGACGTGGACTACATCGATACCGAAGTCTTTGGTGAGCGGAAAACACTCGAAGCACTCATCGCCATCGTCCTCCGCATGATACGCACACGCGTCGAAGACGTGCTCGGCACACCGGTGACACGCATGGTTATCGGCCGACCGGTCAACTACAGCGAAGACCCGCAGATTCATGCAGCAGCCTTGGCACGGATGCGCCTGGCCTGCCAGCTCGCCGAGCTCCCCGAATTTGCCTTTTTGCCGGAACCAAACGCAGCAGCGCTGCTGTATGCACTCCGCGCCCCTGCCAATCAGCGTGCGCTAGTTTTTGATTTCGGTGGTGGTACACTCGACGTGACTATCATCGAAACAGATGGCCGCGGCGGGAGTCGTGTGCTGAGCAATGATGGCGTACCAGTGGGTGGTGACATCATCGATCGGCGCTTGATGGTGGGCAAACTCTTGCCACATTTTGGCACCGAATCCAAAATTGGTCCGCTGCGCATGCCCTTTCCTGCATCAATTAGCGACATGCTCAGTGAATGGCAACATATTTTTGAATTAGCGCACCCCAAGTATCACAATTTGTTCCAACAACTCCTAGGCACCAGCAATCAGCCACAACTCATTCAGCAACTCGTGGTGCTCACTTCACAAAACTACGGCCTCACTTTATTTGAAGCAGTCGAACGCGCCAAAGTAGCTCTCAGCGAGCACGAACATGTCAACATATCAATGCACGTCCCCGGCATTGATATCGAGCAATCAGTCGAACGCTGGGACTTTGAACGCCTCATCGGGCCCGACGTGCGTGCCGTGGCGGCCTGCGTCGACCGTGCTGTAGCTACAGCAGGGCTCAGCCACGACGATATCACCGTGGTACTGCGCACTGGTGGTTCTTCACGCATCCCAGCGTTTGTGCGCATGCTCACCAAACGCTTTGGCAGTGCCGCCATGGTCGAAATGGATCCGTTTACGGGTGTGGCGCAGGGCTTGGGGATTGCCGCGGCCAGTGACGAGATTTTTGCGACGCTCTAAACACGACGACGGGTGCCACGCACATGCGTGACACCCGTCGTGCAACCAGTCGTCGTTTAGCTCAACGTCTTCTGGTGGCAGGTGCGGTGGTGGTAGGTCTTGTTGCGGCGGCGATCGTCCATCAACACGATCATTTCGCGGTCGTTCATGATACGCTCGCCACAGTTGGCACAGGTGTGCACGGTGGCACGGCCGCTCTTGTCACGAGCCGTTACGTCGGTCTTTGACTTACCCTTTGAATCCTTGGCCATGGTGTTTCTTCTCCATTTACACGTCATACAAAAAACACATGTCGGCATTATAGCACACGTCACGAAAATGTGGCAACGGCTGGAGCTACACGTTTCGTAAAAATACGCTATAATGGGGCTAAGTGCTACGACGAAGCCACGTCGGTCACGTCCCTGCCGTCCAGCGAATGCGCACCTGGTGAAAGGCGCATCGGCACCGTCGATCGATATCCCTTCTGAGCAGGCGGCCCAAGCGGGACTCTCCCGTGTGTAAGCCAACCGGATGCCCACCGTCACCAGGGCAGTGCGTGTTGGCGCACACAAGTGGCTCGAGCCATACTCGAGCAACCAGGGTGGTACCGCGGGGTTTGACCTCGTCCCTGTCAGGGGGCGAGTTTTTTGTATGCGTTTTTTGACCAAAAAGAGGGACGTATGACGTTTCGATCGGTAGACACACGCGCCTCGTTTACGGCGCTCGAAGAGCGCATCAGCGCTTATTGGCAACAGCACGACATCAAACGCAAGGCGCTGGCACACGGCGACCAAGCCAAACCATTCATCTTTTATGAGGGGCCACCCACCGCCAACGGCAAACCGGGCATCCACCACGTCGAAGCTCGCGTCACCAAAGACATTATCATCCGCTACCACCGCATGTGTGGCCAGTACGTTATCGGCGCCCGCGGTGGCTGGGATACGCACGGTCTGCCCGTGGAAATCGAAGTCGAAAAGAAACTCGGCTTTAGCGGCAAACCCGACATTGAACGCTACGGTATTGCAGCGTTCAATGCGGAATGTAAAACGTCTGTCCAGACATACATCAGCGAATGGGAGCGCATGACCGACCGTATCGCCTACTGGATCGACATGGAAAAGCCCTACAGCACCTTCGATAATTCCTACATCGAATCGCTGTGGTGGATTCTGCGCCAGTTCTGGGATCGCGATCTGCTCTTCCGCGACTACAAAGTCACCATGCACTGCCCACGCTGTGGCACCACCCTCTCCGATGCCGAAGTCAACCTGGGCTTCGAGGACGACGTCGACGACCCATCCGTGTGGCTGCGCTTCCGCGTCACACCCGCTGGTCATGCCCTCGATGCGCAGCTGGCAGGTGCCTCCTTTATCGCCTGGACGACCACGCCGTGGACCCTGCCCGCCAACGTGGCGCTAGCCGTCAACCCGGATGCCGATTATGTACTAGCCGAGACGGGGAGTGACGACAAACGCGAAACGGTCATCCTGGCTGCCAGTTTGGCCGAAAAAGTGCTCGGCGAGGGGCATACCATCCTTGCCACCTACACCGGCAACGAGCTGGTCGGCATGCGCTACACACGCCTCTTTGACGGCGTACCTGGCCCCGGTGACACTCCCGACCTAAGCAACGCGTACCGCGTCATCGCCGACGAATTCGTGTCGCTCGAAGACGGTACCGGTATCGTACACATTGCCCCCGCCTACGGTGACCTCGAAATCGGCCGCAAATACGCCCTGCCCACACTGTTCTCGGTCGACCTCAACGGCAACACGATGGCGCAGTTCGCCGATTTGGGCTTTGCCAACATGTTTTTCAAACAGGCTGACCCCGTCATCACCAAGGTGCTCAAGGAGCGCGGCGACCTCTTCAAGAGTGGGCGCGTCAAGCACGCCTATCCGTTCTGTTGGCGCTGCAAAACACCCCTGCTCTACTACGCCAAACCCAGCTGGTATATCCGCACCACCGCCCGCAAGGAGCGGCTGGTCGCCACTAACCAGGAAATTGCCTGGGTGCCCGAACACATCAAAGGCGGGCGCTTTGGCAACTGGCTGGCCAACAACATCGACTGGGCCATCAGCCGCGAACGCTACTGGGGTACGCCGCTGCCCATCTGGGTCTCGGCCGATGGCCAGCACAGCGAGTGTATTGGCTCGGTGGCCGAACTCGAAGCCAAAGTCGGTCGCTCGCTCAGCGACCTCGACCTGCACCGCCCCTATATCGACGAAATCACCTGGGAAGATCCCACGCACGGCACCATGCGCCGCATCACCGACGTGGCCGATTGCTGGTTCGACTCGGGCGCCATGCCCGTGGCACAGTGGCACTACCCGTTCGAGAACAAAGAGCTGTTCGAGAATATTGCTGGCCAAGCCGACTACATCAGCGAAGCCATCGACCAGACCCGTGGCTGGTTCTACACGCTGCACGCCGTGTCGACACTGTTGTTTGACCGCCCCGCCTTCCAAAACGTCATCTGCCTCGGACACATCCTCGACGGCAAAGGCGAAAAAATGTCGAAGTCACGCGGCAACATTGTCAACCCGTGGGACATCATCGATGAATTCGGCACCGACGCCGTACGCTGGTACATGTTTGCCTCCGCTCCACCCTACAACCCACGCCGCTTTTCGCGCGAGCTGGTGGGCGACATGTTGCGCCAATTCACCTTGACGCTGTGGAATACCTACGCCTTCTTTGTGACCTACGCCAACCTCGACGGCTGGACGCCAGCCGGCATCCTCAAGGCCGACGGCTCACTCTCCCTCGATATCGCCACCCTCACCAATCCGCTCGACAAATGGGCGCTGGCACGCCTCGATCACTTGGTACGCACCGTCACCCAAGAGCTGGACGGCTACGACATTTATGCGCCAGCCAAGGCCATCGAACAATTCGTCGACGAGCTTTCCAACTGGTACGTGCGTCGCTCACGCCGCCGTTTCTGGAAAACAGGCAACGACGCCGATACGCATGCCGCCTACACCACCCTCTACACCTGTGTGGTCACGCTCAGCAAGCTCCTCGCACCATTCATGCCCTTTATTGCCGAAGAGATGTACGCCAACTTGGTGCTCAGCAAAGCACCGAGCGCGCCCCAAAGCGTCCACATGGCTGCCTGGCCACAGAGCGTGGCGGCGTGGCGCAACGATGCCCTGGTCGCACAGGTCGACGTGGTGCAAACCGTGGTCGGTCTCGGCCGTGCTGCCCGCCGCAGCGCCGCCCTCAAGGTGCGCCAACCACTCTCCACCATGCTGGCGCGCGTCCCTGCGGCGATGGCCAGTGCCATGCCTGCTTTTGACGGCGATATCCGCGACGAGCTCAACGTCAAAACGGTACAGTGGCTCGACACTAGCGCCACCTTTATCGACTACCGCTTCAAACCCAATTTGCGCGTGGTCGGCAAAAAATACGGCAAACTGGTACCCGCCCTCAGCGATGCACTCAAAGCCATGTCCGCCGATGTGGCCCGTGCCAACGCCATTGCGGTCGAAGCAGGGCAGTCGTTTACGCTGGTCGTTGATGACCAAACCCTCACCATCGCCCCCGATGAAGTGCTGGTCGAAACATCGTCACCCGAGGGCTACGCTGTCGCCGAAGAAAACGGCATCCTGGCCGCCCTCGATACCACCCTCAGTGCCGAGTTGGTCGCCGAAGGCATCGCCCGCGAAGTGGTGCGCTACATCCAAGATGCCCGCAAAAACGCTGGCCTAGCGATTGCAGATCGTATCAACGTCAGCATCGATGGCGTTGCCGGTGATGCCACCCTCGAAGCAACTATCGAGACGTGGAAAGAGTACATGTGCGCCGAAACACTCGCCGTGGAACTCGTGCTCGCCAAACCGCTCGCCGGCGCCCATGTCGAAACCCTCGAGCTCGACGACAAAACACTCACCATCGCGATTAGCAAGATTGC
>JACCDP010007552.1_pt1 | contig 10518 bp, 2 predicted proteins | sample 7445841 | NCBI WGS metagenome assembly JACCDP01 (sample SAMN15323441, study PRJNA562643) | freshwater metagenome | isolation source: river surface water | place: USA:Blue River Watershed | collected 2017-08-17
TAGATGTTGTTTTATAAATGTCTCCAGAAAGACCAGAAGAACCTGATGTAGCTGAAGATCCAGAAGTTCCACTAGAACCATCTGTTCCAGAACTACCACTTGTTCCTGAGCTTCCATCTGTACCATTAGTACCTGAAGTGCCTGAACTTCCATCAGTGCCAGATGTACCACTTGAACCATCAGTTCCTGTAGTACCAGAGCTACCACTAGATCCACTTGTAGCTGAAGTACCAGAAGACGCTGCAGTACCAGATGAACCATCTGTACCTGAAGAGCCATTGGTACCACTTGACCCACTTGTGCCACTAGTTCCATTCTCACCTGATGTTCCAGAAGAGCCTGATGAACCATCAGTACCACTAGTTCCATCTGCAGCACTTGTACCAGATGATCCATTAGTACCAGATGTGCCACTAGAACCAGAACTACCATCAGTACCAGAGCTTCCTGATGTGCCAGCTGTGCCAGCTGAGCCAGAGGTTCCTGCTGTACCAGCAGTACCACTAGAACCAGGAACTGCTGCTGCTACGATAGTCCAAGAGTTATGTGAGCCTGCTCCTTCGAATGTAATAGGAAGGAATGTAAAACTACCTGTCAAAGGATCATAAGATACAACCTGTCCAAATATGTAATCGTTCTCATCATGTATCACTTGAACATATTGTCCAGGATAGAATGACAATCCTGTAGTGATGGTTATGGTAATATTAGAATAAGCCATTTATATTTATTTTATATTTTATTAAGGAAGAGTTGTGGTTGTAGTTGTTGTAGGTTCAGCAGGAGGAAGAGTGATTGAATCACCACTAGTACCAGCCATCAAAGTAGAAATACCTGATGTAGCAGCTGTACCACTAGATCCATCTGTACCTGTTGTACCAGATGTACCATCAATACCACTCGTTCCACTTGTTCCATCAACACCACTTGTACCACTAGAACCTGAGCTTGCACTTGTACCACTTGTACCACTTGTTCCATTGGAACCATCAGTGCCAGAAGTACCTGCAGTGCCAGCAGTTCCAGAAGATCCTGAAGTCCCTGATGTTCCAGTTGTACCAGATGAGCCTGAGCTACCATCTGTTCCACTTGATCCATCAGTTCCACTTGTTCCAGACGAACCACTTGTGCCTGATGTACCAGAAGATCCATCAGTAGCTGATGTACCTGCTGTTCCACTAGAACCACTCGTTCCATTAGAACCATCTGTACCACTTGATCCAGATGATGCTGAAGTACCACTAGAACCACTAGATCCACTTGTTGCACTTGTACCTGATGTACCAGATGAGCCAGAAGTTCCAGAGCTTCCATTAGTTCCAGAAGAACCAGATGTACCAGCTGTACCTTGACCACCAGTTGCACCTTGTAAGTTTACAGACCAAGCACTATATGTACCACCACCTATTGTTAATGTAGGAGTACCAAATTGTAATATACCACTTACAGGAGAATAGTTTGTTACAACACTCTCTTGATAGTTGCCAGAATTATATGCTATGATGATAGACTGTCCTGGGGTATATGATAAGTTAGGTTGAACTACTAACGATCCACCACTACCTAATGTAAATGATTGTATAGAGTTCGTAGCATATCTATCTCCAGAAAGACCTGCAGTACCTGAACTACCAGAGCTACCAGCAGTACCTGCAGAACCAGAAGATCCACTTGTACCAGAAGAACCTGATGTTGCAGAAGAGCCTGCTGTACCTGAACTACCACTTGAACCATTAGTTCCACTTACACCAGAGCTTCCACTTGATCCTGAAGTTCCTGCAGAACCTGACGTACCATTAGTACCAGAACTACCTGACGTAGCTGATGTACCTGATACACCAGAACTTCCAGATGATCCTGAACTTCCTGACGTTCCAGAAGTACCCTTCTGTCCACTAGAGCCAGAGCTTCCAGATGTACCAGAAGTACCTGTTCTACCAGAACTAGCTGATGTACCACTGCTACCAGTTATACCACTAGATCCTGAAGACCCACTAGTTCCACTGGTTCCATTTCTTCCAGAAGATCCACTAGTACCAGACGTACCATAGCCAGCTGATGCAAAGGCTGCATCAATCTTCTCTATTACTGTTTGTAAATTATCATTTGTATTGATACCAGTATATACAAGGTATGGTCCTTCGTAGAATACGCAGGTTGAATCCAATATTACTGGACAAGGGGTTGCTTGACAGGTGACATTCATGTTTTTAGATTGTGATGTTATAACAAATTTTTGCTATACATATGTACTTTATAGACAAATAGGTGCATAACTATACATAGCATATGCACCTTTGTTAGCAAAAATAGTGAATTTAATTTATTTTCAATGAGTTAGAAAAAGTATTCCTACATAATATAGCATTACTTATCTACCAAATCCTGATTGTGATTGTGCTTTGATTCCAAGATCTTTAGCTGCTTCTGGGTAGAACATTGGTAAGTAGGCTCCTATCTGACCTCCAATAGGGAAAGACTTCATAGCATACTTAAGTACAAAGTTTTTCTTAGCAGCTTTTTCATCTCCTTCATATAGATAGAACAATTCTTTACCACCATTCCAAACTACCTTTCTCATATTGTCTATCAATCCTACAGCAGGGAATACACCTGCACCTTTTGATGTAAAGGTACTAAGTAAACTAGTTGGGTCATAGAAATAGGTAATCTCATCCTTAAACTTATCTACAGCTCTCATTAAATATTTATACTTATTTCTTACTTGTGGATCTTCATCCTCATCAGGAACGTTAGCTTTTAATCCAACAACAAGAGCCCACATGCTAGCAAAGAATATTACATCTAACATTTGAGATTTAATATTATCATTAACTAAGTTTAAGAATTGTCCCTCAGTCATTTCAAGATCTTTACCAGTATCAGCTTTATAGTCTGCTGATTTTTTTTCGTATAAAGTTCTCATTTGGTTGATCCATTGTTCATTGTTACCTGTAATTGCACTTTTTAAACTCTTTAATGATCCCATGAAATCATCTGAAACCATTCTGTAAACCATACGCATTCTACCCCACTCATATGCATCAGAAGCTGAATTGTATTTTAAGTTACCTAGACGTACATCCACAAGTCTAGGAATCCAGTTTTTAAATATCATAAATGATGCACCATATATAGTTTGGTTAATAGGACGTATATCATCTGGTCCTAAAGATCCCAATGCACGCTTAGTTAAAGACTGAACATTTCTTCTCAAAGTAATAACAGAGTCAGACTTTCTATCTATACCAGGTATAACTAATTTATTATCAACCAGTTCAGCTAACTTCATTACACCTTTGTCTTCAATAAGTGCTTTGACGTCTTTCTCAAACTTATCACTTCTGGCTTTTCTTTCTTCTTTTGTACCAACAAACATATTCTTGTACTCATCTGTACCTCTTAAATATTCTCTAGCATTTACAACCTGTCCATCTAACACAATAGAGTTATCTAAGAAGCTATAGAAATTAGTTGTCTGTACATTAAGATCAGAGCTTCTCATAAGAATCATTAAGAAGTCTTGAATCTTCTCTTGAGTCAAAGTACTAACAGATAACAACTTAGCTATCTCTTTGTTATAGTTTTCATTAAGAGGAAGGAAATATTCTAGTGCTGCAATATACTTCTTCTTATCTCCACCAATCATCTTACCTGGAAGTATCCAAGCTTGGTTACGTAAGTAATCTGTTTTAGTAAAGTATTTACCAGAGTTAATTACAGACTGAACGTTACCACCAAAGTAGTTAGATGCTGCAGATAACAAGTTTAATCCTAATGCTGTTATTTGGAATTGATTATTAATATTATCAACCACTTTATTAAAGCTAACTTGTCTTCCTTCTAAGTTTTCTGGGAATATCTTACGTCCAATCTTTTTGTTAATCTTCTCTCCAAAGTTACCAAACTTACCTAACAATTGATCAAATGTATCACTAGTGATATACTTCTGCCCATAGACAATAGACAACATCATATCTTCTAACAACTTAGTGTTTTCACTATTGTTTGGTGTATATACTAAGTCTCCTGCTGCATCTCTTTGTGTTTTACCAAACACAGATGTAGCAATTGCTTTCTTATTCTTTTCTGTCTTTACTAATCCTATAACTTGCTCTTCTAGCTCACTTAAGTACTTATACTTAATAGCCATCTCATTGTATAAAGACATGGTTCTAAATAAGTCAGTGCTCACTTCTCCATCAATTTCTCTTGTAAAGTATTTAGGAATAGTATTTACAGGCTGACCTGTAATAGGATCAAACTTACCAAATCCTACATCACCTTCATCAATAGAAATGCTTCTAAGGAATTGTTCTCCTATAGATATCTTTCCACCAAATACTATCTTTTCTAGTACACCTTTTCTAACAAAAGGGAGAAACGTTCTAGCATCTCCTTTGCTAATATAGCCAAGATCAGCATATTCCTTATTCTTCTTTATAATATAATCATAGAATGCTTTAGCAGCTGGAGTCTTTTGTAACTCTTTCCATTGAGCAGTTTCCCAATTAGCATTAGGACGTTTATTGATTAACATATATTGTAACCAACCAACACCTGCCTTGCTAGAAATGTCATACTTTCTCTTCATTTGAGAAATCTCATTGGCTTCTGCCTCCAAGTTTTCTACATCACTACCCACTCTACTAGCCATTTTGTTCTCAATTCTTAATTGCTCCTCAGCAATCTTTTCTTCAAGATCTTTCTTATATGCATCAACATCTATGTTATCTTTAATCCACTGTATATCTTTTTCAGCAATCTTTTGCTTTAATGTAGTGAAGAATGCAGGATCGTATTGATCAATCAACTCATTGCTATCCTTTTTCTTGATGATATCAAAGTAGTTCTTAGCAGACAGACCTTTAGCCTTAGCCCACTTATCATAGTCTTCTTTTAACTTCTGTAAGTTTCTAGTCTCATCTAATGTATCATATCCAGCATAGGCAAATGCTTTGTTAGCTTTCTTATATAATGCTTGGATAGACTTAAGTTGAAATATAGATGTAGAACCAAACAGTTTGCCTACACCTCTAATAATCTTTTCAGGAGATAGTAAGCTCTTTACATCTACGCTACCAGCAACTATATCTTCATTAAATTCATCAGATAAGTCTCTTAGCTGTGATTGTAAATCTCTAGCATTGTCTACAGTGTTTCTAAGATCTTCTCTAAGCTTCTTCTCTTCTTCAGACAACTCTCCTTGGAATAAGAACTTAAGTTCTGTATCTAAGTTTGTATATATACCAATAGTTTCTTCAGCACGATTAATCTCCCTAGCCATCTCAGTTATTTCAGTTTCTGAGAAAGACTTAGGATCTTTTCCTTTGAACTTATCATTATACTTAGTGATAAGATTGCTTAATTGTCTATTTAATACTTTAGCCTGAGTCAATAAAGGAGCAAGCTCACCTCTCATTTGTAACTGTCTGATACTTGTAAATAAGATATTTAACTGTTCATTCTTATCAAGTCTTTCAGAAGGAGTTACACCTTTCTCAGCAAGTCTCTTATACTCAGCATTAAGTTTAACTAATAGGGCATCAATCTTTTTATTTCCTGTAGTTTCTGTTTCCAGCCCTAATGGAAGTAAATAATCTTGAGTGATATTCTCAGCATAAACATCACCTATCTCAATTCCCAAAAGTTTAGGAATCTCTTTAGTGGTAAGGTTCATGTTAGAGTATCTAGCTCTGATAGGAATCATTCTTGTTTGATCAAAGTCCTTTGGATTAACCCCATAGTTATTTTGAATAATAAGCTTATACTGATCCATTTGGTTTCTCCAAGAGTTACGATAGTACCAAGGCAATTCACCTTTGTTTCTTTGCACATCAACATCTATAAACTTCCAGTCAAGGATGTTAACCTTTCCATCAGGAGTGATAGCTAAGAAGTCTATTGTACCAGCCACACCTCTCTTAGCATCATACACTATTACCTCAGACATAAACTTAGTTCCTTTAGGGAATGTGTTTAATCTTTGCTGTAGGTTATCTCTAAGCAATTCATAGTAGTCTCTGTTATTAGGATCTAATTGAGAAACATATCCTGTATCATCTAAAGGTTCATCTCTTAAGTTACCATCTTTATCTACAAAAAGACTGAATGCATACTCAATATCAGAGTGACCCTTAGTACCTTGAAGAGCTTTCTCATCATCTACTAATTTCTTATACTCAGACTTACCAAGTTCATTTGCTTGCATTAATGCATAGTTTCTTTCCTTAATAAGTTCAGTAACTCTCTTAGGCACCTTCTTGCCATCTATATAATAGCCATCATCTCTTTTCTCTATCTTGTTTTGAACTTCTGTAAGCTTATCATATATAGCTTGTTGAGAAGTCTTTTGTAAGTAAACATCTCCTTCTTGTGCTCTAAGATCTGCAGCTGTACCAATAGCTTCACCAGACATCACCTTAATGGCAGCCTGATCAAACCCTGCTTTGACAAATAGATTCTTAATAGCATCAATAATCTTCTGCCACCAGCTTTCAACCTTAGCTAAATTCTCAGGGTTTTCTAATGTTCCTTCTGCTCTTTTGATTACAGTTTCAGACAACACCTTAGCAATAGCTTCCTTCTTTAACTTAATAACGTCAGGCTTGCCTTCCTTGGTTTGGTAGTTCTTATCTCCACCATATGTTTTAAACACCTCATTAAGAATAGCATAGTTATTAATCTCTTTTAACAATTGATTAAATAACTTAGGATCATTTTGTTGTATGATCTCTACAGCAAAGTGCATAGCTTCCTCAGGTAATGCTGTAGCTTCTTTACCTTCTACAACCTGTACAAGACTCTGCATAATATTGGCAACACCATTAACGTCTTGCTTAATACCATTTACATTAATAGACTTAAGTGTCTGAATATTAACACCTATTCTATTTAAAAAATCTTTAATAATAGCTATACTAGCAGGAGATGCAGCAGATGCAGGGATACCTTCGTTCTGAAAGAACTCACCTCTGTCTTCTTCTGTATATCCACCTCTTTCTTTTTCAGCAAATATTAAATCATCAGCCTCATTTTCTAACTTATACTTGTACTCATCAAAGTATTGTTGTGTTAGTGCTTCTGATGGACTAATGAAATAGTGATTATTACTAGTGAAACTAGGAGTGATTACATCCTCTTTAAACTGTTTGTTAACTTCTCTAGCAGCAATAGCAGCTTTAGCAGGGTCAGTTATCTCAAGAGCATCCCTTTGTTCAAGGGCTACTTTGAAACCTTCATAGCCTAAAGCTTTTTCTCTAGCTTCATCAATGATGTCATATTTAATATCTAATAAACATTTACTCATTATCCACAGTTATTTTGGTTGTTATCATTAATTGCAGGTAAGCCTTCTGGTTTAATCTCTGTAGCTTTATCTTGTAAAGGTACAACTTCATCAGTCTTTTTAATGAAATGATCAATAATTTTTTGATCAGGAATCTCATTTTCTATCTTCACTGTACCATTGTTAAATATAGATCTTCTAGTATCATTGTACATTTCTGTAGCATACTGACCATCTCCCCATAGATTGATAGCTTTATAAATTACCTTATTACCAAGTTCCATTACTTTCTTAAAGCCCATTACATCATTTAATGATGTGTCACCTGCAGCCTTTCTCTTACCATAGTCTGCTCTTGTTACAGGCTTACCATCAATGATATCAATCTTTTGTTTACCATTATTTACAACTCTAGGAATCAATATGTAATCAGAACCAACCTCAGCAAAGTTTTCAAATCTATCAAGAACTAATACATTCTTAACTCCTTCTTGAGATAATCCTTCTATTGTAGGGAATTGTTCAAACTGAATATCAGTGATGAACTCTCCATTATCATTAAATCCTTCATTGTTTAAACTTGGTACAATAGTAGTTATCTTCTTAAATACATTCTCATCCTTCCAGTTGTTTCTTTCAAACGCACCAAACTTACTAAAGCTAGATAGGTTTAAGTCAGAAGCTGCTGAACTAATAGCATCTTTCACCTTCTTAGCATAATCCTCAATAGGAATAATATTCTTAATAGAGATAGCTGATTGGTATGTACCTTGAAGGATAGCTAAGTCTACAAGATTATTATATAATTTAGCTGTAGCTGGATTGTCTCTAAGCTCTCTCATCATCTCAGTGTACAAGTTCTCATCATACGCATCTTTAAGATTAGCTTTTAACTTAACACTCTTTGCACCACCTACTCTATCAGAAGCAGCTTGGGTCAACTGTTGTAATATCTGCATGTCTGGGTAAGCCTTTCTTGCTTTGGCTAATTCTCCAACAACAGCTGTATCAGGATTAACTAATAACTCATTAAGTCTTTCAACTAAATCTGTCTTGGTTTGGAACACATAGTCAATGAATGATGACTTAATCTTAGCAGCAACTGTATCAAAGTTCTCAGCACTTAAATACTCATTAGCTGTATATGGTTCTAGTACCTTGTTAGTAATAACTGAGTATTGAAGCTGGTCAAGTTTTAATATAGCTCCTAATGCATTCATAGACTTTTCAGTTAAGTAAGCTTGCTCACCTATGAATGAATTGTTTAATATGTCTTTAGCAGATGTAAATATGTTTGACTCCTCAGCTGTTTCTGTTCTCATTCTCTTCTTACCCATAGCCTCTGCACTTCTAAACTTAGTAGTGTCATAGTTTGTAGCTTGTGTAAGTTTGAATGCGTATTGAGCCATCTTATGATACTTCAAGAACTCAGCTAATATTCTTTGTTGTTCAGCATTGTTAATAGCCTTACCAGCATAATAGTTCTCAATATTAGGAGCAAGGTTCTTCATATCAATCTTTGCACCAATGGCTTCTTTTCTATCAGCTGGGAACTTCTTACGAATAACGTCTAAGTTCTTCTTGCTGTATACAGACTTGGAATCAATGCTATCTAAATAGTTTAAGTATTCTTTAATAATAGGTTGGTTCAAGAACAATGCTGTAGTTTTTACAGGGCTTCCTATTCTCGTTAAGAATATTGCTGTACCAATAACATTGTTGCTACCAATTATCTTAAGGATGTATGGGTTCTTAGCCACATCCACAAATGATGTAATGAATCCAGATAAGTTATCAGAGATGTACTTACCTGCTTTATCTTTAACACCAGATAAAGATACCACCTCTCTACCATTGATCTTTACCTTATTATGAGGAAGAGCTATCTGACCATTGCCTAATATCTTTCTTTCATAATCATCTAATGCAGCAATCTTAACAGGATCAATATATACCTCTCCTTTCTGAGCTAATGAATGGTTTGTAATGTTTACAGCACCAATACCCACCCACTTCTTAGCAGTAACAAACGCATGTCTTAATGAAGTCATGAAGTTACCATCAAGAACTCTATTCTTAATCTTACTTTCATCAGCACCTCTAAGCTTGTCAAGATCTTCAGAAACCTTTTCTAATCCACCATCAGATACAGGGTTAACCAATCTCTCATAGTTCTCAGGAAGCGTTAATAACTTCTCAAGGCTGTCAAAGTATTGATTCTCAAGGGATTGTTTATATAACTTATCTGCTAATGTACCATAGTCATCTTCTGTAGCTGCTACAGTTCTTTCATTAATATCAAAGATACTTTCTAAGTCTTCTTTAAGAACGAACTTCTTAATAGCTGCTTTGGCATCTTCACCATATCCAAAGAATGGAACTTCTTTTAATTGACCTTTAGCATTAACATATGTATTCTTCAAATAGATGTTAAGCTTATCTATATCAAAGTCAGATCCTGCTTTGCTAGTAATCTCAGAAGGTACAACAACTGTATCTCCCATAGACTGTGGTAAGAAGCCTTTTATTTTAAATACCTCTGCAGAACTCAATGCCTGCGTAGGGATACGAAATCCAATACCTCTAAGAAGTGTTTCATTCTCAGGCTTATTCAAGTAAGTTAATAGTTCTTCATCAGACTTAAATCCAGCTTTCTTAAACTGATCTTTGAATGAATGAGGAAGTAATACTTCTATATATGGTTTGTCTTTAGTGTAGAACTTCAATACAGGGTTAGCTTGTTTGTCATCTCTCTTTCCTGATTCCCACAATGTTGAAGGAACCTGTACCTTAGCACCACCATTCATCTTAGGAGAGATAAGAGCTTTATCTACCATAGAGTAAAGGATGTTTCTAATCTGTGCGTATGCAGGAGATGCTTCGAATGGAACTATGAATTGTCCATTCTCATCAACTCTGATTGTATCTATAACGTTGTCAGACATTTCTCTTCTTAGCATTTCATACTCAAGAGTATTGGACACAGTTACAGGATCTACTACATTGAATCCATCACCAAGGTCTTCAATACCTAACTTATCTAATAATTGGTTGTAAGCCTCTAAGTGTAGTTCATCTAAGATCTTTTTGTTACGTGCATATTCTGAAGCTGCTTCAGGACTTGTAGGAACACCATTATCAAATATATCTAAGCTAGCTAACTTAGTAAGCTGAGAACCACGTGTTTGTGCTTTGGCTCCTGCATAACTATTCTCCACTTGAATACCATA
>JACCDP010804076.1_pt1 | contig 10518 bp, 6 predicted proteins | sample 7445841 | NCBI WGS metagenome assembly JACCDP01 (sample SAMN15323441, study PRJNA562643) | freshwater metagenome | isolation source: river surface water | place: USA:Blue River Watershed | collected 2017-08-17
CCATTAAGTGTCCCATCTCCCTTATCTCTGTGGCCGCCTATAAAATCGAAGCAAGTAGACATTTATGGTCCTGAAAACCCTAGTCGGGGTGTATCGAAGGGAGGGGTAGACATGCTCCGCGCCTCCGTACTTGTACACACCGTCATTTTACTTTAATGCCTTCGGAATATACTAAAGTATATTACCCTCAGGGATCTAAGTTGCCAGTAGGTTTTCTACAAGTACTTCACATGGCGTTCATTGCGTCAAAGCACGTAAACGTTACTATATGGTTAAGCACGATTCTGTAAAAGAATGTTTTTTTAGAGCGAGCGAGAGATATACCTCATGGAAAGATAAAATGGTAAACGCTTCTTTGGCAAAACGACTTTACAAGAATTTGTTTTTAAATTTATCATCCTAAATAGTATTTGAGTACAAAGAAAATTGGAAAGTGTTTAGTGTAAAATTTAAGGAGAAAACCATGAACTTACACAGCTTCGCAATCATCTGTTCCTACGAGAAACGATTCTTCAAACAACTGCATTTGTGACATACGTATTGGTCTTTTGATGGAACGAATGCACATGGTTTCGTAACTATCAGTGTATTGATCGTTTGCTGTGTCCACGACCTTTAAGTCCAGGCAACATAAGCCGTCACCCCATTTTCCAAAAATCAAAAAAAAATTCGTTAAATAGGAGGTACACGTTCTCTAATGAGGACATGCGCAGACTTCGGGCAGCATTTCAAACAAATTTGTTTGAATTATTTAGCTTAAATATCATGACATCCTATTTATTTTATAATATAATAGTGAGAAAACGCGCTATAAATATAACTCAAAATATAACTACCAATGAAAAGAACACCAAAGAAAGAAATCCATTATCCACTTTCAAACTAGTAACTGTTCTGAAATTCGGAATATCAAACTCTTGCTTCTGAAAATTTACATTTAAAATGTTGTTAGGATTGAACACCATCATAAAGAAGTCTGCTTAAAGCGAACTTCCGCTTTGCAAAAGTTCGCGAAGAAGGTCAAAATGTGAAGTGTCACGCAGGACACTGGAATACAATAGATAATTAAGCAGATCCGGGTCATCGCCAATCGCCCCGGTCGCGGAGTTTCACTTGTTACCAAGGAAATCTCCGCGACTGGCGATTTCGCCAAATGACCATTTATGGCATGGCGTCTTCGCGGACCGCGAGGTCCACGTGCGGTTGCTAACAAGGCAACGCGCACGTTACAAAATAGTTGTTGGGAAATCCTTTACTTTCGGATAGAATTTCCTTAAAAAAAATATTTATTTGTAGAGAACTAGAGATATTCAAGAAAATAAAAAATTGAGGTCAGACTTTTAAAATTTTTTTACCCCCTCTTTAGTTGACTGTACAACATACTGTTATGAGGGGTTATGCAGATCACATATTCCCGCCATATTCTCCTTTTCATACCCGAGTGTTTCCCCTTTTCCCCCTTTTTGCCAGTTCACTATTGCGACGTAATGTCGTCCTCTTGGACGATTTACAGAATATTGAGGTGAGATCGTTACGACGTCGTCGTAGAGAAAAGAAAGAGATGCAGAACGAAGGAAGAAGGCACTAGAGTTTTGGAGCATGAACAAAGACGTTGGTCTCCCATTACTTTTCTTTTTTTCTATTATTATTTGTCTGTCTGAGATTGTCTGAGATTCACAACTAAGGTATTGTAATGTAATTTAGTATACTCATATTGTCACTGTGTTATGTACGGATATATTGTGTTGTGCCGGTCATCAAGTTGGATGGTCAAGGCGATTACCGATACCAGCCATTAGGTCGGATGGCTGAGGCTGTAAATGTTCCATCCATCAAATAGGATGGATGAGGCGTTTGGGCGTTCTTTAAGATCATGAGATACCAGACGTTGTAAGAAACCAGTTAAGATATATTCCCTAAGTGTTTGATACTATGATTGTTCTTAGCCTCTCCCGATTCTGAACCCAGTGACTGAGTAGCGTGGATAGAAAGGAGGGTAGTGGGATTGAATTGAGCTAATCAATAATTAAGCTTCTTTCGTAACAATACTAGGTTAAAAATATTCTATAGGACTAACGCTTCATTATTTTAGCTTATTCATTAAGTTATAAAACTCTTTTTGATTTGTATTTTTAATGGTATTTTTTAAAAAGTCGATAGGGATTTAGGAAAAGTCTTTTTGTGAGGTCATTCAGGACACGATTTTTGGAGTAAAATTGGACGTGTAGGTCCTAGTTGTTGGAAGCTCATCCCATTAAATTTTTTTCGTCAAATTAAGGGAGGCTTGGTTTTCCAGCCCTTCCTCAACTCATTATTTGGTTTTTGAAAAGTACCATATTGGTCAACCGCAATAAAACAAAACAATTTTCACATAAATAAAGGCTTGTCGTGGTACCTTCGAGATTTTTGGGGACACATTTGAGTTAGTCTTAGCTGTTTTGCCTTGGTTAAGTTAATTTAAATTGTAACGCCCAAGTAAGGGTGTTTATGGTACTGTATTATGTTAATATCTTTAAATATTTTCATTTCAATGATTGGCGTGTCAAAAAATCTACTTAACGGACTTGGCTAACACAATATGATAAACCTTAGTATCTTAAAATAACAAGTTGGTTTATCCATTTTTAAAGTTAAGTTTTATGAAATACAATGGCTAACCAACAGAATCAGCACTAAAGAAAATTTTTGACTGTTATCCGCTCCATTTGCCAATGCATTGGCAAATCAACCTGATCAGTATAATATATTGAGACCTGGGAGGATAAGAGATAGGAACCTTGACAAGAACACAGGAAGTCTTGTACTATCATTCAATAATTTAGTTCTAAGCTAATGATGGTTTCTAACTCTATTAGACCTCTGTTACTGCCTAATTCGACATCGTTCTATGTAGTCGTTTATTTGTTTGCCAGGGTATTGAATACTTGAATGTTTATGATGACATTTCATGGAAATAAGACAAATGACCGCCTATTATCTCCGAAGATTTTTTACTTGGTTTCGTCAGTTCAAAACTTGATGCCATTGAGCTACGATCCAGCTTCGATGATTTTTTGCCCAAGCCCGCTTCCAAACATTAGATTTCCGAAGCAGAGTGTTGGCAGCGGAAGCTCTCCCGACCAATATAATTATTTTCAGGCTCCAGTGCATAGTACTACAGAAAACTTTAACCGCGCGCGTTAAATTCAATTCTTCAGTCAAAAGAGTCAAATGTTTTTGACGAGTTAAGCTTCACAAGCAAATCACGTTCAATCAATAGCATACGCCAACCTTTCCCGCAGTGCCTTTCAAGCGAACTGACATAAATACCGTGGTCGTCAAGTGTTAATAGATGAGGGAAACTACTTAATACATCATAACAGTAGAACAGGGTAAGCAATTTAATTAAATTTTTTGGTTGAAATGGTAAGTTTATTCATATTTATATTTTCTGCATCGTTTTTTCCTGTTAAGCCGTCCACTAAATGCCTTGTATCCATGGTTACAGATGCCATTTATATATGGCTTGTAACGCTGCATGGCTCGTATTCGAATACCTGAAGCTGGCGAATTGTATTAAGCAGCACTCGGCGTTGGTTATCCGCGTCCGTGAGTGTAAATGACTTATGATGATGGCGGCTAATGAAGCTTGCAATCGTTGCGGTAGATTTAAATGATGCTTTTTCTTTGTAAAAATGTTTTTATTTACGGTTTGGCAAAAATAGTGTTAATTGATTCTTTAAAACTCTTAATTGTAGGAAGTATTGAGGAAAGCGTGCTTTTCGCTAGAAGGAAGAACCAGCCGCCAGTTCCGCGTAGTGTCACCGATGCAGGTCACCTCATTGGAAGAAACTGTTTGATTCAGGTACGCTGGCTAGTTACGTTGTTACTAAAACAAAAATATGTTTACATATACTAATTGTATTGTACTGTCTTAGAATGAACAAGGCGGGCACAAAATTGTTCTTCAGAAAGGGGAGGGGTCGCCGTTGAAACTGGGCGAGCACTACCGTTTGTTAGTGCGACTACAAGTCGCTTATGCCACCTCTACCGCTTGCCATCCTAGCGTTGGTGCCTCCAGATCGGATTTCTGCAGCAATGACAGATTGTCAATCCAGTTTATATAAAACATTGGTGTAAACTTATTTCCTTTTCATCATTAGATTAAACGCAATAGAGCAGACAGGCTTATAAATCCACTTCGTGCTGGACCTTCAGGATTACTTTGTTATTTGGTAATTTATGTGTGTATATAGTAATATTTGTGCGGGTGAAATCTGGCGTAGTCGTTTGTGATGATTAGAGGAAAAGAAGGTGTTGAATTTGAAAATGAGCGTTACTGCTTTAGGGTCTGTCGAGGAGGGGTAGGGTTTTCTACAAAAACCACTTTTCTCTTGATGGAGATTTTACACACGGCAATCACCTGAAGATACTGTCTCCAAGTCTATTGCTAACCACAATAGCCCTTGCCACGTTCGTATTTGAAATTGGTAATGTATAGTTTCGTAGTGGTAATAAAAAATGGTGAGATTTCATTTCGAAAATAGAAAAAAAGAACTAAAAAATGCAGTTAATGATCTTACATTACAATTACAAAATTTCATTCAACCCCAGTGATCAATAAAACAACAAAACAACAAACGAAGATGGCTTGCTTGAAATATTACCGCCAGAAATCGGTTAGTGTTTATCAATTGCTGGATTTACGTCTACACTTTTTAGATATGTATACGTAGCCTTCTTCGCACACAGGTACGTTAAAGACACTTCGATCGACTGCGTTCACATCCTTTATGAGAAAAAGAGTGTTGTAATGAAAACGACAATTTGTTACTTTTTTAAAAAACCTGATACCATAATTTTCTCCAGCCCTTCTACATCTCTTACGTAATCGTTTGTTCCTTTATTCAACTCAAACTCAGAAAGCTTACCACGGAGTAAGCAACGCCCAGAGCTTCCACATCCGTTGCCTGCAGCAACTTCTAACTAAAAACAAGTAAAAGTATTGTTTAAAAAAATTGTCATATAAAGTTTTATTATATGACGTATTATAGTTTTTAATTTTAAATATAAATACGAAATAATATTTTAGTTAAATACCAAAATGCCTATGGCAAGCAAAAAGACTACCGTTGTAAAACCTGTTTTCATTTTTTAACGTTTTTCGACGATGAGCTATGAATGGATCGCTTTATATACCAATATTCTTTCCAAAGAATTATACTGCCAAGTTTTCACTCGATTGCGATGCGTGTCTGTAGCCAACAAAAAAAGTCTGGCGCACGCATCTCTAGCGAGCAGATCTTAATTATTCAAGCTCTATTGCATTTGTATGAATTGAAAGCGAGTTTTTATACTACCACACAACTGTGGAAATATTTGTTGTGAATATATTTTACGCTCATTCTTTTTATAATTTTAAAATGTCAAGTTGCTGTTGAAAGAGAAAAACTATGGCATTCAATACAAAACGCGCCTGGCCGACAAAAGTACAGTTATCTGAGAGATTATCGCCACTTGCAATATACATTTGGTTGCTGAGTTACTGAAAAAAAGGGAACTAAACTCATCGGGGTCGCCCATCCCCCACCTTCGCAAGGGTTTTTTTGTCAAACGTTGTGAAACCAAGCTTCTATGTCTGTCTATAGAGCTGGAAAATATCCAGAGTTGCGAGATTTTCGAAAATGCAACAATGTCGATCGCCTTTTCAGGTACTGTCCCCAACCACTTGGTGGCAGCCTTTAAAAGGATGCACCGACTGCAATCACCCACCGGCTTGCCCCTCTTCGCTGGGGCGAGTGAGAGGTTCCCGAAGGGATCTGGCTTCGTTAATTTCCCGTAGCAATTCTCAGTCGTTGAGCATTGACTACGAAAAAAGAAATATATAAATGTTAAAGGGAGGGCTAAACTTTACTATAATATCGTCAGATTTACTTACACTTGCAAATTTGGTTTATTTTCTAACAAATTGCATTTACTACTAAATATTTGTATCAGTTGGGTTAGGCTACTTTAGGTTTAGTTATATTATAATACGTTAAAATTAAGTAAAGTAAGTTAGGTCACCTCTTGGCCTCGCAGGGTTAGGTAGTAAATCGTCGGGAAACAGTATAAAGAAACACTCGGGTAGCATACGAAAGTTTTACCATTGCAATTAAATGCAATTGAAAACCATTGCAACAATGCAAGGTATAAGCGATGAATTTTTTATGTGTTTGGCACATATTATTAACCGATGTTCGGCGTAGATTGCGAAGCCAATCCCGGCCGGCGTCACCCCACGTACAGTATGTAGGGGAGAGTAGTAACGGTTGGCTCACATTTTCTTTTTTCGCTCGCCATTTTCATACCTCTAAGTCTAGGAACTTGTGAGTAGTTTTAAAAAAAAGAGTAAAAAAAAAGCTTTAATAATCATTAAAGATCGTCAACAAATCTATGTTTATTTGACCAGAGTCAACGCTTACAAGGTTAAAAAAATATAGGACAAAACGCCCCGGCATGGGGTACATTGCTCCACTAGCATGGGTGGCTTGGCCCCATGCTAATCAAATGGGATATTAACTAAAATATATTGTTGAACATTCGAGACAATTAACGAGAAATCAGACCAGATCTTTGTAAGTTACTAATCTTAACATAATGGCAGACGTTTAAAGAGTAACATTAAATGCGTAGTTAAAAAAAAAACAACAAAGAAAACTAAACACAGTCGTGGCAATGAGTGTAGGTTTGAGGGTCGTCAGTACAGTCAGAATGCGACCATTGTTTACACTCTCGGCATTGTAGCCAAGTTTCACCAGGCTTACTTCCTGACCAAGGACCTTGGCAAACTAAACAATATGCCTCTTCTTCAGCAGCACCTTCCTTTGGTGTCTGTTTTTTGTTCGTCTTGGACTTCTTATTTGATGTCTTTGGTCTTGTTTGAGACTTGGTATTTTTTCTCTTCTCTTCTAGAAGTAGTTTTCTCTTAGCCTTGTCATTCTTCTTGGACAATGTGGCCAGTTTTTCAGCTTCAAGTCTGCCCTTTACAGGGGTGTCAGTCAGGATGGCGGTAGTTCTCTTACGCCCCACTCTGTTTGACATCTTCCGAGGACCAGCCTTTGGAAAAGGTCTAAGCTGCTCCAGTGGATTAGTTGTGTTTCCTTCTTTCTCTAACAATGGAGATGTTGCTGGAGAAGTGTAGTTGAGTTCATCTGCGGCTTGGACAGGGTCAAGATTGTTTTCTGTTGGCTCAGTAGGGATTAGAGCACCAAGTTCGTTAGGAACGTCAAACACCTGTATAAAATTTAAAGATTAGTCTATAATAAATCACTGGAAACCAACACAAGCTTACCTGGCCTTCTTCTATATTCATGGTGAGAAGAATCTCATCATCAACAACATTGTCTCGTTGAACTGGGGCTTCTCTGTCAGTAACAAACGAGGGAGCAAAATCGGTATCATTTTCAAATATAAACCTATTAAAAGGCACGATTCCGGCTACACGAAAGCCAGAAGAGATATTGGTTGGAGTTGCTGCTAACGGGAGGGCTATTCCGACAATGGCTGCTACGTCGGAGATGGTCATTGGAGCTCCGGGGTGATCTTTCATCCAGCTACCAGCAGCTGAGTTAAAATAGCCTTTGAAAGGTCCGAATACAGTTCTGTCTAATGGCTGTAATTTGTGTGAACAATGAGGGGGGAATGAAAGCAGGATAATGCCGTTCTCCTTAGCTATTCTGAGTCCATTGATAGATAGATGAGAGGAGTGATTGTCCAGTAGCAACACAATCTTGTTCTGAACCGAAGGCCTCGCATGCCTGATGAAATGTTCCAAAAACTTGTCGAAATCCAGTTCTGTCATCCATCCGGATTTGTTTGCCGACCCAGCTGAACCAAGGGGGGCTCCGTTAAGGAAGAAACTTCTAAAATGAACCCTATGTAAACAATAGAATGGCATCACAAAACAGAAATAAACGTATGAATTAAACTTAACTAACCTTGGGAAAACGAAGAAAGGAGGAATCGAAGTTCCACAGGAGGACACAGCCAAAGCCATAGTAATTAAAGTGCCACGTTCAGCCGATGTTACAGCACCAATTTGTTTCCTTCCTTTTCTGGCTATGATTCCGTCCGGCCGATGTACTGTTGTGATGCCAGTTTCGTCCACGTTCCAAATTTGGGTAGTGGTGATACCTTCTCTTGAAAGCACATTGTCAAGATTATCGTAGAACTCTTTTACGTTGTGATGGTTAAAACTGGTTGCTCTGGACAGAGATGTTGCTTGAGGTTTTCTAATAGAAAGACTTGGGTGTCGTAGCAGGAATCCATGCAACCAATCAAGTCCAGCCTTCTTCTGACAGGACCAGTTTGTAGGAACGTTCAACCCTTGGCTTAAACCAAAGTCAAAAGCAAGCTTTCTGAATTCAAGGGTTGACAGACCAAAATAAATGTCAGAAGCTCTCTTTAAGTAGGACTCAAGACTTGACTCTTGGTCTTTGTTAAAAACCTGAACGATATGAAAAATCTACAATAGCACATTTACCAAACATGCACAATCTCAAATAAGTACCTTCTTGTGATTTCTGTAGCCACCAATAGATGTGAATAGAGTATTGTCATCAAAATGAGAAAGCTGAGAAGCCTTTTTACAATACCTCGTAAGCGATCTCCGAGGAATTGACATTTCTGAGGCAACATGAGATAAATTACATTTTTCAAACAATACTTTCCTGACAGCTTTAAGAAGGTGTTCGTGAGGGACATTTGCCCTGTCAGTTTTCCTACGGTACGTCCTCACCATTTTTAAAATACGGAAAAGAAAAAAAATTATTTTGATGGCCATGGTCAAAGTGACAGGTATATATAGAGGCCTAACAGCCCCTCGTTGCCAGGCTTACATGCCCCGAAGAAAGAGGACTAGAAAAATATTAATTATTAATTACAAATAATTTATTCACAATCTATTTGATGCAACTGTTTGATAGAGAATTAAATTTAGAACGGAAAAAGAATTTTATTTAAATTTAAAAAGTCGTTACTACCATACATAGTTGACAGTGAACAAAAATCTTTCCTGTCCGATTTTAAGGGCCAAAATTTATTTTTGCTATAACTTTTTTGTTTATTTACGGAAACATCTCAAACTTTCTGACGATATCACATCAATTGAGGTCTGTTAGGAATAAATTTTTCAGACTATTTCTATAAGATTAGGGCTTTAATATAAAAAGAGAGCTATTGACCCCCAGGACTATTGACCCCACTCTCCCCTAATGTTGAGAGAATTAAAGAGGATGAAGAGAAGGAGAAATAAAAAGATAGAGGGAGGTTTTTTAAAATTTATTATCCATTAATAAAAATATATTTAAAATAATTAATGATATTCATATATATTTAATGATATTTCAAGGATATTTTTAAATTTGTTATTTGCCCATATTGACAAATGTACGTACCAAACAATTCAAGAGAATTCCCGGCAAGGTATTATTTTTGAAATTATATAAACATACCTAGTAAAATTAGAAAAAGAGGGGCGTGGCTGTTTTTTTTTCTTGTCACGTTTTCACGGCGTCGTACGATGCGCGCACGATTGACCTGAATGAGATTAACCGATATCCACACATATACACACACACAAAAACACAGAGAATCGGATTAAACAGCATCACGATGTGTAGCACAATTTCTATTAGATATATTTTTTTTCTTTTTTAAAAGATTATCCATCTAATTTTACCTTATTGGGACTCTTTTTAAGTCATTTACTGTGATCTTCGGCAGCGTGACGGCTCCTTCGCTCGCGCTCCACCGGCTCACCTCCTTCCTCACTCTCCACTGGAGTCAAGTCCAATCCGCTCCTTTCCGGTTCAGGGTTCACTTCGTCACGTTTACGATCACCACGATCGCCACAGACGCCGAGGAATCAAATGCAGTGCTCCTCTAGTCGTCCCGTTAGTCCATCAGCATCTGCTTGCCCGTCAACTGTCGAGTCAAACTACGCTGCATTGAGTGGTTGATGCTATAACAAGAGCCCTCAATTTGGCTCGCTCTTGCTCCACATCACCCATGCTGAGATTCCGTTGGCCGTGTCCCCGATCGCATCCTCCACCGCGTCGCGACGACGGCAACATTCCCAGTCCAAAATCGATTGATCTGTCTCGACCAGAGTTGAGCATCATGATATCCGAGTATCACGAACGGCAACAGCGACGGTTAGCGCAATCTGGCCTGATCAGGTATCCAGCTTTCTGTCTCGACAGCGTGAACGATTGTTGATTTGATTCTATAACATACTGAAATTATGAATACTTTTGTCTAAATTATCATTTATTACACTTTTCTAAAAGCCCGATTTCTCGTCCAAATTTCAAACTCTTAGTTCAATTGAAATGCCATGCAATTTTTTAAAAAGTCAGTATAAAAGTGCAGGAACTAAGACAAACGCTTCCCTTGAGATTCTCAACGAAGTCCCAATTTACGAGAGAGGTCTCTGGAATCGAACTTCAAACCTTGGTTTATTAAGACACAAGCGCTGCGCAAGTGCCATTGTGGACA
>JACCDP011034064.1_pt1 | contig 10516 bp, 3 predicted proteins | sample 7445841 | NCBI WGS metagenome assembly JACCDP01 (sample SAMN15323441, study PRJNA562643) | freshwater metagenome | isolation source: river surface water | place: USA:Blue River Watershed | collected 2017-08-17
CGCGACGGTCGACATGTTTGGTAACGTGTATGGCAAACGTGCCGGTCAAGTGACCATCACCGCATCCAATGCAGACTGGTCCGTCATCGGAACCTACGTCATCACGGTCAATCAACCGGTGACATCCATTGAATTCAATGACACGATGATTCTAAAGAATTTAAGTTCAGAACCATCTACGTTACCAGTGACGATCTTGCCGTTAGACGCGACCAATCCTGCGATTACTTGGGCATCCTCCAATCCTGAAATTGCTTACATGAACGAAGAAGGATTACTCGTTGTCTTATCTAAAGGAACATCCGTGATTCGGGCTACCGCAGTCGATGGTGGTCAATATGATGACATCATTGTTTCAGTCAGTGAAGAAGCCTTAGAACAAGTTTCGATTAGAAAAGTTACTCAAATTGAAAGTAGCAACATTTTTTACACGTTAGCTTTAATGGAAGATGGGGCCTTGTGGATTTGGGGTGGAAGTATTTTGGTGCCTACCAAAACAAGATATTCTGGTATCAAAGATTTACCAACCTTTGTAGGTTCAAGTTCGTCCAATATGCTGGTTCTTTTAAGTGAAGGGAATCTATATTTAATTCCAAGAACCACTTTCATTAATTCAATTTTTCAACCAACCAACACTTCTCTCAATCAGGATCAAGTGTTTACTGATGCAAGGAAAGTTTCTGGTTTATCAAACATTTTAACGGTTAACCAAACCTATTATGGAGCTTACTTTGTTTTAAGATCTAACGGAGATGTCTGGGTCTGGGGAAGAAATAGTGATTATGAATTAGGTGATGGCACGAACATTGCTCGTTCAACGCCTCAAAAACTTGCTGGAGTAAGTAATATTATCAAAATTAACACTGGGTGGTCTCAAACAGTTCTTTTAGACGCAGCGGGTAATTTATACTCCGTTGGTGGTCATGGGGCTAATTATAGTCGTGCGGTGTTACTCGATACCAATGTCATCAACATTTCTGATGCCTTTTACGAAGGACGTTATCAAAAGATTGATGGGATTTATTATAAATATCCATCTTCCTCGAGCGCATCACTGCAAAGATCTTATAGTTCAACCGATTTTGCTATTTATCAACCAGGAACTGGTTATTATCACAGTTTAAATCAAGATGGAGTGGTAACCATCAATGGCGCAACATTCCAAAGCGATATTCGATTTGACAAAATAGGGATCCTTTATTATCAATCTATGTATTTGATTTCCACTACTGGAGACTTATATCTGTTCGGTTCAAACGCAAGTGGTCAGCTCGCCAATTTCAATAACGATCAATCCTATATTCCTACAAAAATCAACTTTGGTATCGTCGTCAATGAAGGCGGTTTATTGTTAGATAGTCAAAATGTAACGAACAACTTAACGGGTGTATCTATTACTACCGAATTTGTATTTGATTTCAACACAGCGATAAAAGCAGGTAATAATTTACCTGCTATTACGTTAAAGGATAGTAATGGTAATTTTGTTTCCGTAAGCTCCTCCATTAAATTAGACAAGCTATTTGTGAAAGTTGATGAATTATTAATTTATGGCGAATCCTATACACTTACATTACCCACCCACTTAGTAGTGGATTACTTCAACAATGTTTATAATGGGCAAACCATACAATTTACAATAGAAGAAGCCCCAGCTTCAATTGCAGGATTTGACGCCAATGGACGTTTCTATTGGAACATTGCAGATTTAAACGAATCCTTAGCAGACTTTGTTGAAGCAGGTGGTCAGTTGGGACCTGCATCTTCTTTTGCAAACAACGCCATTCTCAATAATATTCAAGATCCAAGAACTGATAACTGGGCAAGATTTACGGCTCAAGATTTAGGATTTGGTTCAACGATTTCCAATTACTACCTCACCTATAACTACTGGGGAACCAACAGTCAGTTACTGATTGAAAAACATTTCTTAGACTTTGATGATTTCCAACAATTAGGAAATATTGTTGGCGCACCATTTATTTCTATGTGGGAACAAGATGCAATCACATCGATTTATCCATTCGTCTCTGACTTTTATTTCATGGTCGATGGTGCCGATGGATTAGAACGTAGTGATACAGTATCTCTATTAGGCGGAGAAATGCATATTGTCTTCAGCCGTCCAATGGACACAACTATTCTTCCTAACGTTTATTTTGGCCCTGATTTCCCTTACACAGATTATAAGATTGAGGGTTCTTGGTTAACTAGCAACCACTGGATGGGTAATGCTCGTATTACCTTACTCACTGGTGATGGCTATCAATACATGCGTATTCGTGATGCAGTCGCTGCTGATGATTCATGGTTGGTCGCTGGTGATGATACCAAGCGTCTCCAATTCGAAATCATTACAACTGGCACCGAATCGATGACATTACAAGCCACCTCTGCTGAAGGTCGAGTCATTCTCGATTGGATGCAAGATGAATTTACCCCTGAACTCATGGCAGGGTATAACGTGTACCGATCTGCTTCGGTCGACGGAACATTTGCCCTTATCAATAATTCCATCATTACGGATACCACTTATGAAGACTTTACAGTTTCTCCAGGAATCGTTTATTACTATAAGTTTACGGTTGTTCAAACTGATTTCTCGGAATCCGATTTCTCCAATATAGCCGCCGCTAACGCTTTTGATAACATTCTCCCAGTCTTAAGTCACAACGTAATCTCAACGATACGTACAGGTCAAGACAATACCATTGTGGCATTTGCATCTGATAATATTGCTGTGCAAAAAGTGACTTTCTCTTATCGTCTCAAAGATCAAACATCATTCACCACCTTTGATATGATTCGAGATGGCACCACCACCAAGTACACCTATTTACTCAAGAGTTCTTCGATTACAACCTCAACATTCGAATATTTCATCACCGCATATGATGGTTTATCCACTGTAAGTAGTGGTACCTCGAACAGTCCTCATCAAGTCACCGTTCTTGACGTTCCTACCATTACCAATATTGCTCCTGCGAGCGGTTCATCTTTGGGTGGAACTACGGTCACGATTACCGGTGCGAACTTTAAGCAAGGTGTCAAAGTTTATTTTGCTGAACTTGAAGGTTTAAGCGTTACGTTAATCGATGCAAATCGTTTGACTGTTGTCACACCCCGCTACTATGCCTCTCAAGTTAACGTAAATGTCGTTAATCCATTTGGTGGAGAAACGATCCGTACGAATGGTTTCACCTATGAATCTACCGAAGCCACAGTTTCTATCCCGACGGTTAAAGCCAACATCAATTCAGAAATTTTAGTTCCTATTCGCGTTACGAATGTTACAGGATTACTTGCACTTGATATGAAAGTCACCTATAACAAGGACGTTTTAACATACGTTGAATTTGTAAAAGGAACCATGGGAACTCGCTTCACGACCTTCGTCAATAAAAATACATTAGGAGAATTACGTATTTCTATGGCCGTTGATCTCTCAGTCACTGGCTCTGGTGATATTCTCTATCTCAAGTTTAAAGTTGTCAACGCTGCATTTGAAGATAGTGCAATCAATATCGACACTGTTGAATTGAACGGTGGTAATATTCCTGCAATTAAAACTAACGGTTTGGTCATGTATGAACCAGTTTTAACCGTTGGTGCTACGGTCTATTACTTTGGTAATAACAAAGCTGTTGAAAATGTCTCCATTCTTTTATCAAATGATGAAGTTGAACACTTGGGTGTTACGAATGCCAATGGTCAATTTACATTCACCTCGGTAAGTAAGGGTAATTATGACTTAACCTTTACCAAGCAAGGTGACACGGATGCCATCTCGGCATTAGACGCTGCCCTTGTATTACAACAAGCAGTAGGATTAGTATCTTTGAGTTCTAATCAACAAATTGTTGCTGACGTTAATAACGACTCAAAGATCAACTCATTAGACGCCTCTTATATTCTCCAATATGTTGCTGGATTTACGGTGCTACCGTTTGCAGGAAGAGATAGTTCTTGGTTATTCATTAGTAATACGACTTCATTCACAAACTTATCGTCAAATGCAAACATTTCTGTCACTGCTTACTTAATTGGTGACGTCTCAGGAAACTATGGTTCAACAGGGACAACCGTCACTTCACTTGATGGCGCCTACCGTGTTGGTCCAATTCAAACATCCCAAGGATTACTCTATGTCCCGGTGGATATTATCTTAAATGCTGACAACGTCTTTGCCTTATCCTTCCGTCTAACCTTTGATGCAAGTCTTAGAGTTAAAGAAGTCCGGTATCATCAAAGTTTAGAAAATGCCTTTAAAGTTGCGAATACGAATGTTGCAGGCCAAATAACAGTTGCGATTGCTGGAGTGGATGCATTAACAACCATGTTGGGTTTAATTGAAGTGGTCTTGGAACCAACCCAAGCTAAGGACACCTATGCATTTAGCATTGTTTCTTCAATGATTAATGAGTCGAGAAATCTCGTTAACATTATGAATAATTACACGACCATTACATCCACGGATTTCAACGGAGATAATGTAGTCAATCAAGAAGACTTAATTACCTTAGTCGACGTATTAAATAAATCCTATCAAGATACCGATATCTCACCATTTGACTTTAATAGTGACGGCATTATTGACTTGTACGATATTATTGCGATGATTCAAAGTCAAAGGATCCCCGCCTAGTGAAGCAAGCAACGTGGCTTACCTTTTTACTTCCGTTACTTTTGAGTGGAGGTGTTTCTCCCCAACAAGATGTTTTGGCTAACACCTCTATGTTTTACGTGAAAGCTTCCCATGTTGCTGCGATTGCTAATCAGGACATTAAACTAGAATTTTTTATCACTGGTGCAACAGATCTGTTTGGTATTCAAATTGATATCGCAACATCACTTAATCAAGGTGCATTACCATTAGAACCAACGAACAAAACCAATCCATTCGAGATGAATGAGTTGTCCTTGTTTCATGATGATCTTGTTTTATTTAATAAATATGATGCGACCAAAGAGGTGACCTCCTTATTAGTTACACGCCAGCTTAGCGAAACGAGTGGATATGCGGTAAACAAAGTTAAACTTATCACCTCCATTCAACTTAAAGCCCTTATGAATCTGCCATCAGTGCCAGAACTTATTAAGGTGAGCGATGATTTACTTTCAATGCAACTCGGTATTACAAGTATCACGGTTAAACTCTCAACCTCCGTTGGGCAAAAAATATCTTATTCAATGGATCAAGCGGATACGACCAGACCAACAATCAATCTATTACAATCTGAAAAAACAGTATCCCTTAATGAATCTTTTACGATTTCAAGTGTTTTTACCGTATCAGATAATCGCAGTTTAGTTACCGACCTTCTCGTTCAAACTTCGTCCTTTCATACAACCGAGAAAGAGGGAGAATATCTTATTACAATTCTTGTTGCAGATGAATTCCAAAATTTCACCATTCGACTTTTTAAACTCATGGTAGGTAACCCCTACACTAACATTGAGGTCAACTATGTTAATGCATAGAAAATTTTCCTTAATGTTAATATTTACAACTTGGTTGCTATCAAGTTGTGTTGTACCACCCTCTCTAGACTCTTCGGGCATTTCATCGGTTAATATTTCATCCGAATTTACCAGTACTATAGGGACAACAAGTCAGATAAGTGAAGGCATTTCCTCCGTCAATAGTTCCACCTCGCAAACCCCAAGCAGCTTAAGTTCCACCTCGCAAACCCCAAGCAGCCTAGACTTAAAGACTTATTTTCAAGTTGTAAATATTCAAAAGTTCTTTAACAACTCCCCCAAAACTGCAACGATTCAGGTTCGTCTAAATGGACAAAACTTAATAAAACCTACTATTTTACAAGGCATTCAACTTATCGCAAATGATTTTTATGAAGAAAATCTCGGTGATATTCAGACTGACAGAGTAGATCTTACGATTCAACTTTTCAGTGTAAATCAATCGCTTTTAACGACACCCATTTATGGCGAAGCATTATTTGTTATTAATGAAACCAATCTTATGATCGGAATTCAACTAAAAGAAGATAGGATTTTGATTTCATGAAGCGTTTGATAACGCTTATTTCATTCTTTTCATTGTTTCTCACAACGGGCTGTGATTGGTTTGAAGAAGGTGATTTGTTGGAAGTTTATTTTGGTGTCAGACAGAATGTGTCGTCGATTGAACCTACGACTACATTTTATTATGATAACGAAAATGATCTTACTTTTAATCTAGATACGCAAGTATATTTTCGACTCGATTTCTTATACATCCCTCGTTTACAGGATTCTCAGGAGATAAAGAGTATAGAATTATCATTTGAAAATACAGATGACTATTTCATCAGTCCTGTGTTGAGTTTAGATCTTGAATTAAAAACAATCGGTTCAAAATTGGTTTATGAAATGCCGTTGCAAAAAAATCAATATGTATCGTATTTTTTTTCTATTGAAACACTTTTCCCAACTTCAATTCAACTTGAATTAAATTCCTCTATTTTGATGGAGCAAGTAAGTGCAAACCCTTTAAATCAACAATCTATTACAAGTGAAGATTTAAGTTATGAAGTTGTCAAAAAAGGCTTTAATGTCATATTAAATACACTACATTTTCAAACCATTCCATCAATAAGGAGGATAGGATGATGAATCAGAAATTCTTGTTAAGTGTTCTTTCGATTTCAATGTTTTTGGGGAGTTTTCAAACACCAAAAACTCCACCAACTCCCGAGGTTGTCCAATCGGTAGAAGAGACGATTGAAAAAATTGAAGAAGCTGGCGACCTTGCTCAGCAAGAGTTTGTGCCAAATTCACTTATTGTGAAATATAAACATTCTGGTTTGACCGTTAGAAAAGCAAAACCCACTTTTTCTAAAGCATTACCGATTGCTTCAATCGAAGAAATCAATATGCCTCAATCCAATACAAATAAAAGAGGTTTAATTACATTTGGTGGAAGTCGATATTACGCCCTTAACCTGACCCCTGAATCAGATATGGAAACCGCAATGCTATTACTTTCGAAAGAAAGGGCGGTTGAATTTGTTGAACCTAATTTTGTCAGAAGAACATCTACAGAAGGTGAAATGGATATCATTAATACCGATGATCCTTTATTAAGTCGTCAATGGATGAATCAAGCAATTAATGTCAATGATGCTCGTACGTTTTTAGCAGAAAAAGGACTTAATCCTGGTGGCTCAAAAGATGTAGTTGTGGCGGTGATTGATACTGGTGTAGATCATCGTCATGAAGATTTAGCACCCAATATGTGGGTCAATAGTGGTGAAATTCCCAATAATGGTATGGATGACGACCAAAATGGTTATATCGATGATATACATGGTGTTTCTACATTAGGAACAACCTTTCAGCATAGCGGTGATTCGAGTGATGTTCATGGTCATGGTACACACGTAGCTGGCATTATTGCTGCTAAAGGTAATAATAGCCTTGGGATTCGTGGCGTTGCTGATAACGTGAGAATTATGGCGATTCGCGCAGGCCAACAATCAGGAGCCTTTAACGTTTTAGACATTGTCGATGGCATTAACTATGCCTACATGATGAAGGCAGACGTTATCAATATGTCTTATGGTGGTTATTTCTCATCACAACTTGAAAAAGAAGCACTTGAGTTTGCATTTTCAGAAGCAGCATTGATTGGGGCGGCGGGCAATGATAGTTATACTAATCGACCCCACCCTTTAGGAAAAAACTTTTATCCTGCTTCCTACACATTTGTTGTTGGCGTCATGGCAACTGCCCCAGGTCGTAGTTTTTCGTTCTTCACAAACATAGATTTTGAACCTTATGACACCCAAGAATATGAAGTGATGGCGCCTGGATCAGGGATTTTATCCACAATTCCAAACAATAAATATGCATCTTGGAATGGCACATCAATGGCAGCACCTGTCGTAAGTGGCATTGCAGCTTTATTAAGGTCGTATTTCACTGATCGCATGTCATATAGCAATCGTTTTATCATGAGTCAAATTATTGGTACGGGAAATGAAGTATGGATTCCAAGTGGTTTAAGGACATTGATTTCACCAAAATGGGAAAATTACACTGAAGTTGATGCCTATAAAGCCTTAACTACTAATCCAATCCCATATTTAACAGTCTACAGTTCATACGTTTGGGATAAAGTGTCTTTGAATCCAGAAAAAAATGATGGTGATGGCATTATTGATGCTGGCGAAACGATTCAATTAGGGATTACGATTCGTAATCAATGGGGGATTGCTTCTGATACGATTGTCAGCATCAATACTGAAACTCCTGCAGGGGCAAATTATGACATTGTTAACATTACACAAGACACAGTTAATTATGGAAGAATAGGGACTTTTGGTACAAAAGATAATGGCTTTATTTATGACGACAATGAGGAAATAGTAGGTATTGAAAATCCATTTACCTTTACGATTGTGGATAACGCCCCGAATGATATTTTCTTGAAATTCAACGTCATTATTGCAGCAAAAAATGGTTTTGATTCTGAAGATGAAACTCTTTATGAATATGAAAGATCCGTAGTTCATAAGGTTCGAAATGGTAGAGAGTTACCTGCAGTTATTACTGAGGATATGACCCTTACCAAAGATATATATTGGATTATTCCAGCTTCCACAATGATTAGTTCAGGAGTAACTGTAACAGTTGAGCCTGGAACCCAAATTCAATTTTGGGGTGGAGATCCAGAAGATCCTTACGCCTTAAAGCCAATCGCGTATTTACAAGTTGAAGGTAAGTTTATAGTAAATGGGACTGAGGATGAGCCCGTAATTATGACGCCAAGCGATAGGAATTTAGCACACTCTGTGAATATATATCGCCGCGGAGAGGGTTATGTTGAAATTAATCATGCAAAAATCACAAACCCACTCATTGATGCTAATTTGATTGATTTTGTCCATTTTAATCAATCTTATGGGTTTATGTTATACCGAGTAGTTGATACTTCTAATCCCTTTTTTACGAATGACATCATTCGTGATTACCACACAAGTCCTGATATTAAAGCGGATTTTATTTCAAATTCCATCTTTAAAGGACTAGGTGGTCGTTACGCTCCCGCAGTTGTATCGGGAAGACTTTATCATAACTTATTCGATAGCAACTTTTTAAAACTTAGAGTAGGCGAATACACAACTGTTAACAACGTTTTTCTAAATAACTACAGATTTTATCAATCTGACTTTTTTGATCCATACCAAAGTATACAGACCTCTTTTATGGAATTTAGTGGCTCTTTCTCGAATTTACATCCATCAATTGATTCATTGAAGTACAATCCTGAAACGGGTTCAACATATTTCGTAATTAAAGCATTTTCATGGCAACAAGAAGCGGTGAATTTATATTCAAAAGAAATCAATGGTAATTTGGTGTCAATTAACTCCACAGAAGAAAACGACTTCATTAAGAATAGTTTCCCAAATCAAGAATTAGTTATTGGTTTATCCTTCGATGGTGAAAAATTTGGTTGGATTTCTGACGATCCAATTTCATACGTTCACCCAACTGCACAATTTATAGAACCGTTTACTTATGATTTAATTGGTAAAGAACCAAGCCTGTATCAGAGTTTTATTGTCAATAATGGAAATTGGTCAATTTCAAATAATTATTATGATCAACGTCTGTTTTTAATTGAAGTACCTGGGGAAGTTTATCTCACTGATATTCAACTAATAACGAACTCCATCAATATTTCTGTTAACTCTGAACCATATGACCTACAGTTCGACCTTACGCCAATCACTTTTGACATTAAAAACTTAGTTGTTGTAGCTGAAGATAATTCTATAATTTCAATAAATTCATCTAATCAGATAGTTGGTTTAAAAGAAGGCATCAGTTTAGTCAGCGTTTATTCAAAAGATCAAACCCTAGTGAAAACTTTTAAAGTAAATGTTATTCAGCCTATAGAACTAATCGATTTTACCATCTCTTCTGAATCAAACATTATTCCAATTGGAAGTTCTCTTACTTTGAAGACACTTTTAGAACCACTTGATACTACTCAAAACAAATTGGAATGGATTACGAGTAATCCTTCTATCGCAACTGTTAACCAATTTGGTAAAGTAATGACGCATAAGACTGGTTTAGTAACGATTACTGCAGTTTCAAATAATATTACAAAATCAATTGATTTAGAGGTTGTTTTGCCCGTTTCTTCAATTGATATTGTTAAAGACAGTATTGAATTGGACATTTTAGGAGAAGAAATAAGTTTAGAATTAAATTTCTATCCAAGTACCGCTACAAATAAAGAGATCAATTGGGAATTAAGTAATCAAGATGTAGTAGAGGTATCAGAAAACGGAACAATTAAACCAATTGGTTTGGGTACGGTGTATTTGCGTGCAACTGCGAAAGGTACATCCTATAAAGATGACATTTTTGATCAAATATTTATATCAGTGGTTAAATCAGAAAATTATGGACTAAAAACTGTATTTGCAGGAATGATAGCGGATTATTCCTTTGGTGTAATGGATAATGGTGATCTTTGGATTTGGGGTGGATTGTTAAA
>JACCDP011321390.1_pt1 | contig 10516 bp, 9 predicted proteins | sample 7445841 | NCBI WGS metagenome assembly JACCDP01 (sample SAMN15323441, study PRJNA562643) | freshwater metagenome | isolation source: river surface water | place: USA:Blue River Watershed | collected 2017-08-17
TGGTAGGAGCGTATCTGTGGGCGCGCCATCAGCTCGGTTGCCAGGGCTGCGTGCAGCCGCCATTTGCGCGCGCCTTCGTGACCGTCTTGTCCACATCCAGCTTCCGGTCGCGCAGGAACCACTCGAGCGTGGCGTCGTCCAGCGCTTGTGTATCAGACCCGAGGGCGCCGCGCAGCTGCTGCACGGCCTGCTGCACCGCCGCTCCGTCAAACACGTCCAGCTTCAGCGCACGCTTCTCCAGCTCCTGCTCCGACAACGCGGCGGCGGCAGCGAGCGGCGTGCGCAGCCTGGTTGGCTGCGTGCGCCGGACGGGCGCGAAAGCTGTGCGCGGCATGGCTCGTGGCGTGCCCAGCGCGCCGCTGCGAGCTGCGACCGCATGCGGGCATGGCGTGGCGACACGCATGGCACGAGCGGAGGCGGGCGCAGGCTGCCTGCTGCCCCGCCAATAATGCGCCAAAATCGATCGCACTCCTTGCTCTAACGCTCGCGGTCAGCAGCCATGGACCCGTCCAAGCTGACGGTGCCATTGCTGCGGGCGGAGCTGGAGAAGCGTGGCTTGGATGGGAAGGGGCTAAAGGCCGCGCTTGTCGCGCGTCTCACAGCCGCGCTCGAGACTGAGGCGGCTGCTTCTGCGCCGCCGGCTGTCGCGGAGGAACCTGCGCCCGCTGCAGCGGAACCGCCTGCCGCCGCTGAGCCCGAGGCGCGTGAGCAAGAGCTGCCTGCGGCAGTGGCAAGCACGCCGCGACGTGCAGCCGCAGCAGACGAGCCGCAGCCGATGGAGACAACGGAACCCATGCCAGCCGCCGCAGCAGAGGTGCGTCTGCGGCCCGGACTCCCGCACGCTTGCCCACCGCATGTGTTTAGGGTTGACACGTCTGCCCCTTGTCTCGGCAGGCACCCGCTCCAAAGCGAAGTAAAACGGAGCCGGTTGAAGCTGTGGCACCAGCGGCAGCGCCGGCAGCCACACCCGTGGCTGCGCACGCTGCGCCTGCGGCTGCATCGCGCCCGCCCCAGAGCGCAGGCAGTTTGACTGTGGGCGACGTGCTGGGCGACAAGCTGACACGCATTGCCAATGAGAACTGGCGCTTGCCGTTGGGCGTGCCGCCGCGAGCGCTGGACGAGCGCCTGGTGCAGCGGATATACGACGACGAGCTGGGCGGAGGCGTGCGTATGCCGAATGCCACGCGCCTGTCGCTGCTGGAGATAAGCCAGGTGCGTCCAACAGATGCGGGGCACCTGTAATAGACGCGCATCCAGCGGGCTGACGCGTGGGGCGTCTTGCGCAGTACCTGGAGGCGTACCTGTGGCCGCACTTTTCGCCAAGCGTCAGCGCCGCGCACGTGCTCTCCATGATCATGCTCATCAACGAGAAGTTCAGAGAGAGCCTGCCTGCATGGGCCTGCTTCACCGACGCGGAAAAGTTTGGCCTCTTCTTTAAGCGGTGCGGCGGGCCTGTTGCTGACCTCACCCCCCCGCGCGCGCGCTCACACGCCCGCTCCCGCCCCTGCGCAGCGTGCTTTCGCTCAAGTCGGAGGGTCAGCTGACAGTGACGCAGCGTACCGCATTCCTGGTGTTCACCATCAATGTCTTCCAGAGCCTGGAGAATGAGACCGTGCGCAGCCTGGCGCTGCCGCTCGTCTCGCTGCCGCTGTGGCATGCGCTGTCCTCGGGTCGGTTGCAGGTGCGTGGCAGCTGCATGGCGACCCTGCTGGTGTGACGATCACCTGACACCCATCCTTTCTTTGGTGCAGCTCGAGCTGGTGCGCCACCCGCAGCTGGAGAAGCACTGGCGGTACCTGCAGCGCAAGGAGGCGAAGGCGGCCAAGCAGGAAGGCTACACGCCCGTCACTAGCCAGGCGCAGGTGACGTTTTTGCCATCGCTTGTGGACGAGTTCCTGGGCACGCTGCAGGCGGCAGTCAGCAGCGCCGGCGAGGCTGACGCGGCCAACGTCGCGTACTGTGAGGTGCGTCTAAAGCTGCGTGTATCCCTGCACATGGGTCGTCAGCGCTCACGCTTGGCCCCTTCCCCTTCCCTGTACAGCGCTTTGTGGAGTTCCTCATCGACATCCTGTCGCAGCTGCCGACGCGCCGCTTCATGCGCACGCTGCTAGAGGACCGCGGCGTGCTGGTGAAGTGCCGCCTGGCGCCGCTGTTTGTGCACGCGCGCGGCCGGCTGTTCAGCCAGCTGGTGGACCTGTTCAAGTTCTACCAGCGCTTTGAGATTGACGACCACACCGGCTCGCAGCTGTCCGATGACGAGATGGCCGCCGCGCACTACGAGCGCCTGCAGCAGCTGCAGCGTCTTGCGTTCAAGCACATCCCCGAGCTGCGCGAGCTGGCGCTCTCTAACTGCGCCGCCATCGAGAAGCGTGCCGTGTTGTTGCGCTATCTGCAGGCGCTGTCGCGCGAGCAGCTTGCGCGCCTGGTCGTGGAGCAGCTGCGCCTTGCGTCGCCCGATGATGCCTGGGCCGCCGACCATCGTTTTTTGCTTGAGCTGGTTGTTAGCGCGTTTGAGAAGCGACGCAGCCAGCGGCAGGCCATCTCCGAGATGCCACTGTACCCCAACGAGGAGGTGCTTTGGGACGAGAACGTGGTGCCGAGCATTGCGTTCACGGGCGACGGCTGCCTGGCACTGCCTAAGCTGAATCTCCAGTTTCTGACGCTGCATGACTACCTGCTGCGTAATTTCAACCTGTTCCGGCTGGAGGCGACGTATGAGATCCGGGAGGACCTGGCGGACGTGCTGACGCGCGTCGCGCCCGTGCCACACCCGGAAGCGGAGGGGCGTGTCCTCTTCACCGGCTGGGCGCGCATGGCCATCCCGCCAAGCTCGTTTGCAATTGTGGACGTGCGCAAGCCAAACGTTGGCGAGGCCAAGCCCGCAGCTGTCACGGCTGAGATCAAGTTTGACCTTGCCTCGCTGCGTGCGCCCGTCCGCGCCGAGTGGGATGAGCTCCGCGAGCACGATGTGCTGTTCCTGCTGGTGCGCACGCATTATTGAGCGCATGCGCTCCTGGCATGCGGTCTCTCACTCGCTAGCTCTGTGCAGGGCATCAAGCCCCCTATTGCCACGCAAGGCTCAGCGGTGCGCTCGCGCTGCGTTGCCCGTGTGCGTGCGCACATAGCTAACGCGCCCGTTGTGTTACAGTCCATCATGGAGCGCTCCGGCCTGCAGCACGTGCGCGGCTGTGAGGTGCTTGAGCTGCGCGACGCCGACGGCAAGGTGATGAACGACTTCAGCGGCCGCGGCAGGCGCGAGCAGTCGGGGCCGCCAAAGGGCACGCAGCGCACGTTGGTTGTCGCGCTTGACACGGCGCAGTACCAGGCAAGCATAGCGCAGCATGCCAATGTGCTTGCGACGTGCGTTGCACTGACCGCCTGGCTTCCGTGGCTGCAGATCGATGTCACCCGCCAAGTAGAGGCGGCCGGCGCGGACGTGTATGCTGGGCTAAACCTACTAGTGCGGCGCAAGCCGAAGGAGAACAACTTCAAGGCAATTCTGGAGTGCATCCGCGACCTCATGAACGAGCACACCGCCGTCCCCGACTGGCTGCACGACATCTTCCTGGGCTATGGCGACCCCGCGGCCGCGCACTACCGCAACATGCCTGATGCGGTCCCCACGCTCGATTTCAAGGTGCGTTGCAGCAGGTTCGTGCATATAGCTTGCCTGCCGCCCTGACGCGCGCCACCCGTGCGCAGGACACCTTTCTCGATGCGCAACACCTCGAGTAGAGCTTTCCTGGACGCCAGGTGGTGTTCACGAACGTGCAGGCTGGCGCTGTGCCAGTGCCGCCGTTCCGCATCACTTTCCCGGATTTGCAGAAGGGCAACGACGCAGCCGCATCCGCCAAGCGCAAGGCGGAAGAGGACGCGCCGCAGACGGCTGGGCCGTTGCTCATCGAGGTGCGTGCCGCATGCAGTGCCAGGCGTGCACGCATCAGCTCTGTCTATCGCGCGCACCACGCTGGCTCGAGACGATCAGCGTACTCCGAGGCTTCACGCAAGCATCTGCGGATACACACCATATAAGTACTGAAAGCTGCTGAAGCCAGCGTGGCACGCGGTGGTGGTGCTGATTTTGTGTCGAGTGCGCCCTGACCCCGTCGCTCATGCCGCTGACTGCCCCTCCCATCCCGTCTCCCAGGCGTACGTGCCGCCCGACCCCGGGCCTTATCCGGAAGACCAGCCCCCGCAGAACACCGTCCGGTTCACGCCTGTCCAGGTGCAGGCGGTGCTGTCCGGCTTGCAGCCTGGCCTGAGCATGCTTGTTGGCCCGCCCGGCACGGGCAAGACGGACACGGCTGTGCAGGTGTTGCACGCGCTGTACCACAACTTTCCGAACCAGCGCACGCTCGTCATCACGCACAGCAACGCCGCGCTGAACGACCTGTTTCAGAAGCTGGCGCTGCGTGACGTGCCGGCGCGCTACCTGCTGCGCTTGGGCATGGGCGAGGCGGAGCTGGACACAGAGCATGACTTTTCGCGGCAGGGGCGCGTCAATGCGATGCTCGCGCGCCGCCTGGAGCTGCTGACCGAAGTGGAGCGCCTAGCGCGCACGCTGGGCGTGCCGGACGATGTGGCTTACACGTGCGAGACGGCGGCGCACTTCTGGCTGCTGCACGTCCTTGCGCGCTGGGAGGCCTTTGCGGCCGCCGTGGCGCGCTCGCAAGACGCTGGCATCGTGGCTGGCCGCTTCCCCTTCGCCGTGTTTTTTGAGAACGCACCGCAGCCGCTGTTCGGCGGCGTTGACGCTGCTGCAGACATGCGCAAGGCGCGGGGCTGCTTCAGCCACTTGCGCGGCATGTTCACGGAGCTGGAGGAGTACCGCGCCTTTGAGCTGCTCAAGGGCGGCGCAGACCGCGGGAACTACCTGCTGACGCGGCAGGCGAAGGTTGTGGCCATGACGTGCACGCACGCTGCACTGAAGCGCAAAGACTTTGTGCACCTCGGCTTCAAATTTGACAACCTGGTTATGGAGGAGAGCGCTCAGATCTTGGAGATTGAGACCTTCATCCCCATGCTGCTGCAGCGCACTGAAGACGGCGCGTCCCGCCTGAAGCGCGTCGTGCTGCTGGGCGACCACCACCAGCTGCCGCCCGTTGTCAAGAACCTGGCCTTTCAGAAGTACTGCCACATGGATCAGAGCCTGTTCACGCGTTTTATCCGCCTCGGCACGCCTTTCATCGAGCTCAACGGCCAGGGCCGTGCCCGCCCCAGCATTGCGCGCCTCTACAACTGGCGCTACCGCGCCCTGGGCGACCTGCCATGCGTGGCGCAGGGGCCGTACACGCGCGCCAATGCAGGCTTCGCGCACGTAGCGCAGTTTGTGGACGTGCCCGACTTTGAGGGTCGCGGCGAGACGGAGCCGACGCCGCACTTTGTGCAGAACCTGGCGGAGGCGGAGTACCTGGTCAGCGTGTTCCAGTACATGCGCTTACTGGGCTACCCGGCCGCACGGATCAGCATACTGACCACGTACCGCGGGCAGAAGCACCTCCTCCGTGACGTCGTTGCGCGCCGCTGCGCCTCGCACCCGCTCTTCGGGTGCCCCGCCGCCATCACCACCGTGGACAAGTACCAAGGCCAGCAGAACGACTACGTGCTGCTGTCGCTGGTGCGCACGCGCATCGTGGGCCACCTGCGCGATGTGCGCCGCCTGGTCGTTGCAATGTCGCGCGCGCGGCTTGGCCTGTACGTCTTCGGCAGGCAGTCGCTCTTCGCCCAGTGCTACGAGCTGCAGCCAGCGTTTTCGCAGCTGCTGCAGCTTCCCACGCAGCTGGCGCTTGTGCCCACGGAGCGGCACCCGACGGAGCGCGCCGCAGACGCCGCGACGCAGCCGCTCATGGTGGACGGCCTGGTCGCCATGGGTGCGCTGGTGAACAGCCTGGCGGTGCGCTGGCAGGCGCAGGCAGCCGCCGAGGCGCAGCAGGCAGCAGACGGTGTCGCTGCTGCTGCCATGACAGACTGAGAGTGAAACTTCCCGTGTCACACGGCACGCGGCGCGCGCGACGCTATACCTCTGCCCCTTGTGCGCGGTTCTTGCGCACGCGTCACGCTATGCCTCGCAGCTACAGGCGGCTACACGGCGCGCTGTGCCGTCTCCAGCGCCTTCAGCAGGTCATAGAACTGCGGCACAGACAGCTCAAACTGCAGCTGCTCGACGCGACTGTTGCAGTGGCAGCAGCGTGGGCAGGCGTGGGCGAGCGTCAGCACGCGGGCTTCTGCAACGAGAGCGCAGGTGCGTGGCTGCACGCGCCTGTCCGCGTGCAGCAGCTCCAGCTTCAGCTGCACGAACGAGCTTCCCACGTTGTCAACCTCGTCATTGCTGGCCGTCACACCGAACTGCGGACGCGTGTTGCAGTCGCGGCAGCGTCAGAGATGCTGCCGGGCTGTGCGCGACTACTTGCTGCGTGCCTTCCACTCCAGGTCCAAGAGGCGCGCCGGCGGCTCGTCCATGGCGCACGCGCCACGAGGCAACAAACCGCGCCCCCCTCAAGCACGCATGGAGGAGGCACTGGCAAGCCCGGCGCGCGGCACTCGACTCTCCACGCCTGCAGACGTGCCACGCAACACCGCAGCGAAGGCCGCCTGCGCGGCTCCGCTTTGCTTGCGACTAAATACAAACCGACGAGCACAGCCAGCGGTAAGAGGACACGCGAAAGGCAGACGAGGCGCGGAGGAGGAGCGGGCCGACGCGAGGCGGGACCGCCACCGCAGCGGCGCCCGGTTCACGCATGCACGCTCCTGCTGCTGCTTTCCTTGCCTTAATAGTGTCAGCCGAGCAAGTCAGCGCTGGCGTGCTGTTGTGCCTTAGTATGGCGGTGCTGCAGTCGCCACGCCCCAGCTGACTTCGCTGGACTCAGCCGGGGAAAGAGCCATGGCGGGTGCAGCAGATGACCTGGCCAAACGGCTTGCAGCCGTGACGGCAGTGCGTGACGCTCTTGCGAAGGAGAATGAGGATGTGCGTGCGCACGTCGCGCCTAGTCGCACCACAGCCGCGCTGTGCTCATAACGGTGCTCACGACGGCTCGCCTCACCCCCGCAGCTACGGCGGCAGCTGCAGGATACGGAGTCTGCGGAGCTGGTGGTGCGCAGAGCATGCGTCCGCGCCCGTGCCGGCGCTCACATCCCGGCCGTGGCTCAGCGTGCGCCGCTAATTCCCCCGCCGTTGCGTCGCAGGAGGAGCTGGAGGACCTCAGACGCGAGTGCGAGGACCGCATCGGCACGGCGGAGAAGACGGTGCGTCTACACCGCGTGCTCGGTGTGTGTCTGACGCCGCGTCGGCGCAGATTATCTTGCTGCGGACGGAGCGAGAGACTCTCATCAAGCGACTTGACGCTGCAAGCAAGGCACGACTGCGTTGCGCACAACGCCGAGACGCTTGCTGACATCTGCCGCCTGACAGGAGAGCGAGACGCGTGCGGAGGCGCTCGCGGAAAGGGAGCAGTCTCTTGCAGCGATGCGAGCCGAGGGCGAGGCGCTTGCGCAGAAGCAAGGAGAAGCACAGCAAGCTGCGCGCAAGCTGCGACAGGCGCTGCGCGAGTGCGAGGCGGAGCGCGACCAGCTGCGCTCCCGGCTGGAGGCGGCTGGCCAAGAGGCGACCGCGCGCAGACTGCACGACGCCAGTTCCGCTGAGGACACACTGGTGCGAGCGCGCACACTGTTGGCCTATGACCAAAGTGCCTAATACGACGCCTCTTGTCACAGGCGGCCAGTCGCCAGGAAAAGGAGGCTGCAGCGGAGCGGGAAGCTGTATTTGCCGCCTCTATTGAGGCGCAAGCGGCGCAGATAAAGATGCTGCACGCAAGTTTGGCGGCAGCGGAGGCACGCGCGGCAGAGCGAGAAGATTTGCTTCGCTCAGAGGTGGCGCGGCTGCAGCGCGCTTGCATGGAGCTTGAAGCGTCGAGGCACGAGCTGGCCGCGTCCAACGCTGAAGCAGCTTTGCCACTGCTGCGACAAATCGAGGAGCTGATGCACTCGGCGCGGGAGGCTGCAGACGCAGCATCCGAGACCAGCACACGCCTGCTGGCACGCGCACAGGCGGCAGAGGCCGCTGCGAGCGCTGCGCAAAGCGCAGAGCGCGCGGCTAGAGCGAGGGCCGTAGCCGCCGACGATGCAGCGAAGGAGAGGGCTGCAAGCAACGCCTCACTGTCGCAAGATGTTTCAGAGCTTTCACAGAAGTGCGGCCTGCTGTGCGCATTCCAGCCGCGCATCGAGTGCTGACGTATCTTCGTCGCTACGCAGACTGCAGACCATTGAAAGTTCGTACACGGAGGCCCGTGCCGATCTGGAAGAAATGACGCGGGTGCGTGTTGTTACTTGACGCGCAGGGCATCAATGCTCCCCTAACGAACGCTGCATCCATCTCGTCTGCAGCTGCGCGACGCGGCTGTTGCAGCCGTAGCCACCTACGAGTCGCGGGTAGCAGCGGCCCGGGACGACGTCGAGCGGCTGACTCGGGCCCTGTCTGAGGCGCAGAGGTCCTGGAAGACCCGTGAAGCGGAGCTACTATCGAGCATTGGCGAACTTCAGACCACGCTAGAGGCCGTCAACGCAGCTTCGGCGACGCACGCTGGCGCAACTGCTGCTGCGGACAGCCAGGAGCGCGTTTCAAGGGAGGCGGCGCCTGGAGAGCTGGCAGAGCTGCACCGTCGCGTCACGTTGTTGGAGGCAGAGCGCGCGCGCGACTCGGAGCTTCTATTCAAAGCAGAGGAGCGCGCGCTCGCGTTTCAGCGTGCGGCCGAGGTGCATACCGGCTTTTGAGTGGACATCGCATGCGCCTATGTTTGACGCATCTTGTCGCACGCAGAGGACGGAGAGCGTGCTGCGCGAGCTTGAGGAACTCAAGGCGAGGCATGCAAAATGTCTCGAGGCGCTGGGCGAGCGCAGCCAAAGGGTTGAAGAACTCACGCTCGACTTGCACGAGGCGCGAGAGATCTATAGGGCGCAGATTCAGATGCTCTGCCCTCCGCAGTGACGAGCGCGGACAAGGCGCGGCTACTCTGTTTAGACTTGGCGGCCAACACGTTTGCTCGACGAAGTGTTTTATTCTTCCGTTGGCACTTACTGTCGCGGCGTCGCTCATGCGACGTCCTCGCTGCCGCTTTCGTCGCTGCCAGAGCCGCCGCCGAGCAGCGCGCCAAACATGCCACCACGTGGCCCTGCAACCTCAGCGCCCGTCTTCTGCCGCTTGTTGCTGTTCAGCGCCTCCTTCACGGCATCGCTCACAGCATTTCGCGCCGCGACAGACTCCTGCTGAAGCCGCGCACGCGTCTGCGCCGGCGTCTCTGCACGCTGCGCAGCTGCCTTGGTCGCCTGCTGCGCCTTCGTCTCCGCGCACAGCGCCAGCACTCGGTCCGTGCCAAAGCCGCTCGAGCCGGCGACGAACGTGCCTGCAGCGCATACAAGCAGGAGCCGCTTCGGCTTGCCGTGCTCGTCTGCAGGCTCTCGTGACAGCTCTTCTACTGTCCCGAGACCGGACATGACGCGGCCGACGACCTGCTGCCTCCCGTCCAGCGACGGGCAGGCCTGCAAGAGTATGCTGAAGCATGACGGCGCGCACAGAGGCACAGACACCAGGCCGGGCGCGTTGTGCCGCAGGCTGTCGTCCTCAAGCTGCGCGGCGCCGGACGGCTTGCCTGCCGGCTCGCCGACGTCTACGCGGGCGTTCTCCGCGACGCGCGCGACGGCGGCGCCCTCGAACGCACGCGCGGCGGCGTCGCGTGCAGCGCCAAGGGCACGTGCGCGAAACGCCTGTGCGCTTTCCGGCGCCTTGTCGTCAAACAGCTCCACCACAACCGGCTCTCCGAACGGCGCGCCGTCAGCTGCGAAAATGAAGTGCACCTGCGTGCGCGAAGCCTCGGGCACGGCCAGCGCCGTGCCTTCAGTCACCTCCTCCAAAGCGCTCGGGTGCTCTCCCGTGAGCTGGAACATGGCCAGCGCCACGCGCCGGTCAGCGCCCGTGCTCTGCGGCCGGCTGTGACGGCTGCCTTTCGCAACGCCGACGAACTTCGTCATGGCGCCGGCAGGCAGCGCAAAGTGGCACACAGGTTGCGCACGCTTAACAGCGTGCGCGTGCGGCGAATACGCTGCGCGTTCGCAAGACGCGTGAACTGCCTGCAGCCGCTGCGTCGGACAAGTGCTAGCGGAAGGTGGGGGGGGGTGTCAATCAAGGCTGACTTGGCTGAGGAGGCGGCGGGGACGCGGGCGGGGTCGGTGCCGGGGGTGCATGGCGGGGGCGCGGCGCGAGGCGCGAGGAGACTGGCATGTGGCCCGCCACAGCAAGAGGCATCTGATGCGCGCATGGACACCAGGTGCGTGCGGCGTGTGTGTTCAGACCACACATTTAGCGCTTGCCGCCCGACTTCGCGCCCTTCGGCTGGCCGCCCGCCGCCTTGGGTGCGGCCGCCTTGGGCGCGGCCGCCTTCGTCGCAGCCTTCGCCTTCTTCTCCTCCTTGGCCTTCTTGGCGCGGTCCTTGATCTCGCTGCGGAGAGGCGCATGGCGGCGTCAGAA
>JACCDP011573686.1_pt1 | contig 10516 bp, 7 predicted proteins | sample 7445841 | NCBI WGS metagenome assembly JACCDP01 (sample SAMN15323441, study PRJNA562643) | freshwater metagenome | isolation source: river surface water | place: USA:Blue River Watershed | collected 2017-08-17
AAGTAAAATTTGATGCCACATTTACTTTTATTTATTCCCCACGAAAAGGTACCCCCGCCCACAAAATGTTGGACAATGTTCCATATGAAGAAAAACAAAAACGTTTCTATCGACTTAAGGAATTAGTGGATCGCATCGCTAAAGAAAAATCTGATTTGATGGTCGGTCAAACCTACACCGTTCTTGTCGATGGTGTTAGTAAAAACAATCCTGATAAATTATCAGCCTATACAGAAAGTAATAAACTCGTTCATTTTAAAGGCGATGCTGCCCTCGCCGGTAAACTTGTTCGCGTACGGATTGATGAAGCAAATACATATACCTTATTTGGAACTTTAATCGATGACCAAGCTTGAATCCCTCGTGGATCGATTAGCCCAAGCCCTTCAAGATTTACCGGAAGTTAAACAATTTTTTTTATTGAGAGAACAAATCCTTAAGGATCCTTTTTTAAACGAACAACAAGAGCAAATGAAACATCACCAAAAATTGATGATGAAACATCTTGCGGATCAAGTTATTTATCAAACGCATCAATCCGCTTACCGTCAACACCAGCAAGCCTTTGATGAACACCCTTTGGTGCAAAATTACGTGAGTCTAAAAGAACAACTTTCACCTTTATTAAACGAACTTCAAGCGATTATTGAATAGGCATTTCATCGCCTTTTTGGTATGATGAATTCATAATTTATATGAAGAAAACGTCTGCTCCTTACACACCGATGATGATGCAGTACTTGCAAATTAAATCGCAGTACCCAGACACTTTAATTTTCTTCAGACTTGGTGACTTTTATGAACTATTTTTTGAAGATGCGAAAGTTGCATCCCGGGAATTGTCTTTAGTGCTAACGGGCAAAAGTGCTGGTCAAGAAGAACGTGTACCGATGTGTGGCATTCCTTTTCACGCATATAAAGGGTATGTTAAAAAGCTCATTGATAAAGGTTATAAAGTAGGCATTGTTGAACAAATGGAAGACGCTAGCGTTGCCAAAGGTCTTGTCCAAAGAGATGTTACGCAAATCTATACCCCTGGATCGTTTATAGATGATCAACAAGCCGCCCATAACTTTTTGGTTGCCGTTCATGAGGATCCTCATCGTTATTGGATCATTTTTGGGGATATTAGTACGGGTGAAGTCTTTAGTGATTTTATTGAGAAACAACCTAATATTTTAATGGGTTATTTACAAAAACTCTCAACCCATGAAGTGGTGATGAATCGCTTAACCTCGACGTTGATTCAAGAACCGATACAGACCCTTGGCATGTCTATTGTAATTTTAGAATTGGATCAAGATTCTCAATCACCTGAACAATACGCTTATCAACTTTGGTTGAATTACGTTCAATCCATTCTCAAAAAGTCTGTACCATTCCTTAGACCTTTTATTCCCATTTATCAGGATAAGATTTTAAAAATGGATGCGGTTTCTCTTTCCAATCTTGAAGTCTTAGAATCTTTAAAACAAAAAACGGTTCAAGGATCACTCTATTGGGTGTTAGATCAAACTAACACACCGATGGGATCGCGATTACTAAAACAATGGTTGATGCGACCAAGTGCCCATCTTCCGACGATTGTCATGCGTCATCAAATGGTTAAATCCTTCCTGGATCAATTTCTTACGCTTGAAAGTATCCGTGAAATTTTAAAATCAATTTATGATATTCCGCGGATTATTTCAAAACTTCATTTAAAACAACTAAACGCGAGGGATTTAATCTCACTTAAAAAATCCTTAGAACCAATCCATGATGTAAAGAAATTATTAACAAGTTTGCCCGATTCGCTTTCCCAATCTCTTGCATCCTCCATTCAAGTTTTTCCTCAACTTATTGAATTGATTAACCAAGGCATTCAGGATGAACCTCCTGTCAGTATCAAAGATGGTGGACTCATTAAAGTTGGATTTAATGCTGAGTTAGATCATTGGATGTCGTTAGCTAAGGGTGGAAAAAAAGCATTAATTGAACTCGAATTGAAAGAAAGAGAACGAACGGGTATTAAGAACTTAAAGGTTGGTTATAACCAAGTCTTTGGTTATTTTATTGAAATTTCCAATGGTCAATTGTCTGCGATTAAACCAGAGTTTGAATATGAACGAAGACAAACATTGGCCAATGGTGAACGTTTTATTAATCGCCCCTTAAAAGCGTTAGAAAGTCAATTGTTACAAGCAGAAGAAATGCAAAAGAAATTGGAAGAATCGATTTTTCAAAACGTGGTAGAAAAAATAGAACCCTTCACACATGACTTACAAATCTTAGCTCAAAAACTTTCAGAATTAGATGTCTTATCCACGTTTGCAAATGTCAGCAGAACGTATCAATTTGTCCAACCTACTTTTACAGAGGATAAGGCATATCATATTCAACAAAGTCGTCACCCAGTGATTGAAAAAGCTTTAAAAAAATCTGTGTTTGTTGCCAATGATTTTGAAATGGATTCTCATACCAATACCCTTCTCATCACCGGCCCGAATATGGGCGGTAAATCGACGTATATGCGTCAAATTGCCTTGCTCATGATTATGGCGCAAATTGGGTGTTTTGTTCCTGCCAAATCTGCAAATTTAATGTGGTTAGACGCTATTTATACCCGGATAGGTGCTAGTGATGACTTAATGGGTGGCCAATCCACCTTCATGATGGAAATGACTCAAACAGAATTTGCACTTAGTCACGCAAGCGAAAGAACGCTTTTAATTTTTGATGAAATTGGTCGGGGAACTGCGACCTATGATGGTATGGCCTTAGCCCAATCCATTATTGAATATGCAACTTCCCAACTCAAAGCAAAGACATTATTCTCTACGCATTATCATGAACTTACACAATTAGAAAAGTCTTTACCGCAACTGAAGAATATCCACGTAGCTGTTCATGAAGAAAATGATACAATCACATTTTTATATCAAGTCAAACCGGGATCCATGAGTCAATCCTTTGGTATCCATGTCGCTCAGCTTGCGCAACTGCCTCCAAGTTTGATCCAACGCGCTAAGACCATCTTATCTACGTTGGAAAAATCACCTCCTATCGCAGTGAAACCTATTCAAGAAAATAAACATCCTCTTGTAAAAGCCCTCCAAGATATTGATCCATTAACTTTATCGCCGATGGAAGCACTGCAAGTGCTCATTGCATTAAAGAAAAATTATCGTTAAAGGTTTCTTATGGGAAAGATCAAACTTTTAGATAGTCAATTAAGCAATATGATTGCAGCTGGTGAAGTCGTTGAACGGCCAGCAAGCGCGATTAAAGAATTAATTGAAAATGCCATCGATGCGCATGCTACAAGAATCGAAGTCATGATTGAACATGCTGGGCGGATTTTGATTGAAGTTAGAGACAATGGTGAAGGCATGGACCGTGATGACTTATCGCAATCAATTCTTCGCCATGCCACCAGTAAAATCAAAGATGAGTATGATTTGTTTAGAATTAAGACTTTAGGTTTTAGGGGAGAAGCATTACCCTCGATTGCCAGTGTGTCTCAATTAACCATCGAGTCTTCAACCGGGCAAGGTCCTGGTTATCAATTAAAGTCCACGGATGGCAACGTCGAAATTTTACCTATCTCCAGTCGAAAAGGTACGACTGTGAAGGTTGAGAATTTATTTTTTAATACACCTGCTCGTTTAAAATTTTTAAAAAATGATTATGTGGAAACAGCGAATATTATTGATGTCGTTTCACGTATCGCCTTAGGCCATCCAAGCATTTCCTTTACGTTGTTTATTGATGGTAAAAACTCATTCGTCACGGATGGACGTGGGGATGTTTTACACGTCATTAGTCAAGTTTTTGGCCTACAAACTGCAAAGCAATTATCACCGTTTTCTTTGACAACGCATGATGTCAAGATCACCGGCTATTTAGGGTTACCAAGTTTAGCTAAAAGTCATCGTTATAGTATGTACACTTTGGTCAATGGTCGTTCAGTGACCTTACCAAAAATCAATCAAGCCCTTTTAGAAGCTTATCGTCCTTACTTACCCCCTGTTCGATATCCATGGCTTTTTCTTCATCTGACCGTTGATCCAAGTTTGGTTGATGTAAACGTTCATCCCACTAAAAAAGAAGTACGCTTATCTAAAGAAGATCAACTTAAAACATCTTTAGTTCCAGCGATAAGACAAACGTTATCTTCATTAAATCTATCCCCAAGCGAATCTACTTTTGTTGAAAAAAATTCAACCTATTTATCCCAACAAACGCCGTCATCTTCACCTGAAATTCGAGAACCTGATCCATCAATCGATTGGGTTCCATTAGATCTCGTTGGCTCAAAGCAACCCCAACAACTAACGGTTGTTGCCCAAATGCATTTGACGTATATTGTGTGCCGAGATGAGCAAGGTAGTATCTATTTGATTGATCAACATGCTGCTGATGAGCGTGTTCGATATGAACAACAATTAGCTTTACTAAACGATAAAAAATTTGCAATCGCGCCTTTAGTCCCGGTGATGGTTGATGTTAAACCAAGCGATGCTAAATTATTAACCGAAGATAGAATTCAAACGCTCGCATCGATCGGTGTTGAACTTGCACCTTTTGGAGCAAATGTCTATAAAGTGAATACCGTTCCAACGTGGGCGATGCAAAACCCCCAATTTTATGTCGAAGATTTACTACATCAATTATTTGAAGAACCGTCTATACAACCTGATAAATTGAGACTTTATGCTTTAGCTTCCAAAGCTTGTAAAACCAGTATCAAGGCTCAGGATTCACTTACGATTGAAGCGATGCAATCCCTCGTCAATCGTTTATTCCAATGCCAATACCCATACACCTGTCCTCATGGTCGACCAACGATGGTTCAATTTAGTAAAAGACAATTAGAAGCGATGTTTAATCGTTCAGGTTTTTAGCATGATTTATGTGATTGGCGGACCAACCGGTTCTGGAAAAACTGCCTTAGCGATTGCCTTAGCAAAAGCTTGGAATGCACCGATTATCAATGCGGATGCCTTTCAAATGTATCAAGAATTAAATATCGGAACCAATAAAGAAATATTGATGATGAAACCATACAAACCATTTTTATTTGATGAGGTATCACCGCTAGAGAATCTCTCTGTTGCAAGTTATCAACAACGCTTTCGAAAATTAATTCAAACACTCTTACCTAAACATCCTCGGATTATCATGGTCGGTGGAACTGGTTTGTACATGAAAGCTAGTTTATATGACTTTGAATTTGCCCCTCAGCAAATGAATCTTGATCTAGCTAAATTTGATGCTTTTGATAATGCCCAACTTCATGCCTATTTAGCAACTTTAGATTTAGAAGCAAGTCAAAAAATTCATTTTCAAAACCGTCGACGAGTCATGAGAGCGATTACGATTCTTGAATCCACTGGTAAAACAAAAAGTGAACAAGAAAAAGCTCAATTAAAAACATTACTTTACCCTGCTACCTTTGTTGGTATACTACCCCAACGGGAATGGCTTTATGAGCAACTCGATAAAAGGGTCGATGCAATGTTTAAACAAGGATTACTAGAGGAAGTAAAAACTTTAGTTGGAAAATATGGGGATGCTTTGTTGGCATTCCAAGCGATTGGTTATAAAGAAACCATTGCATATTTAAATGGTAAAACGACCCTTGATGAAGCAATTCAAAAAATCAAACAATCAACCAAGCGTTATGCCAAAAGACAAATGACCTATTTTCGTCACCAACTGCCTATGAAATGGTATCGCACTTGGAAAGAGGCTTATGAGGCGCTGACAGCATGATCAATTTTCATTATGATGTTGGTACTATTGTTGAAATGAAAAAACCGCACCCTTGTGCCTCTCGTTCCTCTCAATTTACGATTGTAAAAATTGGCGCGGATATCAAAATAAAATGTATGGGTTGTGGCAATGTTTTGATGCTAAGTCGTGATCATTTTAATCATCGCCTTCGTCACATCATCACACCTAATCCCTAAATAACATCACTATTGATAGGAAGGATGACATTTCACAACTTATCACTCCATTTTCGTTTATCTAATCAAAAGAAAAAAATAATTTTTAACCGTTTAAATTATCATTTTCCTGATCACGGAATGATAGTCATAACCGGCGATTCAGGAGTGGGAAAATCTTCGCTATTAAAGTTGATTGCAAACATCATCAAACCAACTTTTGGCAAAGTAACTTTACCCTCTTATTCGGGTTTGAAGGGTCCTCTTTATTTATCAGATCAACTTTCACTCATTCCGGATTGGAGCGTCAATGATTATCTGAATCACAGCGGTCAACAAACAAACCTAAAACAATTAGGGTTTGTAAATGAAGATCTAAATAAAAAATATCGTCAACTCTCGATTGGACAACAAGTCCGTTTAAAAGTGATTCTTTTCCTAGGTCAACCTGCCTATGTTTATTTGTTAGATGAACCTACCCACGCATTGGATGATTATAATCGCAATAAATTGATTGAATTTTTAATCAATCAGTCACGCCATAAATCAATTATCATTGCCACGCATGATCAAACACTCATTAAAAAAGCCGATGTTGAATTCAATATTCAATCTGCATTTAAAACCTCAATTATTTATCAAAGACCTCAATCAAACTTTACGAATGATGATGGGATGATTGAAAATCAACCCAAAGCAAATTCATGGCCTCGTTGGTTTCGTCGCTTAGAAACTTTACATCGAGGAGGGGCGATTGGTTGGGTGCTATCAATTGCAACTTCCATCGTACAGATTGCCTTATTCCTATTAACGACGATTACCTTTCAAATGCATCACCAATGGAATCAGTATGCTCACTTAGTCAAGACAGATCCTTGGCTAGAAGTCGTTGAAATTCAAACGGTTCCAATTCATGATTCACCTTTCCAATTAGTGAAAAACTCTTACCCTAGTCAAGATAGTTTTAATGTCCTATTTCAAGATATAAACACGGCTTTATGGTTGGTTGATCTATCATATTGGTTTCCTAAAACGATAGACATTAATAACCTAAAAGTTAACATTCGTTTTATTGATTTACCTTTTGATGAAGGGTATATAACCACTTCTTGGATTTATCCAAAACAAACATTACCTGATTCGTTAACTCTATCCACCGTACCAGCACCCAATCTTGCCGATACCTTTACTTTTTCTGGGCCGATTCATTTATTAAACCATCGCCCACCCTTAACTTGGTTTGAACCCCCACAACTTTTGCTTTCGTATTGGCAGTGGTTAAGTATCTTAAGCGAACATAAAACAATGGTTGAAAATGTGAGTTCAAGTTATTTCAGTACATATTTGAAATTTTTACCTCCTGCTCATGCTTTAATTTATCATTCAAATCATCGTCAAATGCGGTTACTTGAAACTTTGCCACAGCATCCTTGGCGTTTTACCATACCTACCGAAAAAGCTTATCCTTTGATTCAACCATTGATGGTACGGTTACTAAGTTTTCTTCCCGTTTTTTTAATAAGTTTAGTGATGATTTGGATGGCCTTGTGGTGGTCTACTTTACACTGGATTTATCAGCAACAACGTCGACATTGGCAATGGATGATTATCATGCATCAATCCTTTAAGACCATCTGGTTTCATTTGACCCGTCGAGTCTATAATCGATCGATGATCATCCATGGCGTGACACTTTTCTTATTGACAATTTTGATGCCATTTCAAAGCATAGTTCCTTACCCTCATTTGATTGGGATTTTGGTTGTTCAATTGACAATTTGGGTAACTATCGAGAGCTTAAGGTTGAAGATAAAAAGTTGGTTCAAACATGCTTGAGGCCATTAAGTTAGAAAAACGTTTTGGAAGCGAAATTTTATTTCACCATTTAACGTTTCAACTTCCTCATAAAGGATTAATTCTATTGACTGGCCCAAGTGGAAGTGGTAAAACCACACTCCTACAAATTCTTCAATTGAATCAAAACTTTAATGGTGGATTAAGGTTTGATGGGATTGATTTATCGCTGCTAAATGTTCAACAGCGTAATGATTTTAGGAGGCATTTTATAACGTCTGTTCAACAAGAAGTCGAACTGGTTCAATCTGCAACAATTGAGGAACAACTAAACATCGTCCAACACCTTAAAGGTCATTTTCAGAGGCCGCATGTAAAATTCGCACTGCAACAATTCCTTACAGAAGTTAATCCACGACAAACCATTTCCAGTTTATCAAGAGGTCAGCAGCAACGATTTGCAATCTTGCTTGCATGTCTAGGTCAAACCAAAATACTTCTCCTCGATGAACCTACAACCGGTTTGGATTACGACAATCGCATCCGCATCTATCAATTACTAAATGTTATGAAATTAGATCAACTCATCGTGATGAGTTCACATCAAGCAAGCGGAGACGGATTAACCGTGGATGGAAATCTTCGTTTACCAAAGGAAGAGAGTACTGACATTCAAATTGATAAAAGGAAGAGTAGACTTTTACCGATTTATAGTAAATCGAGTTGGCCCTTCGTTTGGTACTGGCAATTCCACCATCGTCAAAAGAAGTATCAAAAATATCGAAAACGCATGCAGCTATCTCAAACCATCCTCTTTGCAATCATGGGGGTGATGATTTCCTTGATGATGGTTGTAGGTAAAGAAATCATTCGTATTACCGATACGATGATTGGTGGTCAATATCAATATGTTAAACCTCTTGTAGCGGATTCAAGTATCCTAAAATCTACGCATTCATTTGACCCTATCTTTGAGACCCTTACCATCCCTCATCACCTCAGAAGTTATTATGATGAAAACTATTTTGAATTTCTAAAACCTTATCATCACTTTTATATTGACGATGATGGTTTTCAATTAACTCTTAAGGATTTTCATATGGGACTGATTAATTTAGTTGAAAAACCTATTGAAAATCCTCCACCATTATCCACTTTTGAATTAGGCGACGATGATTTTATTCTTGGTGTTCAAAACCACCATCTCAAAACGCTCGCTCAAGCCTTAGGATGTTTTCCAACGTTACCCTCCATTAACACGTATTTATTCTCATCACCACTTGCCGTTAACTTAAACATAAATGTTCCGGAGTGGCATTATCGAGACGAAAGTGTTTTTACCCTTAGAAAAATTGAACTAACGAATGGTCCTCAGTGGTTTCATCCTCAAACAGATTACGCCAAAAAAACGTTTGAAGATCGTCTAAGGCTACCTACAAAAGGCATTGAAGAAGCTTATGATACCCAGCCATGGAGAGTTGTGAAGACGATGATGATTGATGTAGAAGATGATGAAGGTTTATTGAATGCATGGAAAAAACATGAAGTCTGGCAACATTATCATCTACAAAAGCATCGGACATTGGGTTGGCAAGTTTATCAAACGCAAAATCCTCGTAATACCTTTCCTAGATTTCATCCCCAAACCCAAACCTTTCACTATCATTCGAATCTTGGTTACCACTATTATCCGGATCAAAAACTAAGTGGATTCGCCCAACCTTTATTCTTTAGTCCCAATCAAGATGAAAACTTACTTTACCTTGAAACGATAAAGCAATTTGATCAACCATTTGCTTGGTTGGATGTTGTCCCTCCTCGAAACACCTCGATTGGTTATGTTTTTGCTAATCCGGGTACAAGCATCAAACTTAAAACCAATGAGTTATACGACGAGATGAATTTGAATGAAATCATTGTGTCCACGGATTTGATTCATTTCTGGAATCTCAACATTGGAGATCAAGTGTATGTTGATCATGGTGTTTTTCCAGGATTAAATGAAGACGGTAGATTTCTAACATCCATGCAATCGACCCTCACCATCATTGGGACCTTAGACATGGATGGAAATTGGCTCTTCCATCATCCACATTGGCTAACCCAATGGTTAATGGTTCATGCACGCATCCCAAGTTATCTTTTAGAACCTCAAGCTTGGGTTTTTTATCAAAGCATTTTAACGCCAATTGGTTATGAATCCATTAATCCATTAAAAGAGGTTCAAGATTCGATTGAAGAAATTCAGCAAATCTTATTAATCATTCTATGCATTTGGTTTTTGTTTGTGGGAATGCCGCTAAGTATTTTATTTTTTTACTATGCTGTGCAATCGTTTCTTTCTGATCATAAGAATGTGAAAACGCTAAAAGGATTTGGTGCACCATGGTCATACATTCAACATTGGTATTTGGTGAAGTTTATGGTCATGACCTTTGAAGTGGTTTTTCCGACATTCAATTTGTTGGTGATTCTAGATTATTGGTTTAAAAAATGGTTAGGTCAATACTTTTACCTGTCCATTTCTTATCAATTGCCAATTGAAACCCTAACCATCTTTATATTGTTTGCTATGGTGTTTTATTTCATTTCCTTTAAGCTTCAAAATAGTATTATAAAAAGAACTTTTCAAAATATTTAAAATTCTACTATCTTTTTATAACAGTTATGGTATTATCTTTTGCGTAGCAGCAAAATGTTAGCTCCTACTAATACTAATTGAAAGGTTTAGGTTTTCGATGAAAGGCTCAGTCAAGATGTTCAACAAAGAAAAAGGCTACGGCTTCATT
>JACCDP010043988.1_pt1 | contig 10515 bp, 9 predicted proteins | sample 7445841 | NCBI WGS metagenome assembly JACCDP01 (sample SAMN15323441, study PRJNA562643) | freshwater metagenome | isolation source: river surface water | place: USA:Blue River Watershed | collected 2017-08-17
AAACCTTCTGATCCGTAGTCAGATGCTCTATTCAGTTGAGCTACGCAGCCATTACCCTAAGGGGTTGCAAATATAATCTCTAAAAGATTAACGGCAAAAAAGGAATGCTTTTTTATTCAAAATTATAGTCCATACAGGCTTGCAGCGGTTGATTCTGCTAGTTTTTTAGGTAATAACCATACTAAAAAGGCGCCCAGTTTGTTAATAAAGCCGGTAATTACTTCAGGTTTCTTGTTAAATAAAGCAGTAACAGCAATTTTTGCCACTGCTTCGGGTGTCATATTCACTTTCTCAGCTGTTTTAAGCGCTTTCTGTCCCACGTCGGCTCTGTTGGCAAAGTTGGTGTCGGTAGAGCCTGGGCTAACTGCTGTAACGGATACGCCGGTGTTTTTGAGTTCGTGTCTGAGGCCTCTGCTAAAGTTTAAAATAAAGGCCTTAGAGGCGGCATACGCCGATAGTCCGGGTACTGCTTGGTAGGCTGCCGAACTTGCAATATTTAAAATATAAGAAGGTGCATTTTTTGTAAGCATTGGAAGTAGAGCCGACGTTAATGCAACGGGTACTTCCATATTAACACGCATCATTTCTATGTGCGCTTCGGCATTATATTTTGTAAAAGGGCCACTAAGTCCATACCCCGCATTGTTTACAAGTATGCCCACAGTATAATTGTTGGACGTAATCCAGTTCATTAGTATTTGAGTAGCTCCTGATTGAGCTAAATCTAAAGCGAGGTAATGCGCTATAATTCCACAGCTGTTTGAAAGGGTAGTAGCGTGGTCTTGTAACGAGTTTTCATCTCTTGCCACTAGTAACAAATTGTATCCCCGTGTGGCAAGTTCGGTGGCAATACATTTACCAATGCCTTTGCCTCCACCTGTAATTAATGCAAATGGCTTCATGATATGAAATGATTAAATGTATAATTATTAGTGGTGAACCTTAGCTGTAAACCTATGGTAGAAAGGCGTTTTACTGTTTTCGTCCTTTGGCTTGTATTTACCAGTTACGATAGGTACGTACATCACTCGGCGTCTGCTGGCTTCACCAAAGTTAGGTGATTGCTTTACGCGGTGCCACAAGCGTCCATCATGTACCGATAAATCGCCAGCGTTGATATTAAATCCAACTTCACGAGCATCATCGTTATTGTCCAGGAAATACTTTTTACCAAAGAGTAGTTTAAACATGCCTTGTGTATGTGTTCCAGGTATTACCCTTAGTCCACCATTGTCAAAAGGACAAGTGTCTAAATGAATACCAACGTTTAGCATTGGCATAATTTTTTGACCCATAAATAAATCACGAGGACTATCGGTGTGCCAACCCATTTGGGTAAAAGAACTATTTGGCGTATTGATGTAGTTATTAATAACCAATCCATCTTTTTCATTTTCTGCAATACGTCCATCATATGGGTGTAAAAATGCAGTTAATGCCTGTAAGCGAGGGTCAGCTAATAATTGATGTAAAGGCTCGCTATGTAATGAACTAAAGCAAAGTCGCTGAATGGTGGTGTTGCCTTTATCGTCTTTACCAAACTTTAAAGGGATACCATTTACCTTTTCTTTTTTTTCTGCAAGCCACAGGGTTTCAATTCTTTGTTGTTCTGCTATATAAGTTGCTACCTGTTCTTTAGCTAAATAATTTCTAAAAACAATCACACCGTGTTCCTTAAAAAAGGCCAGTTGCTCATCTGTAACAGCGTCTCCCAGTTCAAAACTGCTGTCCCATATTTTCATGCTTACTTTACCCATGTACAAGTATCGCTTTAGTGTTAAGGAATGATTATTAAATTGTTACCAGTCAAATGACTATGAACCTGTAAAGTTAATCAATACATTAAAAAAAAGCTAGTTTTTTGGCGCCTAAATAGATAAAATATGTAAAAATAAAGGCGGCAAATACATCTATACTGTAATGAATGTGCTGAACAAGCACCAATATACCCACCATGCAAGAGGCGGTTAAAGCGATGATTTTGTCCCATTTAGCCTGTAAACAAAGGAAAAACAAGAACATATTGCCGGTATGACCCGAATAAAATAGGTCTTTGGTAATAAAAATGCCATTTCCTCCATAGGCAATATTGGCGATAGGGTCTTTTAGCGTAATTAAGCCAGCCGGTGGGTTTAACGGAAGCATACTAATGGTTAGTACCCGGAGCAAACACATTAAAATAAAACCATATGCAATAACTAGAAAGAGCCCTGGATTTTGGTAAATTCTGTAAAAAACCAAGAGTACCACGCTCCAAATAATTACAAATGTTGGGATCGAAACGTCGATGGCCGGCAAACGTTCAAGCACAAAATCTTGAAGCACCATGCCTTCTCTTTTTTCAATAAAAGCAAAAAAAGAAGGCAGCAAGAGCAAAATGATGGCTATCAAAAGCAGGGCTATGATTGTTTTATTCCTAAAACGAGGCTCTTGCCATGCTTCCGACCATGATATGGATTCTTTTAATAATGCCATCTCACAAATGCTTCAATAGCTGCATATTTAGTTTGACCTAAAGCGGCATACAATTGTGCGGTATTGGCATTACGTGTTTCAGCTCTTTGCCAAAACTCACGCATATCGCTACCCTGGAATGGAACACTGTCTTTTTGTGATTGATGTATGAAAATTCCAAAACGTTTTTTAATTACTTGGTCAGGACTCATTGGAATGGCCATTTCAATATCTGCAATATCCCACTCTTGCCATGCACCTTTATAGAGCCATACCCAACAATCTTTAACCCAAGCATCACCAGCAGCTTTTAAACGGCGCATACTTTCAAATACAACATCTAAGCATACTTTATGGGTACCGTGTGGATCGGCTAAATCACCGGCACAATAAATTTGATGCGGTTGAATTTTTCTTAAAAGCTCCATGGTTTGTAATACATCCGCTTCGCCCATTGGATTCTTTTCTATTTTACCAGTTTCATAAAAAGGTAAATTTTGGAAATGGTATTGATGTTCTTTTAGTCCTACATACCTACAAGTAGCTTTGGCTTCACACTGTCTAATTAAACCCTTAATGGCTCTAATTTCTGGAGAATCTAAACCACCTTTTTGTTTAGTAGCAATATAATTACGTGCTGCTTGTAAAATTTCTTGACTTTTTTTATTGTCGATTCCAAATAAATCTTCGAAGCCAACAGCAAAATCTAGAAAGCGTGTTACAAACTCATCGGATACAGCAATGTTACCACTGGTTTGGTAGGCCACATGTACTTCGTTGCCCTGATCATGTAAACGCATAAAGGTTCCACCCATACTAATGATATCATCATCTGGGTGTGGTGAAAATATCAAACATTTTTTTGGGTATGGATTGCTTCTTTCTGGATGTGCCGGAATCACCGCGTTTGGTTTTCCTGCAGGCCAACCCGTTAAGCTATCCCTTAACATATAAAAGACTTCTAAATTAATTTCGTACGCATCACTTTTTTCTACGAGTAAATCAGCTAAACCGTTTTCGTTATAGTCTTTGGCAGTAAGGCTTAATACTTCTTTGCCAAGTTTTAATGAAAGCTCAATAACGGCGCGCTTCATTAATTTTTTATCCCATACACAATTGCCCGTTAACCACGGCGATTTAATGCGTGTTAATGATTCAGAAACCGTGCTATCAATAATAAAAGTACAATTAGCATGCTCTTGTAAAATGCTGGCAGGTACTTGTTCTGTTACATCGCCTTCGGTAGCTTTAGTAATGATTTCACCTTTGTTGCCAAACGCCATTAGTAAAATGCGCTTCGATTGCATGATGGTTCCAATACCCATGGTAACCGCAAGGCGTGGCACTTTTGATAAATGTGAAAACTCGTAAGCATTGGCAAGTCTAGTATTGTTGGCAAGGTTAACAAGTCTAGTTTTTGAAATGATACTTGAACCCGGTTCGTTAAAACCAATATGTCCATTACCTCCAATACCTAAAATTTGTAAATCTATACCACCAGCCTCTACAATGGCAGCGTCATACTCGGCGCAATATTTTTTAATATCATCTTTAGGCCATTTACCACTTGGGATATGAATGTTTTTAGGATCTATATCAATGTGGTTAAATAAATGCTTGTGCATAAAGCTCCAATAGCTTTGAGGCGCATCCTGCTCTATAGGAAAGTATTCGTCTAAATTAAATGTGATCACATTTTTAAAGCTGAGTCCTTCCTCTTTGTGCAGTCTTACGAGCTCTTGGTATAATTTAATAGGGGTAGAGCCGGTCGCTAAACCAAGTACACAGTTTTCATTTTTTGCAGCTTTTGCTTTTATTAATGCTGCAATTTCCTGTGCAACAAATGCAGAACCTTCTTTGGGGGAAGGAAAAATTTCAACAGGTACTTTTTCAAATGCGTCTATCATGTCTTTTTGTTATTGCTATAAAAACTAGTTATTCTCTGGGTTAAAATAAGCTTTGCTATAATTGATTTTAAAATTATCGTAACGCTTAAATTCATGTAATAATTTCTTTTCAAAAGAAGGCCAGCTCTTATTTTCTTTACTGCTCCATAGTACTTCACTTAATGCACTCATTCGTGGAAATACCATATATTCTGCTTTTGCTGTGTTGTTCATATACTCTGTCCAAACATTTGCTTGAGCACCAAGTACATATTTGTAATCGGCAGGATCCATTTCTTTTGGAAGTGGTTCGTAGCTGTATACTTTTTGAATGGTGGTATATCCGCCAATGGTAACAGAATCTTCTTTTTTATTTTGTTGGTGGTCAAAATACATCCATCCTCCTGGTGTCATAATTACGTTGTGTTTTTCTTTAGCGGCTTCAATACCCCCTTTTTCACCACGCCAGCTCATCACTGTTGCGTTAGGAGCGAGGCCACCTTCTAAAATTTCATCCCATCCAATAATTTGGCGCCCCTTGCTGTTTAAATATTTTTCGATGCGGCCAATAAAATAACTTTGTAAGCCGTGCTCATCTTTTAACCCCTTTTCTTTAATGAGCTTTTGGCAAAATTCAGATCTTTTCCAAGATTCTTTAGGACACTCATCTCCACCAATATGAATATACGTCGAAGGGAATAAGGCCATTACTTCATCTAACACGTTTTGTAAAAATGTAAATGTGTTTTCGGTTGGAGCAAATACATCATCAAATACACCCCAGGTTTCTTGAACAATTTTAGTGCCTGGCTTTTTTAAAGCTTCAAGTGTTACTGCACTATGCATCGAAGGAATAGCAGGTGTAGATTCGTTTGGAAAACAACTAAGCTCTGGGTATGCAGCAATGGCAGCACTTGCATGACCAGGCATTTCTATTTCTGGAATGATGGTTACAAATCTATCAGCAGCGTATTTTACAATTTCCTTGATTTGAGCTTGGGTGTAAAATCCACCATACTTAGTATTGCTACTTCCTTTGCCCGGATAACGTCCAACAATCGTTGCATTACGGTAACCACCAACAGTGGTTAATTTTGGATATTTTTTAATTTCAATTCTCCAACCTTGGTCTTCGGTTAAATGCCAATGAAAAGTATTTAACTTATACATGGCAATAAAATCGATGTACTTTTTTACAAAGTCCATACCTAAAAAATGGCGGCCTTCATCAAGGTGCATACCTCTATAAACAAACCTTGGTTGATCTTGAATACTTACGGCAGGTATATTTAAGTTGGCAGATTTTTGAATTGGCAATAATTGAATGAGTGATTGTACACCATAAAATACACCTTCTTCGTTGGCGCCATTAATGGCAACACCATTACTAGAAGCTTCTAGTGTGTAGGTTCCTTTTGGTGCATTTGAATTGGTATTTACTAGACTGATCGCATTTTTTGCGCCAGTACCAACTGTAACTTTTAGTTGAAAGCCATAAAATTCTTGCAAATATTTATTTAAAAAACTAGCCGCTTTTTGCTGTCCTGCGCTTTTAATTTGAAGTGGCGTTGTTGCAGAAATACTAAATGAGCCTTCTTTTGATTTTAAACTTGTAGGCTGCGGAATAATACTCACTTCTTGTGCGCTTGCAATCATGCAAACGAGAAGGGTAATGGCTGTAAATACTTTTTTCATAGGGTATGCAATTAATGATTCTCTAAAATAAAAAAGATTCCTCGTTTTGAGGAATCTTTTGGGTATTAATATTAATATTTTGTCATTATTTGACTGTTGTGAGCTTAATTACGTTGGTAGGTAAGTGGTCGGCAATTGGGGTACTACCTGTATTAACTACTACGTCGCCTTCTTTTACAAATCCACGCTCTTTTAAAATGTTAATTTGGTCGGTAACAATATCATCTAAACTTTCTTCTTCGGCGTAGTAAAATGCACGTACACCCCAGCTTAAACTTAATTGATTTACCAACGATCTTTCTTTGGTAAATACAAATAATGGAGAAGATGGTCTAAAGCTACTTAGCATAAAACCAGTGTAACCACTTTGTGTCATACCAACAAGTGCATGTGCATTAACATCTTCGGAAATTTTACATGCATTGTAACAAACGGCATCGCTGTGGAAAGTAGGAGAATGTGGTTGTGGTTTTAAATCTTCAGAACGGTTGTAACGGTATTCTGTTTTTTCCACCTCTCTGATAATCTTACACATGGTTTCTACCACAAGCGCCGGGTGGTTACCCGCTGCAGTTTCACCAGAAAGCATTACCGCATCAGCACCTTCCAATACAGCATTTGCTACGTCCGTAATTTCACTTCTGTTAGGCTTAACACGGTCAATCATGCTCTCCATCATTTGAGTTGCCACAATTACCGGTTTACCTCTATGCATACATTTTCTAATCAACTCTCTTTGAATAAGCGGAATACGCTCAACAGGAAGCTCAACGCCAAGGTCGCCACGAGCCACCATGATTGCATCAGAAGCTAAAATAATTTCTCTAATATTGGTAAGCGCCTCAGGCATTTCAATTTTAGCAATGATCTTAGACTTGCTGTTATTTTTATTTAAGATGTCGCGTAACATTTCAATGTCTGCAACTCTTTTTACAAAGCTAAGTGCTACCCAGTCTAACTCTTCTTTGATCATGAAATCAAGATCAATGATATCTTTTTCTGTTAAGGCAGGTAAAGAAATTTTAGTGTCTGGTAAATTCAATCCTTTTTTAGAAGAGATAATACCACCAAGCGTTACGGTTACTTTAACGTCTCCATTAGCTTCTACCGATAATACTTTCACTTCAATTTTACCATCATCAATCATAATGGTATTGCCTACAACAACATCACCAGCAAGGTTAGGGTAGGAGACATAAATTTTTTCGTGGGTACCAATACATTTTTCGTTGGTAAGGGTTAATACATCGCCCACTTTTGCATCTAGTGCATTGTTGGCAATTTCACCCACTCTTAATTTAGGGCCTTGTAAGTCACCTAAAATAGCAATATTGTAAGGCTCTGTTTTATTTATTTTTCGGATGTTGTCAATGATATTTTTTTTGTCTTCGTGACTGCCATGTGAAAAGTTTAAACGAAAAACGTTTACGCCTGCTTTAACAAGTGCTAATAACTGCTCATATGAATCACAAGCAGGACCTACGGTAGCAACAATTTTTGTGCGGTGATCCATGTGTGCAAGACCTGCTTGCTTATCCATGTTTCTGTGTAGGTATTTTTCTAAATTTTTTGACATATTTTTTTCTACTTAAAAGGATTCGATTGCTTAATGGGGGTTTTATTGTACAAGATTAGCTGGCTAGTATTTTTACGATCTTAAACCAGTCTTGTGATATTTTTTGTTTTGCTTTAACGGCGTTATCAAGTGGCGTGTAATGAACCTTGTTGTTAACAATACCCACCATTACATTGTTGCGACCTTCAATTAAACATTCCACCGCATGAAAGCCCATACGGCTTGCTATTAAACGGTCTAAGCAACTTGGGGCGCCGCCTCTTTGTATATGTCCTAAAATACAAATTCTGATATCGGCGTTTGGTAAACGTGTTTTCATGATCGCGCCAATTTCATTCGCGCCACCAAGTTCATCGCCTTCTGCCACCACTACTAGATTTACTAGTTTTTTACGCTTTTCTTTTTCGGTTAATGAAGCAATCAGTTCTTCAATATCCGTTTTTGTTTCAGGAATTAAAATGTTTTCTGCACCAGTAGCAATACCACTGTGAAGTGCAATGTATCCAGCGTCTCTACCCATCACTTCCACTACAAAAAGGCGGTCGTGCGCATCGGCTGTATCTCTAATTTTATCAATGGCTTCTACGGCTGTATTTACAGCGGTATCAAATCCAATGGTAAAATCTGTGCCAGCAATGTCTTTATCGATGGTACCAGGTAAACCAATACATGGAATATCAAATTCGTTGCTAAATTTTTGGGCGCCTTTAAAGCTTCCATCCCCACCAATTACCACGAGTCCATCAATACCAAATTTTTTAAGATTGTCGTAGGCCTTTTTACGGCCTTCTGGTTCAAAAAATGCTGCACTACGGGCTGTTTTTAAAATGGTACCACCACGCTGGATAATATTAGCCACCGATTTTGAATCCATCTTAAAAATATCACCTTCCACCATGCCATTGTAACCTCTAACAATACCATATACTTCAATGCCATGATATAAAGCGGTTCTAACAACGGCTCTTACAGCTGCGTTCATACCAGGGGCATCTCCACCAGAAGTTAGTACGCCAATTTTAGTTACTTTTTTAGTAGACATTTTATCTTCTTTATTGTTGGCCTTAACTTACTGGGCCTCAGTTGTAAATGGGTGTGTCTAACGAACACGAGGTACGAAAATAAGCATTTGAAATCTATTTTACAATTCAATGCAGGTTGCACTAAAATTGTGTAAACTTGTAACATGAAAGTACTCGTTACCGGCGCAAATGGTTTTACAGGACAGCATTTGATTAAAACCCTTGTTGCTAAAGGGTTTGAGGTAATTGCAACTAGCCGTAATGCCTCTCGATTACCTTCATATAATAATTTAACTTACTATAATATCGAACTAACAGACGTTAGGAATGTTGAAAATTTGTTTGATTTAACGAGGCCGGACGCAGTTATTCACACTGCAGCTATGAGTAAGCCAGACGAATGTGCTGCTAACCCTGACCTTTGTACCGCTAACAATATTTTGGCTACCCAGCAATTAATAGATACTGCAACCAAATTGGGTGCTAACCATTTTGTATACCTCAGTACCGATTTTATATTTGGCGAAGGTGGCCCACACGCCGAGGATGATGCTCCTGCGCCACTTAATTTATATGGCGCTTCTAAACTTGAGGCTGAAGCCCACGTTAATGCTGCTACTCTAAAAACCACTATTATAAGACCTGTTTTTATGTACGGCCCCGTTTGGGAAAATCTAAGGCCCAGTTTTATTCAGTGGGTTGCTGGAAAGTTGCAAAATGGAGAATCAATTAAAGTTGTAACCGATCAGGCCCGAACACCCACCTATATTGGTGATTTGTGCTGGGGGATCCAAAAAATTATAAATGATCAAGTGCCGGGTACTTTTCATTTAGCTGGAAAAGATATTGTATCGCCATATGATATGGCAGTTGCAGTGGCTAAGCATTTGAACCTTCCTTTAGGTTTAATTGAACCCGTTACGGCAAGTACCTTTCCAGAACCGGTTAAAAGAGCCCAGCGCTCTGGATTAAAAATAAATAAAGCGGTTGATGCCTTAGGATATGCACCACACTCATTTGAAGAAGCACTTCAAAAATGTTTTGTATGAAAAAGATAAATTACGCTGTTATTTTTTTGGCAGTTACAGTTGCACATTTGTTTTGTATTTATATGGACTGGCCGCAGCAGCGTATGTATACTAAGTTTATTTTAGTACCCATTTTAATGTGGCATTTGTATACATCACCAGTAGGGGATAATTCTTTAAAAGGCTTGTGGCGCGCCTATTTGGGCTTATTTTTTTCGTGGGTAGGAGATCTGTTGTTAATAGGCGAGGGGCCTAACTTTTTTTTATCAGGTATGATTGCTTTTATTACTGCGCACGTATATTATAGTTTGTTTTTTATTCAAACGGTGCCTGTAAAAAAAGAAACAGCGGGTGTGTTTTATAAAACGCTTATTGGATTGAGTATTATTTGTGGTGTGCTCTTTATTTTTCTTCGAAGTGCATTGGGTGCTTATCAAATTCCCATATTACTCTACATGCTATTTATTTCGATGATGGCTTCACTAGCGGTTCATACAACAACCAATATCCAGTATAAAAAATTTGCACTACAAACTTTTGTGCCCGGTGCTTTATTATTTGTAACCAGTGATGCACTCCTTGCGGCCAATAAATTTTATGCGCATTTACCGGTGTTAGATTTGGCCGTAATGCTTACCTATGCTGGCGCTCAGTACTTTTTAACCAAAGGATTTATTAGCATAAAAAAAGTCTCGCACCCATAATAGATGCGAGACTTTTTATAATCTAAGGTTATTGTATTAGTAACCCATACCACCCATATCAGGTGCACCATGAGAATGGCCAGCAGCTGCTTCAGGTTTTGGTTTGTCTGCAATTACACACTCTGTTGTTAACAACATAGCAGCAATAGA
>JACCDP010970542.1_pt1 | contig 10515 bp, 17 predicted proteins | sample 7445841 | NCBI WGS metagenome assembly JACCDP01 (sample SAMN15323441, study PRJNA562643) | freshwater metagenome | isolation source: river surface water | place: USA:Blue River Watershed | collected 2017-08-17
CGTAATGCCCTGGTGCGTTACAAAAATGGCAGCCGAGATATCAAGGTGGTACATGCTCGTACCATGCAGGATCAATTTGATGCCTTAGAAATTGACCTGCAAGACAAAGGTAGCCGTGCCAGCGATAACTTGCGTGGTGATCACGACTACTTCTTTAGTCATTTCAAATATGCACAAAAAGGCATTGAAATTGACGAATCGGGTCGGGTGCTAAATCAAATCCTAACAGCCATCAAAGAAACTTTCCCGTTACAAGAAGAAATCGATCAAGGTGTGTACATTGGCTTGCATGAGCTACAACGCCTGATCGGTACCAATCCCAACATCAAAGTGCCTGCAGACTGGATGAAAACTCTGCTAGAAAGCCTGAAGAAAACATTCAAGAGTTCGGCATTGATCCATGCCAAAGCCAAGGTACAATGGGAACACACTCACCCGGGTGCGGGTTGGACTGCCCCAATGGCCATGGCCAATTTCATGCGTGAATTACATATTCACAACGGCGGTAAATTAAACTTGCCATATCACGGCGAAGGCAGCAAAGTAGGTATCGAAGCTGGTAATTTTGTTCCTGGTTTATTTCCCGAGGTCGCATAATGTTAAAAGAATCCCTGGACTCATTTATTGCACCCAACTACGGCAAGACCACTCGTACCGCCGATACTTATCGTACTGTAGCCGCTTACTGTCGTAAGAACTTGGATCGCTTGGTCCAAGACTACAGTCAAGTGGTAAATGATCAACAACTCCTGCGTGAGATACGCAATGACATTGACACTTACCTGCGTAGATATCACGAGTATTGCATCCAGCAACGTGATGGCATGAAAGCACACTATCACGAAATTGGTGCCGATGAAGACTGTGACTTTGAGCACTTGATTCCAGCCAGTCGCATCCGTGATTTGTTGTTGGCTGGACGTATCACTGTGGAACAGGCCCTGAACGCACCCACAGTGAGATTGAGCCGTGCCAAACACATGGCACTCAAAGATGCGGGTTGGGCTAGTAAAACTCCCAACATGTGGTTGCCATTTGAACGCTACACCAATGTGTTCGTAGCAGAATACCAAACACACGATGGTACAAAAATTGATCCATTGACATGGACTCTAGATAAACACTATAATTACTTTAAACATTTAATTATATGACACCATTAATCGATCAAGCCGTGGCAACCAATATTGCCGGCCATACAAAAAAGGCCTATACCTACAGTAAACCCAACGACGATACTGCTGAAAGCATCCTAACACAAGGACTTTTACCTTTTTATAGCAATACCGAGCAACGTGGTGGATCAATGACTATTGTAGATGTCAAGGTCGATCATGTGGCTTTGGATGTCAAAAGTCGAGACAAACTCACCTTTCTAATAAAAAAACCCAGTGACAAACAATTACAAAGTGGAAACAAATACTATCAGCTATCAAATGCTATATGGGTGAAAATACCAAACAATGTTTTGTGTCCTGTACGCAGACCGAAAACCAACACACAAGGATATCAAGGATCTGCTAAGACCGCAATATTAGATCAGATACAAGAATATTCTACGTATGCCACTCGTACTATGACAGCAGCTAGTTGCACAGAAATTCATACTATTTTATTTTTATACGGTGAAGGCAATGGATACAAAGGAATCTATATCGAGGAACAGGATTTTTACAATCCTGCACCTACTAGCTTTGGTACCAAATATAATAAAAAAAATAACCCCACAGCTTACGAAGCGTTTGACAATGCAGGTAAATTATTGTATTATATCAATGATTACAGCAAAGGTAGTACCAATTTCAATAAAAGATTTGATTTGCAAAAAGGATATCTGTTTGTATGGCCTAGCTTTGCCTTAACAACTTCAGTGACTACACCCAAACAATGGTCACTAGAAGGAAACTTTTCAATGAATGTAGGAAATCACGAATGTCAAACTATCTACAACAAATAAAACAAAAGTATGACATCAAGGACCATGTAGAAAGTCCTGTATCTATTCCTGACCTACCACAGGAAGGCATTGTGTTGATCGTAGGCACATCGGGTTCGGGTAAAAGCACCATACTTCGTAGTCTCGACGCCAATCGAGCCATCACAGTAAGCCCATGCTCCGCAGTGATAGAAAACTTTAGTACACCCGAACGCGGTGAAGAACTGCTCTTGGCTGCAGGCTTGCGTAGTATACCGGCCTGGTTTCGCACTCCGGGCACACTCAGCAATGGCGAGTATCATAGATTTGAAATGGCCATGGCCTTGGATCAAGGCATTGAATGCATCGACGAATTTACAAGTGTGGTAGATCGCGACACCGCCAAGAGCTTGGCCTACAGTGTGAGACGATATTTTGATGCCCATCCTGGACGGCTGTATATCGCTAGTTGTCACAGAGATATCATTGACTGGTTGGATCCAGACTGGGTCTACGACACCGACATGCAAGAACTAACTCAACGGAGGTCACTTCATCTTCGATTGGGGAGACCAACAATCACACTCACCATCCGAAGCACAACTCCGGACTATTGGCGATATTTCAGTAAGTATCACTATCTAGATACTAGAATGAGCCGAAGTGTCCACTGCTATGTGGGCCTGATCGGTGACAAACCTGTGGCATTCCATGCAGCCATACATTCAACCAATCGTGACATACACTCCTATTGGCGTGGACATAGAACTGTGGTCTTACCCGAATTCCAAGGTCTGGGCATAGGTACTGCATTTTCAGACGCCATAGCCCAAATATATGTGGATCGTGGTTTGAGATATTTCAGCAAAACAGCACACCCCAGTTTTGGTGAACATCGCCAAAAAAGCCCGCTATGGCGAGCTACCAGCACCAATTTGAAATCCAGGCTAGGCAGTTACTTGCTCAAAGACGGTACTGCTCGCAAAATGCCTGGGTATGGCGGTACTACCACTGCTAGAGATGCCGGGCGAGTATGTTATAGCCACGAATACATAGGTAAAAAAACTCAATAAAATCAACAACTTACGTACTTAAAATACCCCGTTTTTAGGGGTTTTTTTATGGTTGACCCAAAAATACCAAAATAGTATAATACTTGTATAGTAATTAACAAGGAGCAGAACATGGTTGGACTAACAGTGGTTGATGGTGACATAATCCGTAGTTATGATTTCAAACCCATGGTAGGTCGCGAAGATACCTTTGTTGAAGGTCAAGTGTTGGACAGTCACAACATTGAACAGGGTTATCAAGCATACAAGATCGTGGTTACCAAAGATTCATGGAGTGATGCCGAAGACAAAGGTCGTTTGGGTCATGTGGTATTTGTTCCTTGGAGAGTCAGTTTCAACGAATTTCAAGGCCGCATCATAAATCTCAGCAGATGAGCAACACATTTCTACTCAGTTGGGACTGCCAAGGTATCGAGGCAGTCCTTAACGTAACCGAATATGAAAAAGAGCAGGTCTGGGCCGAACTCAAAAATGAAGATGGTCCAGCCAAGTGGCAAAGTGTGGTGTCTCATCTCATGCTTCGTGCTCGTGCCAATCCACAACGTCATTATGAAATCTATACCATGACAGTTGAAGAAGGCATTAGCGAGGATGATGTTCGCGAAATGTTTGAACAGGATCCGCAAGGGTCCGCAGACTTGATTCGCGATCGTGGTAATAAAATATACAGCGATCGAGTGGATCGTGCTGAGACAAAGATAGTTTGACCAATAAATCACTTAAATGTATAATGTAGCTTAGTAGTTAATTTCAAGGAGAGCCTGTGATGAGTACCAATATTAGTGAAAGCCGTACAGTAACACCCAATGAATGCCGTAGCCGACTGCTTCGTGCATTCAAAGTCCAACGCCCTGTGTTTATTTGGGGTCCTCCCGGAGTAGGTAAAAGTGAATTGGTAGCCGGTCTTACCCAAGAATTGGGTGGTTATACAATTGACCTTCGCCTGGGTCAGATGGAGCCCACAGATCTGCGTGGTATCCCGTTTTATAACAAAGAGTCGGGCAAAATGGACTGGGCTGAACCAGTGGACTTGCCCACAGAAGAACTGTCTGCAGAATATCCTGTTGTGACCTTGTTCTTGGACGAAATGAATGTGGCAGCTCCGGCTGTGCAAGCCGCGGCATATCAGCTGATCCTGAATCGTAGATTAGGCAAATATCACCTGCCCAAGAACGTAGTAATCGTGGCCGCCGGTAACCGTGAATCGGACAAGGGCGTGAGTTTCCGTATGCCCATGCCATTAGCCAATCGTTTCGTTCACTTAGAAGTACGTGCCGACTACGACTCCTGGAACGAATGGGCTGTTAAAAATCGTGAACACAAGGACGTGGTAGGTTACATTGGTTTTGCCAAACAGGACCTTATGGATTTCAATCCAAGATCAGCCAGCCGTGCCTTTGCAACACCAAGGTCATGGCACTTTGTCAGTGAATTCTTGCACGATGAAGACGCCACTGACGCAGAATTATCAGACTTGATCGCTGGTACTGTGGGTGATGGTCTAGCAGTAAAATTCATGGCGCACCGCAAGGTAGCCAGCAAGATGCCACGTCCCGAAGAGATCTTGTCGGGCAAGGTCAAAACCTTGGAAGTTAAAGAAGTCAGTGCCATGTACTCTCTGACTGTGTCCATGTGCTATGAACTCCAGGATGCCTACGCCAAATTGGGCAAAGAAAAGATTGGCGACTGGCATGCCATGGCCGATAACTTCTTCCGCTTTATGATGGATAATTTTACCACTGAGTTGGTGGTCATGGGTGCTAGGGTAGCTCTTACTACCTACAACTTGCCCTTGGTTCCAGGTAAGCTCAAGAACTTCGACGAGTTCCATAAACGCTACGGCAAGTATATCATTGCCGCAGGTGGTAAGAACTAACAGGTTGCTGTCACAGGCAAGGGGCAGGAGAAATCCGTAAGACCCCTTTTTATTATGAAAATAACCCGATTAGATCGACGATACAACTGCCACACTATCATGGAATACATGATTGAAGCTGACTTTCACGATGCTGATGGTTGTGATCTCAGAACCGAATTGTTCAAGCAGTGGCGTGCCTGGTGCTGGGAAGCCTTTGGTCCTGGATGCGAAACCAAGTGGATCGTAGTCAGACCAGAACCTGCTGGTTCCGATGGTCAATGTCGCATGGTCTCAACCACACGCTGGGCTTGGCACACCGAATACAACGAACAACGCCTGTATTTCCGAGACGAAGCCACTCTCAGTGCGTTCATGTTACAATGGTCATAGGTCCTTTGCTCATAGTTGGTTTGGTCAGCGTGGCTTCGGTGGAAACCACAGGTAAAGGACTGGCTGACCATGGCATTAGTGCTGTTCGTGATCAAGACTGCAAGATCAGCCGAAGCATCAAAGGAGACGACATTTGTCGCCCGGCGGCACCCGAACCACGTGCTGTGGTCACAGTCAGTCAGCCCACAGCACCGCAGGTGGTCAAACCCGATTCCAGTGTACAGAGTATGGAAGATGTGTTTAATCAGCGAAAAAACCGTGCTAACCAAAAGGTTGACCAAAAAATCAATTAAATGTATAATATATATAATAAAGGAGCGATCTCAATGACAACACTAGCAGAAAAAAGCAAAGAATCCACAGTAACAGATCCCAAGATCGATGCCGCCGCACGTGAAAAACTGGTGACCGCCCGCATCGGACTCTTGCTCCGTGCACCGTTTTTTGGTAATTTGGCCACTAGGTTGAGTTTGATCAATGCCGACTCATGGTGCCCTACTGCTGCCACAGATGGTCGTAAATTCTACTATAATAGTGTGTTCGTCAATAACATGCCACTCAAGCAATTGGAGTTTTTGGTAGGGCATGAAGTGTTGCATGCGGTATATGATCACATGGGACGTCGTGGTAATCGTGACCCCAAGTTATGGAACATTGCCGATGACTATTGTGTAAACTGGGACCTGGTAGAACAGCGTATTGGTGACAAGATTCCTATTGCACTTTACGATCAAAAATATCGTGGCATGAGTGCCGAAGAAGTCTACGATGATCTGTATCAAAATGCCGACAAGATTGACATCAATGAACTGATGAAACGTCTATTAGACGAACACCTGGATGGTGAAGGTGAAAATGGGGAGGGCGAAGATGGCGACAAGCCCGGCAATGGTAGACCCAAGCTCAGCGAAGAAGAAAAGAAACAGATCCGTGATGAAATCAAAGAGGCTGTATTAGCAGCTGCCAACGCCGCAGGTGCAGGCAACTTGCCCGGTGGTGTAAAACGCATGATCAAGGATCTCACAGAACCTGTGATGAACTGGCGTGAGTTGTTGAATCAACAGATTGAATCGACCATCAAATCAGACTTTACTTGGCAACGTCCCAGCCGTAGGGGCTGGCACATGGATGCTGTCATGCCCGGAATGTTGCCCGGTAATCAAATTGACGTGGTCATTGGTATTGACACATCGGGGTCAATCACCGACAAGGATCTCAAGGTATTCCTGAGTGAAATCAAAGGTCTCATGGAAAGTTACGACGAATATCGTATCCATGTATTGGGTTGGGATACTGCCGTGCATAATCACGAAGTGTTTACATCAGACAACATCGCTGACATCGAAAGTTTTGAACCCGGTGGTGGCGGTGGCACAGATCCACATTGTGTGTGGACTTGGTTGGAAGAAAATGCCATTGAACCTAAGAAGTTAATCATGTTCACAGACTTTTGTTTCTTTGGTTGGAGCCCCGAACAGGTTGAGCAGTATTGCGATACTGTTTGGATCATCAAAGGCAACAAGGACGCCCAACCCGAGTTTGGTGTGTATGCTCACTATGAGGATGCTGCCAAATGAACGAACACATTCACCGCATAGCCCAAGAAACTCACTTTACCATAGCCGACAGCCCCATTTGGTGCCTCAAGGTAGAAGAGTTTGCCCAGGCCATAGCACGTGAGTGTGCCAACATCAGCGATCAGTCTGAACCCTACAAGGCCTACGACAATATTTTAAAACATTTTGGAGTCAAATAATGGAATTCGTAAATCCCAAAGATCTCAAACCCAAGGCCGCAAGAGAACTGGCATTGAATCTGCAACTGCGTATTCTCAAACTGGAAAACTGTTTAGATGACCTTAGCCGTAGTGTAGAAATTGCTCAGTTTACCAAACAGTACAACGTGACCGAAGCCTTTGTGCGTGATGCCGAAGCTTTATTAGAAGACCGCTTGATCGTGCCCGAAATAGATCAAAGCAATCGTAAGTTTACTCTAGTTGAAGGCGAGATCAGCAAAGAAACCGTGGAAGAAATCCGGGCCAATGCTAAAGCATAATGAAGCCAATCCCTTGGCTGTGTTCGGCCTTAGACAACTGGATCATTGCCCACCACACTTTACACCTGTTACATTCGAATTAAAAAGCAACGAAAAAACCATTTCGGATTGGATTTGGGTCAATCTTTCAGGTAGGTTTTACTATGGTGATCAGGTCTACAAGGATGCTGATAACCATGTACACAGCCATCGCTGTGCAGCGTTTGAAATAGCTGCCGAAGCCAGTATGTTTGCCCTGATACTGGATCAGATTAATACATTCAATTTTGAATTCTAAAAAATTTTTCCACTGAAGATATAGATCGTAAATATATGCATAGTTTACGGAGATATCTATGCAAGAACAAGCAACACAAGAAACACAAACAGAACAAGCAGCGCCACCCGAGAATGCAGTTCAATTGCAACTGTCAGACTTGGTAGTGTGTGCTCAGGCCATACAATTGGCCAGTCAACGTGGCGCATTTCGTGCCGATGAATTCACACAGATTGGCGGAGTATTTGATCGCATAACCACTTTCCTTAGAGCCAGTGGTGCATTGGGATCCAGCTCTGCACCAACCAGTGATGAAACAGTGGCTTCAACAACCGCTGAATAAAAGGAAAAATTAAAATGATTAAACATGTCGGTAAACACAACAACAAAAAAATAGTCTTGCTCTGGCGCCGTGTGCCAAACGAGAATCATATGGCCTTGGTTGCTTATAGCGATACCTTGCCAAGAATGATCCACGACGAAGTCATGCGTGCATTAGAAAGTGATATTGGACAAAACGCCAAGGACTTTTCGGATGTGTTGTTCCGTACAACCATGGGTGATGGTCGTAATGCTCTTGAAGTATTACACAAAGAAGGCTTTATTAAAAAAGTTCCTTGCAATCAGGTCTTGATCACCCCCACAGCCAAATCCAGTGTTCGTCTCGATGAGTTAAATACCATCCTAGATGAAATGGAAAAAGGCGAAGAAGCAGTTAAAAAATTGGCCGAGATTGATAGCCAAGCAGGTATGTCAGGCAAACGTCGTAATACCCAAGGTCGCGAAGTTGGAATGCCTCCCAACAACACCAGTGTGAGTAGAACCAACATTGATGTGGAAGCCACCGACAGTGCCGCAAGTTATCTCAAAGGGGTACTCACCGATGATGACCTGGCCACACAACGTTTGAGTCAAGCTGCACAGATGCAAAAGCAGGCCGAGCAGTTGTTGGCCGAAGCCAAGCGTTTGACCGAAGAAGCAAAATCACTAACACCTGCAAAAAATGGCACAACAAAAACCAAAAAAACCACGACAGCCAAGAAGCAGGCGGCTTAATCTAAATAGAAAAGATCAATGGGAAAAACTGTTAAAAGAAGTTCACAAAGAACAGGTTCCCATTGGCGTTCTAAGATATATCACTGTTAATCTCAAAGACGGCACCAGTGTAGATGTCAACATTGCAGAGATGTTGGCCGAAGGTGCTGATCCAGGTGAGGTAGAACGCATGATTAATCAAAGATTAGATGCCTTAGACGATGTCATCAATGATGTAGATTTTCATATCAGTGTTGACAGCGTGGCTAAAGTAATACAACCTTTCACAGATAAACTCTTAAAAGACTTATGATCAATGCCATATTTGCCGTTGACTTCAACGGCGGTATGGGGTTCAATGGTACGCTACCTTGGCCTCATAATACCGAAGATTTGCGACACTTCCGAGATCTAACCACGGGTCATGTTGTGGTGTGCGGTCGCCGCACATGGGACGATCCCAAAATGCCCAAACCCTTGCCTAACCGTCGGGTGTACGTGGCTACTAACAGACCTGTTTCGTATGCCACAGCATTTGCAGGTGATATCAAAGAAAACTTGTTGCAAATAGAAGCCGCAAATGCCGACAAAAAAATATTTGTCATAGGCGGATCCAAGTTACTTGAAGAAGCACAACCTCTAATAGACCGAATCTACCTGACTCACGTCAAAGGATCATACAGATCTGATACCAGAATCTATGTAAAAGAATTTCTTACCGGATTCCGTCCGGTGCGTGCTCAAGTTAGCCAAGATTTCCAATCCACATTCACGGTCTATGAATCAATCTTCAAACGAAGCCAAACCTAAAATATTTGTCAGCGGTAGTAGTTGGGCCCGTGGAGAATGGGCTCCTGGAAATCCTGTGGTGCAACATGATGGTATCAAACAATACTTTGCTGATGCAGGCTACACAGTGGTAGATGCTAGCCAAGCTCGTAGTTATCACAGTCGTGTTATAGCATATCTCGACGGTAAATTAGCCAGTCAGTACCAGGATCAAGACATTGTATTTTTTATAATGGCCGATCCTTTGTTGGATCTTATCATGCCAGAACTTGCCAAACTGAATCTCAAACGTGATAGTGATGCCAAAAACTTAACTGAGTTTACTAAAGCCATCAAAGAGTCTGGTGGATTGATTAATCTAGTAGGCCAACAACAAGACCGCATATACAGTCAACTTGATAGTGTGGCAAAAAAATACAACATCGACATACATTGCATTGGTGGAACCTACAATGTAAACACAAAGTTGATTGACAAATACTCGAACTTGTTGCCTACCGTGCCCAGCTGGATTTATTTGTTGGCAGGACAATATCAAGAACACCCAGGAACCGATGATCCCGAATTTGGTATAACATATACCTGGGGCATTGATTACATAGACTTATCCACATACAGTCCAGAATTTGCCAGTCAAGTTCGGCAAGAATTTGATGTAATATCCGACTCGACTAGAATAATGGATGAACTTATATTTCACCCAGACGGCTTGCATCCTAACCGGCAAGGGCATAAAATATTATATGACCACTTGGTAAAATTATTAAACTTATGAAACAATACTTAGACGCACTACAACAAGTTCTTGACAACGGCGAACAACGAGATGATCGTACCGGTGTGGGTACCATCAGTTGCTTTGGCATGCAACAGAGATATGATTTGAGTAAAAATTTTCCAGCTGTGACCACTAAAAAATTAGCCTGGCGTGCCTGTGTGGGCGAACTGTTATGGATGATCGAAGGCTCAGGTGATGAACGCAGACTGGCAGAAATCACACACGGTACCAGAGATGGTGTCGCTACTATTTGGACACCCAATGCTCTGGCACCTTACTGGCGAGACCGGGCCAAGTTCCAAGGCGACTTGGGTCGTGTGTATGGTGTACAATGGCGCCATTGGCGCACTTACAAAATAAGAGAAG